>Ga0209617_10001742_pt1 | contig 10183 bp, 8 predicted proteins | sample LakEriepJuly2011_2_FD_187459 | JGI IMG/M metagenome (GOLD analysis project Ga0209617, IMG submission 187459) | Freshwater microbial communities from dead zone in Lake Erie, Canada - CCB epilimnion July 2011 (SPAdes) (version 2) | ecosystem: Environmental > Aquatic > Freshwater > Lentic >... | reverse complement strand
CCCCGCCGCACCCCAAGATGGGGTTCCAGCAGGCGCGTTCGTTCCCCAGCCTGAGAAGGCGAAGAAGTTCTTCGAACACGCGAAGACCATCGCCCAGACGGGCAACGCCGAATACGCGCTCATGCTGTTTGCGAAGGGCCTCCGACTCGACCCAAGCGGCACAACCCGGCACGAAGATGCATTCAAGATTGCGGTCAGCCATTTCCAAGCGGGCGGCAAGCCGGCCTCGAAAGATCAGATCAAGGAACTCGAAGGCCCGGGCCCGATCGAGAAGTTCGTGCAAGCCGAGTACGTGTGGTGGCGCGATCTGAAGAACATTGACGCGCTCTTCAAGTTGCTTGAAACGTGCGGCAAGGCTGGCCAAGTTGAGTTTGGTACTTGGCTCGCGCCGCGTGCGATGAACATCATCAAGGGGCAGCCGAAACAGTCGAAGTCGATGTGGCTCAAGGCAAAGACCCACTTCATGTCGATCGAGGCGTGGGGTGAAGCGCATGCTTGCGTTGAGCAGGCTGTGGCCGTTGATCCGACCGACACGCAACTTGCCGCGGACCTCAAGGAACTCACAGCACGCCACGCGTTGAAGCAAGGCGGCTACGACAAACAGGGCGGCCAACCGGGCGGCCTCAAGTCGAACCTCAAGGATGCTGAGAAGCAGCAGGAACGCCAGGACGCCCAAGCCATCACGATGACCGAAGAGACCGAGGCGAAGCTCATTGAGCGCGCGCGTGCGGATCTCGAAGCGAATCCGATGTCGGGCGACGCAGTTCAAAAGCTCGGCTCACTCTTGCGCCGTCGCGGCACCGCCGAAGCGGAAGAGGAAGCCTACAACGTGCTCATGGGCGGATTTGAGCGCCTGCACACGTACCGCTTCAAGATGCTCGCCGGCGAGATTCGAGTCGCCCAAGCGCGTCGCCGTCGCGATGCAGCGCTCAAGGCATTCCAAGCAGACGCGGAGAATGCCGCGCTCAAGGAAGCGTACGAAGCTGCGCGCATGGAGTTGATTGAAGTCGAAGTGCGCGAACTCCGCGAGAAGCAGAAGAACTTCCCAACCGATCGCTCGATCAAGTTTGAACTCGGCCGCATTGAGTTTGAACTCGGCAACTTTGACGAGGCGATGGCAGCTTTCCAGTCCTGCAAGGACGAGGCGAAACTCCGCATCGCAGCCACACACATGCTCGGGCGCTGCTTCGCTTCGAGCGGTTGGCACGGCGAAGCGATTGGCGAATATCGCGAAGCACTCCAATCGCTCGGTGCGGGCGAAGCGGAGCGCGAACTCCCCATCAAGTACGACCTCATGGTGTCGCTTATGGAACAAGCGCGCGCTGAACGCAGCGGCGCCGCCGCGCGCGAGGCCGGCGAGATCTGCTCTGCCATCGTTCGACGCGACATTTCGTACCGCGATATCCGGATGAAGCGCAAGGACATCGATGCGCTGGTGAAAGAGTTCCCCTCCTAATCGCGCTCGTCGTCATCGCGCTCGAGTGACCGCGAACTTCCCTCGGAGGACCTTCAAGAACCTTCAAGGAACTTGGAGGAACGGAGGAACTTCGAGGAACTCGGAGGAACTTGGAGAAACTCTTGCGACCACGCATCGTCGGCGTCATCCCCGCTCGCCTCGCCTCATCGCGCTTTCCCGAAAAGGTTCTCGCGCGCGAGACCGGCAAGGCCCTTGTCGTACACGTGCTCGAGGCTGCCCGCCAGGCGCGAAGCCTTGATGAAGTCGTCGTGGCAGCCGATGATCGACGGATTACCGACGTCGTGGAGGCGGCCGGCGGACATGCGGTCTTGACGCGCGTCGACCATCCAAACGGCACCTCGCGACTCGCGGAAGTCGCGTCAGTCGTCCCTGCGGACGTGTTCGTCAACATTCAGGGCGATGAACCTGAAATGGAGCCCGAAGTCATCGACGCGGCGGTCGAACTCCTGCTCGCGTCGCCCTGGGCTGATGTCGCCACCGTTGCGACCCCTTTCACGGAAAATGAATCCGTAGACGACCCAAATCTCGTCAAAGTCGTGCTCGGCGAAGGCGGCCGCGCGCTGTATTTCTCCCGCGCCCCGATCCCTTTCCATCGAGATCGCGCCACCGGCCGGTTGCCCCGCGCGACGCCCCTTCGCCACGTCGGGCTCTACGTCTACCGCTCGGCGTTCCTTCGCCAGTTTGTCTCTTGGCCGGTCGCGCCGCTCGAAGAGACCGAGAGCCTTGAACAACTGCGCGTTCTCGAGCACGGCCACGGAATCGCCGTTGCGGTCCGGTCGGTCCAGAGTCAAGGGATCGACACACCCGATCAATACGCCGCTTTCGTCCGACGCCAACGAAGTCGGTAAGCGACGCGCGACGCCTCGAGCTCGCTTGCATCGCGCGTGGCCGAAATTCCCGCGATTGCGCGGCGATTCCCGCTTGCGCTCGGCCCCTCCGCCGGGCTACATTCGGGAATGCCCCATTCGGATTCGAACAACCCTGAAACTCCCGAAGGTTGCGGCTTTTTGTCTCAGTTCGGACGCAGTGAAGAGAGCACGGAGTGGCATTCGCCCGCTCCGGCTGGCTATCAGCGCGGCCGCACGAAGTTTGTCGTTGTCGTCGGCACCGTGATGAGCGGTCTCGGCAAGGGCATCTTCGCAAGTTCGCTTGCCAAACTCATCAAAGACAAAGGCCTGTCGGTCGCCCCCATCAAGATGGAGGGTTACCTCAACATCGATTCAGGCACGCTCAATCCGTATCGCCACGGCGAAGTGTTTGTTCTGAGCGACGGGTGCGAGACCGACATGGATCTCGGCACCTACGAGCGCGTTCTCAACCAAGATCTCACGCGAAAGAACTTCGTCACCGCTGGACAGATTTACACCGAAGTGCTCGAGCGCGAACGCCGCGGCGGATACCTCGGCCGCGACGTGCAGATGATTCCGCACGTGACGGGCGTCGTGAAGATGCGTCTGCGCGAACTCGCGATGACGGGCAACAACGGCAAACCCGCGGATGTGGTGTTTGTCGAAGTGGGCGGCACTGCCGGCGACTACGAGAACGGTTTCTACATCGAAGCACTGCGCGAACTCGCGTTCGAAGAGGGCCCAGAGTCGACGTGCTTCGTCGCGCTGACCTACATCCTTGAACCGTCGATTCTCGGCGAGCAAAAGTCGAAGGCGGCGCAACTCGGCATCAAGCGATTGATGGAAGCGGGTATTCAACCGAACATCGTCGCATGCCGCGCGAAGAACCCCGTCACCGACAAGGTGATGGAGAAGATCGCGATGTTCTCGAACGTGCCTCTCAAGCGCATTTTCTCGATGCACGATCGCGAGAGCGTCTACGCGATTCCAGAAGCGATGCGCGCGGGCGGCCTCGATCGCGAGATTCTCTCGCTGCTCAATCTCCACGATCGCACGAATCCTTCGAAAGAGGACGTCGCACGCACCGAGTGGCTCGACTTCTCGCGCCGCATCTTCGCGCCGCGCAAGCATCGCATCGAACTCGGTATCACCGGCAAGTACGCCGCGTTGCGCGACGCATACGCCTCCATCGATAAGGCGATTGAACACTGCTCGACGCAACTCTCGTGCGAGATCCGCACGCGCTGGATCGACACCAGCGAACTCCTCGACGACGCTCAAACGAACGCTGCGCTCGATGGAGTGCAAGCGGTCATCGTGCCTGGTGGATTCGGTCAACGCGGCGTGGAAGGCAAGATCCGCTGTGTGAAGTGGGCGCGCACGAACAAGGTTCCGTTCCTCGGAATCTGTCTCGGATTCCAAATGGCGGTGATTGAGTTCGGCCGCAGCGTCCTCGGACTCGCCGGTGCAAACTCCACCGAGTTCGAGCCGAACTGCGCGCACCCAATGATTTCGGAATTGCCTGATCAGAAGAAACTCGAAGGATTCATGGGCGGCACGATGCGCCTCGGCGCTCAAGACGTGATCCTCGAGCCTGGCTCGCTCGCGAGTTTCCTTTACGGCGGCAAGACGGAAATGCGCGAGCGCTTCCGTCACCGGTACGAAGTCGAACCGGAGTACATCGCGCAACTTCAAGATGCTGGCCTTCGCTTCAGCGGGCGGCACCCGAAGTTCCCGATCATGCAGTTGCTTGAACTGCCGCAGACAATGCACCCCTACTTTGTCGGCGGGCAGTTCCACCCCGAATTGACGAGCCGTCCGCTCTCACCGAACCCGATGTTCATGGGTCTCGTTGCCGCCGCGATCGCGAGCCGCGAACCAGAGTTCGCAGCGACCGAACTCGGCCGACGTTGGGTGCGCAGCGCTCCGAAGCCTGTCGCGACGTGATCGAGCCTTTCCTGTTTCGACGAAAGCGCGCCGCGCAGTGACGCGGCGGATGCCCTGTGCAATCGCGTTCAAACCAACCGCGAACCCGCCGAGTGAACCACCCAAAACTCGCGCATCCGCAGCGATTTCACGCAGGTTGAGTCGCAGACAAAGTTCGCTATACTCCGCGACCCTTCGCCGATGTAGCTCAGCTGGTTTAGAGCGTTGGATTCATAACCCGAAGGTCGGCGGTTCGAGTCCGCCCATCGGCATCTTGTTTTGAGCGGTCGCAACTGAGAAACCGCGTCGCCTTCGGCGGCGCGGTTTCTCTTTGCTCCCTCTGGCAGGATCCACGTCGAACAACTCCCGACATTCAACGAAACCGCGCTGCCTTCGGCGACGCGGTTTCTCTTTGCTCCCTTTGGCCGTTGCTTGACTTGGCGTTGTGGTAAGCCAAAGGCTCGCGCAGACGCGAACGCTCGCCGCACCCGCCCTCACAGCAGCGGCGACATCAAGCCCACCGCATTCTCGATCAGCCGCTTCCACGCGGGCCGCGCGTACCACTCGCTTGGTTCAACCCGCTTCGACTTGCGCAGATACCCCTCCTGCACCGCGCGCAACCGACGCGTGACTTCGGCGTCGTACACCACAAGGCTCGCTTCGAGGTTCAACTCGAAACTGCGTCGATCCAGATTCGCGCTCGTCATCAACGACGTACGTCCATCCACCACGATCGTCTTCGCATGCAACAACCCACCGCGGTACTGCCAAATCTCAACACCTGCTTCGAGGAGGCGTTGATAGAACTTGCGGCTCGCGAGCTTGACGAGCATCGAATCGTTGTGTTCCGGCACGACGAGGACAGTGCGTACTCCGCGACGCGCGGTCGTCAAAAGCGACGCGAGCGCGGGCTCATCCGGCACAAAGTACGGCGTCGTGAGGATCACTTCCTCTTCGGCCAAATGCACGAGCGACAGAATCAACTGAGGCATCGCGCTCTCGTACGTCGCGGGCCCCGTTCCGAGGACCTGCGCGATCGCGGGATCGGTTCCGTCGCGCACACCAAGCGCGATCAAGTTCACGAGTTCCTCGTCGGTCTCCAGGTACCAATCTTCCACGAAGATCTTCTGGAGATCATTCGCGACCGGCCCGCGCACACGCATCGTGGCATCGATCCACGGCGCGTATCGCTCCTTCACTTTGAAATCCTTCGATGCGAGATTGTGGCTTCCGATGTAACCAACCGAGCCGTCGATCACGACGATCTTGCGGTGATTCCGCAGATCGACGCGGCCGAAGCGCCGGCGAAGGAAGCCAACCGGCAACGCTTCGACCACCTGCACGCCTGCGGCGAGGAGTTCACGATGTCGTTGGCTCTTGAGGAACGCGCGCGACCCGAGCCCGTCGAGCAACAATCGACAAGGGATACCACGCCGCGCAGCCGCTTCGAGCGCTGAGAAGACATGGCAACTCGTTGCATCGTCGAGCGCGATGTAGAACTCGACGTGCACATGCCGCTCCGCGCGATCGATGTCCTCGGCCATCCGCTCAAAGAGCGCCTCTGCCTCGTCGAAGATCTCGATGTCGTTTCCACCGATCGGAAAGTCACCTGAGATTGATGCGGCTTGCACCGCGAGTCGTCGCTGTTCAATCGCAAGCGCCGACTGCACACGCTCGCGCGCCGCACGACGATCCGCCGCCGCACCGGAAGCTTCGTCGCGGCGGCGAAACTCCGCCCGCTCTTGCGCGACTCGTGCATACGAGCGCGACCGCTTCCCCGAAAGCCACGCGCGCCCGACGAAGAGATAGACAATCGGCCCGACGAACGGCGCCACCACCACGAGTAAGACCCACGACATCGCACTCTGTGAGCGCGATCGGCGATCAAGCAGCACCGCCGCCACGGTGGCGACCGACATCAGGATGGTGACCACCAACAACAGCGGTGTCATCCAGGCCCATTCATTGAAGATCTGGCGAATGATTGGCAGCATGGTTTCCGTGCGCGCGGCGGCGTTCCGGTAGGCTACCCACATGTCGAACACGCCAAGCACGCAACCGGCCCGAAAGGCCCCTGCTCCCGACATCTTCGGACCGCTGATCGGAACCGTGCTCTTCGGGTACTACGGTTTTCTTGCGGGACTCGACACCCACGGCAGCGATGGAAACCCCGTCGCACTTTGGATCACCTTCGTCTGGACCCTGCGAGGCGCGACCGTCCTGCTCGCCCTCTCCACGGTCCTCGCGATCCGAAACGCCCCGCGGAGCATGCTTGCCTACGGGATCTCCGTTGCGCTTGCGACGGCGGGCCTCGCGGCGGTCTTCCTTTGGGACACCATGTCGCCCGACAGCCTCGCGGTACACCCGGTCATCCTGCTCGTCCTTGTCGTTTGGAACGGTTACTGCGCCTTGACCGCGATCCGCGACGGGCTCGCCGAGTTGCGGTGAGCCGCGGGCCAGATCGAGCTTCCGCTATACTCGGGCTTCCGGTGCCCTCTTAGCTCAGCTGGATAGAGCAGCGCTTTCCTAAAGCGCAGGTCGCAGGTTCGAATCCCGCAGGGGGCGTTCCCGGTCGGCCGATAGAGAACACACGGAAGTTGGATTCGATCCGGTTGGAGTTTCGCCCCACCGCTTCGCCAGCAATCTGCCTGACCGCTTCACCGACCGATCTGCTCTGTACGAACGCTTCGAGGTAACCGTCCATGATTCCCGTCCTCTTCTCCAACGCTCTCTGGATCATCGTCTGCGTCGTGTGGTGCCTCCTCTGCGTTGGTCAGGCGAAGAAGGATCGCGCGTCCGGAACGGGCTTCCAGCGCCCGCTTTCGAAGGATGAACTCGATCGCTGAGCGCAAACCTGCGCCCTGCTGAACTGTGCCCGCATGAACTTCGCCCGCATGAACTGTGGTGGTGACCGCTGCGGCCCCTTCTGCACATCGTTCTCTTAAACCCCGAAATCCCGAATAACACGGGGAACATCGGGCGCACCGCCGCCGCGCTTGGCGCGCGTCTCCACATCATCCATCCGATTGGTTTCGACATGGACGAGAAAGCGCGACGTCGCGCTGGGCTCGATTACTGGCATCTCGTGGACTGTGTAGAGCACCCCTCGTGGAGTGCATTTCTCGCGCAGGAAAATCCCGCGAAAGGCCGCTTGTGGGGATTCTCCGCGCGGGTTCCGAAGACCCACTTCGACGCGACGTTTCAGCACGGCGACTACCTCCTCTTTGGGAAGGAATCTGCGGGCTTCGGGCCGGAGATCTCCTCGTGGGTTGCCTCCACGCACGGAGCAGATCGCCTCGTTTCCATTCCGATGCCCGGTGGCGACGGGGTTCGAAGCCTCAACCTCGCGACGGCGGCCGCTATTGCGGGCTTTGAAGCGCTGCGGCAAATCGGGCCGTTGCGCGGCTAATCACCTGCCGCGGCCCGCCCCCGACCGATTGCAGAGTCGCTCACGCGGCAGAGCCCGTCAACGTGTCTATTGATCGAATTGCGTCTCAAAACCGCGCTCGCGCGTGACCGCTGGACTCATTCGCCCGAAACTCTGCGCAGCGTGACCGCACGTCGAGCCTCAAATCTGGCTGCGATCCGCGAAGTCCTTCGGTTAGGATCCCACCATGCTTCGAAACTCACGGCTTCGGAACCACTCGCTTCCCAACCACGCGCCGCGTTCCTCGCGTGCGGTGTCTGTGCGACGCCCCAGCGGCTTCTCGCTCACTGAGATGCTCGTCGTCATCGGCATCATCGCGCTCTTGATTGGCATCCTGTTGCCCGCACTCAGCCGCGTGCAAGATCGCGCTCGCAAGACGCAAACCGAGAATCTCCTGCAGGAGTTCTCGAAGGCCTGTGAGACCTTCTATCAGCAGTTCGGCTTCTACCCAGGCATCGTTCCGGAAGCGATCCTGAACTCGACCGATACGCCGCAGATCTCGGGCACCGAGAATGCGCTCCTCCATCTTTGCGGTGGCGGAATTCCTGAAGACGATCCGCTTTACAACCAAGCGCCGTACAGCAGTTGGACCGAGTTGACGTTCGGAAACGCGACGACCGGTCAGTTCAGGATTCGCGTCAACGCTGCGAAACTCGGCGAAGGGCCGCGTATCCGTGGCACGCAGTACAAGTCGTTCTTCTCGCCAAAGGCAAGCGATCTGTTGCCTGCGAAGGGGCAATTCTTGACGAGCGCGGGCAACGAGAACCCGTACGTCAGCGACCCGTTGAAACTCCCTGATCTTCTCGATGCATGGGGCCAGCCGGTCCTCTACTACCGTCAGCTTCGCCCGCAGGGCGCGGTGTTTGTCGCTGGCGGCGCACCATCCGAGAGTCTGGCGGACGCGGTGTTCGCGTATCAGGGCGCAAACCCCTATCTCATGTCGGGCGAGTTGGGCGAACTTGGTCGCAATCAAGATGTGAGCGTTTTCCGCCTGACAACACAGGCGAATCGCAGCGCAACGCTTGCGCAGATTCTTCGCAACCCAAGTTTCGGCGCACCGACGGGTACCACCGCGCAGATTCTCGCGAACTCCGCGCCACGCGGGGCATTCGCGATTATCTCGGCGGGCCGAGACGGCATCTTCTTCTCGCAATACGACGGACTTGGCACGCAGACTTTGCCGAAGTTTGATCTCGTCAGCGGCGGTTCAAACCCAACCGGCCCCTACGTTGTCGCGGAGTACGACGACGTGCGCGTCTTCGGCGGCGGTTGATCGCGTCGCTCCGAGCAGCACAACGTCACATGAAATGAAAGAAGCCCCGCGCGTGCGGGGCTTCTTTGTTTCTGCGTGATTTCGTTCGCTTTCAGTACGTGCAGCGCAGCACAGTACCGACTTCACGCGTTCGGCTTCATATCACCGTCACCGTTCTGATCCGACGGCGTTCCGTCTTTCGACTTCCCTTCCGCCGCTTGCTTCTTCTGCTCTTCGAGTTCGGCGCGCTTCTTCTTGCGCGCCTCGTCGGTCTGCTTGGTTTGCTCCGCGCGAACGCGCTTCAATTCCTCAGCGAATTTCTTCTCGAGCAGCGCAGCCTTCTCGTCGCCGAGCAGCACTTTCACTTCCTTCTGCAACTCCGCGAGCTTCGGGCGCTCCGCTTCAAGCTTGTTCATTTCGCGCTTGAACTCGTCGCTCGGTGGCTGCGTCGGATCGGCTCTCTTGCGCGCGGCTTCGAGTTCTGCGCGCTTCGCCTGCGCGACCTTGTTGTAGGCTGCAACCCGATCAACGAACGCACTTCGCATCCCGTCGAGCTTCTCCTTGGTTTCGCCCTCGAAACCCATGAGATCAATCGCACGGAAATAGACGCGCTGCTCAAGGACAGGCTTCGACAATTTCTCGCCGTCTTTCGCGCCCTCGACGAAAGGCCTGTTGCTCTTCACGTCGACATCGGGAACCTTCGGTCCGCGCAGCACATCTTCTGGTGCCTTCGGCGGGGCGGGGTTGGCGGCGGGCGCATCCTTCGAGGGAGGCGTTGGGGCCGCTTCGTTTTGGAGCACGGCGACCGTGGCTCCCGCGTGCAGCAGTCCGGGGGCTGCGATGTGTGTCGTGCTTACGCCCCACGATGTTGAAGTCAGTGCCACCGTCGTGATGGCGGCGGTCATGACTGCGTGGATGGGAAGCGGTCGCAGCATTGAAATTCGAGCGGTCGTCATTGCGGTTCCTCCTGAGGAGCTCGCCTCCGAGGAGGCGCGTCCCCATTCTTTCGGCAGCCGGACGCTCGGTGGCACATTCTTCGAGGGAAGAAGCCAGAGACTCGCTACGATTGCCCGCTTTCCCCTGCACATCTCATGCAACTCACCCCTGAACACCTCGTCGCAGCCCTCCGCACCGTCCTCGACCCAGACATCCGCAAGGATCTCGTGACTCTTGGCATGGTGAAAGAAACGCAAGTCCACGGCCGCCGAGCGGCGGTCACGATCGAACTCACGACCCCCGCGTGCCCCATGAAG
>Ga0209617_10001741_pt1 | contig 10183 bp, 8 predicted proteins | sample LakEriepJuly2011_2_FD_187459 | JGI IMG/M metagenome (GOLD analysis project Ga0209617, IMG submission 187459) | Freshwater microbial communities from dead zone in Lake Erie, Canada - CCB epilimnion July 2011 (SPAdes) (version 2) | ecosystem: Environmental > Aquatic > Freshwater > Lentic >... | reverse complement strand
TCACCGTGCCCGGCATGCAGCTCACGCGTCTCGGCGACGATCTGTACATGGAAGTGAACGACGCGCCCACCAAGTACCTGAAGGTGACCAAGGCCGGCACACTGAGCGAGGTGATGGCCTCGGTGTTCGGTGGCGCAAGCATGCCGCTGCCCGAACTGCAGCTGCGCGGCGGCGACGCTTCCAAGGCCGCCGATGCGGTTGGTTCCATGTTCGTGGCCAGCCCCAAGGTGACCGGCTTCCGCGCCGGCAAGGATGGCTCGCCGGATCTGGTGCTCATGTCCGGTGAGGGTGGCGGCGAGATGCAGGTTTCGATCGACCCCAAGGGTGGTCGACTCGCCGGCATCGAGTATTCCGCCGTTCCGCCCGGAGCGCCCGCAGGTCTGCGCATCGCGGTGAACATGAAGGTCACTTCCACGGCCTACGACACCAACCTGCCCACGCCCATCGCGTTCGACGCCAAGGGTCGCAAGGCGGTGGATTCGCCGGACAAGCTGCAGATGTCGCTCGACACCGGTGGCGATGCGCCCGACTTCAAGCTGAAGACCAGCGATGGCACCGAAGTGAGCCTTGCCAGCCTGAAGGGCAGCGTGGTGGTCATCGACTTCTGGGCCACCTGGTGCGGTCCCTGCATGAAGGGTCTGCCGAAGCTCGACGAGTTCGCCAAGTGGGCGGCCGCCAGCGGCAAGCCGATCAAGGTGTTCGGCATCAACACCATGGAAGAGGATGAAGGCACCGCCGACCGCATGTCGAAGATCGACGCGTTCTGGAAGAAGAAGGCGCTGAGCTTCCCCACCCTGGTGGACGCCGACAATTCGATCAGCAAGGCCTACGGCGTGCAGGGCATTCCCTTCACGGTGGTGATCGACCCGCAGGGCAAGATCGCCGACGTGCACATGGGTCTGGTGCCCTCGCTCGTCGAGGACCTGAAGAAGGCCAGCGAAGCGTCGCTGGCGGCGCCTGCGGCCGCGCCCGCTTCGAAGGGCTGATGCACGCAGCACTGCTGGCCGTGGCGCTTGCCGCAGGGCAGGCGGATGTGCCCAAGCTGCAGGCGGTGCTGCACGCATGGCGCAACACGCCCGCTGCGGCGGCCGTGGCCACGCAGGTGGTGGTCAGCGAGGCTGCACGCGAAGGCGTGGCCAGCGTGGAGCCGTGCGTGATCGCGTGGGAGGCCAGCATTCCCAAGGTGGCGTTCCGTCAGGGCGGCCTGACGGTGGTGCTTGATGGCGATCGCCTGAAGGCCGCGCACGAAGCCGGTGATGCTGCCGTGGATCGCGCGGTGGGCAAGGATCGACTTGCCGCGTGGAACACCAACTTCGCCGAGATGCCATGGCCGCAGCCAGGGTTGGCGCTTGCACCCGAAGCCGATGCGCTGCGCGTGTTCGACCCCGAGGCTGGTGCGCTCGAGGTGAAGTCGGTCGAGGTGCAGGATGACGGCGGCGTGAAGGCGCAGCTGCAGGGGCCGCGCGGCACCTGGATGCTTCGGTTCCGTGGCGAGCGCACCCCCAAGCTGATCGAGGCCGAGCGCACCATCACCGGCGGTCCGCGCGTGCCCGCCAACGGCCGCATCACCTGGAAGATGCACTTCGAGCCCGCGGAGATGGAAAGCAGCGTGTGGATGGTGCCTGTCGAAGGCCGCCGTCGCGTGGATCGCGTGGAAGATGCGCTGCCCGCGAAGGCCAAGAAGCCCATGCCGAAGGACGCTGCGCCCGCGGATGCCGAGGCGACCGACGGCGAATCGCCCAAGCCCAAGAGCGGGGATAGCATTCCGCCGACGCCATGACCGCAGTGCCCTCCGCCACCTCCGCCACACAGGCAGCCTCGCTGCGTGTGCTGTCGGGTGACGAGCAGGCGCGCGTGGAACTTGCCGAATCACTGCGACTGCTGGGAGCGGGCGATGTGCGCTTCGGTCGCCATGACCGCATGCTGTACGCCACCGACGCCAGCATCTTCCAGGTGGAACCCATCGGCGTGGTGGTGCTGAACGGCGTGCAGGCCGCCGAGCGTGTGGTGCGTTTCTGTGCCGAGCGCGGGCTGCCGTTGTTGCCGCGCGGCGGTGGCACCAGCCTGGCGGGGCAGTGCGTGAACTTCGCGGTGATGCTGGACTTTGGCGCGCACTGTCGCCGCGTGATCGACATCAACGAAGTCGCCATGACCGCCACGGTGGAGCCCGGCGTGACGCTGGATCAGCTGAACGCCGCGCTGGCGCCCAAGGGGCTGTTCTTCGGGCCCGATGTGGCCACCAGCAGTCACGCCACCATCGGCGGCATGATCGGCAACAACTCCGCGGGTGCGCGCAGCATCATCTACGGGCGAACCGTCGAGAACCTGATCTCGCTCGATGTGTTGCTGCCCGATGGCACGCCGGCCCGCCTTGAAGAGGGCAGCTGCGAGCGTGATCCGCGCCAGCGCGACATGGTCACGCGGCTGGCGGCCATCGTGCTGCCGCTGCGCGAAGAGATCCGTCGCCGCGTGCCCAACATCAAGCGCCATGTGGATGGCTACAACGTGGACCTGCTGCTCGATCAACTCGAGGGCTGCACGCCCGGAACCTTCGACAAGGTGAATCTGGCCACGCTGGTGTGCGGCAGCGAAGGCACGCTGGCAGTGGTGGTGCGTGCCACGGTGAAGATCGTGCGCAAGCCCTCGTGCACGGGGCTTGCCATCCTGGGCTTCGACAGCGTGCCGGCCGCGCTGGCGCCGCTTGGCAAGATGCTGGCGTGCGGACCGAGCGCCGTGGAGCTGGTGGACGATGTGGTGATCGACACCGCGCTCGCCAACAACGAATACCGCCACTACGTGGAAGTGCTGCCCCAGCCCGCCTCGGGCAAGTTGGGTGCAGTGATGTACGTGGAGTTCCAGGCGGAGTCCATGGACGCGGTGCGCGCGGGCTTTGATCGCCTGCGAGCGGCGCTGCCCGACGCGCCCATGCAGCGCCACGAGGATGCCAAGACGCTGGCCAATGCGTGGAAGCTGCGCAAGGCCGGCGAGCCGCTGCTGCACGGCGTACCGGGCGATCGCAAGCCGGTCACCTTCGTCGAGGACACGGCGGTTGATCCGGTGAAACTGTCCGCGTTCGTGGACGAGTTCCGTGCCATCGTGGCGTCGCATGGCACCAAGGCGGCCTACTACGCACATGCAAGCGTGGGCTGCCTGCACATCCGGCCGCTCGTGCAGATCCATGATGCCGCGGGCCGCGCGGAGATGGTGTCGATCGCCACCAAGGTGGCCGATCTGGTGCAGAAGTACGGCGGCGCGCTCAGTGGCGAGCATGGCGACGGTCGCGTGCGCACGCCGCTGCTTGATCGCGTGCTGGGCGCCACGCTGTGCGAGGCGTTCCGGCAGGTGAAGGCGGTGTTCGATCCCGAGGGGCGCATGAACCCCGGCAACCTGGTGGACGTGGGCAACCCCAACGCCATCGTGGAGCGCCTGCGCGTGAAGCCGGGGGCGCAGGACATTCCGGTACCCGACACGAACACCTTCTTCCACTACGACCACGAGCATGGGTTCGATGCGGCGGTGGAGGCGTGCAACGGCGCGGGTCTGTGTCGCCGCGTGCAGCCCGGCGGCACCATGTGCCCCAGCTATCGCGCCACGCTTGACGAGCGCCACGCCACGCGCGGCCGTGGCAACGCGCTGCGCCTTGCCATCACCGGACAGTTCGGTTCGCCCGGCACCTCGGACTGGCACGATCCGCAGACCAAGGCAACGCTCGACCTGTGTCTGTCGTGCAAGGCATGCAAGAGCGAGTGTCCGAGCAACGTGGACATCAGCAAGCTGAAGGCGGAGTTCGCCGCGCAGGGCTTCGCGAAGGCGGGCCGCATTCCGTGGCGCACGCGCGTGATCGGTCGCGTGCGGCAGGGCAGTCGGATGGGTTCACGGCTGTGGCCGCTGGCAAATCTGGCGCTGGGCTTCGGGCCGATTCGCCGCGCGCTGCTGGGCGCGCTTGGATTCCACACCGATCGCACGCTGCCCACCTACGGGCCCGCCGTGCATCGCTGGTTGGCGCGCAGGGGATCGAAGGCCGCAACCGGCGCACCAACGGTGCTGCTGTTCCCCGACTGCTTCTCCAACTTTGGCGAAACGGATCTTGGCCGTCTGGCAGTGGAGCTGCTCGAGGCGTTCGGCTATCGCGTGGTGATGCCCGATGTGGGCTGCTGCGGCCGAAGCCTGATCAGCGTGGGCATGCTGGCCGAGGCGTGCGGCACCGTGTCGCGCACCGCCACGGCGCTGCTTGAAGCGGTGAAGCGCGAGAACGCGGTTGCCGTGCTGGGCCTCGAGCCTTCGTGCGTGAGCGCCATCAAGGATGACTGGATCGACCTTCGCACTGCTGTCGACCGTGACGCGTTGCGCGCGCTGGCCGCCCGCACCTTCCTGGTGGAGGAGTTCCTGGAGGCGCAGTGGGATCGACATCCCACACGACCAACCGTGCCGGCGGCGAGCGACGAGCCCGTGATCCTGCATGCGCACTGTCACCAGAAGGCGCTGTGGGGCGCGCAGACCAGTGCGGGGCTGCTGCGCCGACTGGTGGGCGACCGTCTGCGTGTGCTCGACTCGGGTTGCTGCGGACTGGCCGGTTCGTTCGGTTACGCCGAGCATCGCCATGACCTGTCCATGCGCATCGGCGAACTGAGCGTGTTCCCGCCCATCCGCGCCTGCCCCGATGCGGTGGTGGCTGCGCCCGGCACCAGTTGCCGCCACCAGATCCATCACGCCACCGGCGCCGAGCCGATGCACCCGGTGGCCATGGCCGCGCGCATCCTGCTCACGCCAAGCGCCGCTACGATGCGGACCCCATGAGCGACGCAAGCGATTCGCTGGAAATGAACGACGCCGACCTGAACGACTCGGACCTGGCCGCGGCCTCGCTGCTGCTGGTGGACGACAATCAGCAGAACCTGGAGTTGATGCTGGCGTGGCTGGAACCGCTGGGCTGTCGCCTGGAAGTGGCGCACGACGGCGCCGAGGCGGTGGAGGCGGCTGCGCGCAGTCGCCCGGACCTGATCCTGCTCGACGTGATGATGCCGCGCATGAGCGGCTTCGAGGCGTGCCGCCGCATCAAGGATGCCACCGGCACCCGCGACACCGTGATCATCATGGTGACCGCGCTGAACGAGGTGGGCGACTTCGAGCGCGCGGTCGAGAGCGGCTGCGACGATTTCCTCACCAAGCCCGTGAACAAGCTCGAGCTGACCACGCGCGTGAAGAGCCTGCTGCGCGTGCGCCTGCTGAAGCGCAAGGTGGACGCCTTGCTGCGCGAGCGACGACAGGGCTGATCACTGCACGCAACCTGAAAAAGCCAATCGGGCCGCACGTGCCTCGTGTGCAGCCCGATGGTGGCTTCGGTCGTATGACGGCGGTCGCGGGGGTCAAGCCGCGGACCGCCGCCACACGACAGCGGCGGTGTCGCCGGGGCGGCGCCAGCGGCTCTCAAGGCCGCGGGGCTCCAGCGTGAGATGCAGGTGATCCAGATAGCGGCGCAGTGCGTGCCAGTCGAAGGCCTGCAGGAACGATCGTTCCGCGGCGGGATTGATGCGCTGGATGCCTTCGATCAACTGGTCCTTCGTCTGCATGGCTGCTCCTTTGTGCACCGCGAACTGCGGCGCGAGACATGCATCGGAACATGCACCCGATCTGCGCGAATCGATAACAACAATGGACATTGGATTTCCGGTGGAAAATCCACGTTCGCAACAGCCCCTTGTGGAGGGCGCGCGGAGCGCCACAACACTCAGTCTTTCGGGCGGAAGGAAAGTCGCGCGGCGTTCACGTCGCCGTACAGCTCGAAGATGGAATCGAGGCGCACCAGGCGGATCGCCTGCGCCACGAAACCGTGCAGGCCGGCGATGCGCACCACGGCGCCCTTCGCCTTCATGGTGCGGTGCAGCTGCAGCAGCACGCCGATGCCCGAGCTGCTGATCACCTGCAGGTTCGAGCAGTCCACGATGATCGACTTGGCACCCTTGTCCACCTGCGCGGCAACGTCATCGATGAGCTGATGCGCGGTGTCGCGGTTCAGGCCGCCATCGGCCGACACGATCAGCAGGTCGCCGTCGCGTTCTTGCACGAAGGTCTGCATGGATCAGTCCCGCACGACCTTCATCGCCACCAGATCCTGCACGTCGAGCAGGCCAAGCGGCTTGCCCTCGGCATCCACCACGGGCAGCTCGTCCACGCGCAGCTCGCGCACCATGCGCACGGCGTCGCGCACCAGCGCATCGGCAGGCAGCGTGCGCGGATGCTTGGTCATGCAGTCGCTCAGCGGTGCAGCGAGGGCCTCGGCGCCGCGGGCATTCACCAGTCGGCGCACATCGCCGTCGGTCACCAGGCCGATCAGGCGGCCGCCTGCGTCCACCACCATCAGCGCTCCAGCGCGACGGCCATCGCCGGCTTCGCGCAGCGCCTCGGCCAGCGTGCCGCTTGCCTGCACGCATGGCAGGTTGCGACCCACGCGGAAACGCACGGCCTCCAGCACGGGGCGCAGGCCGGCGCCCAGCATGCCGCCGGGGTGCATGCGGTGAAAGTCATCGGCCTTGAAGTCGCGGCGCCGTGCCAGGGCCAGGGCCAGCGCATCGCCCACGGCCAGCATGGCGGTGGTGCTGGCGGTGGGTGCCAGGTTCAGCGGGCAGGCCTCCTCGATGTCACCAAGGGGCAGGCACGCATCGCACGCCTGACCAAGGCTGCTGCGCTCGCTCTTGCAGATGGCCACGCGGTGCACGCCGTCGGCCTTCAGCAGGCTGGCCAGCGCGAGCACCTCCTCGGTTTCGCCGCTGTAACTCATCAGCAAGGCCATGTCGCCGCGGCGGATGCGACCCAGGTCGCCATGCACGGCCTCGGTGGGGTGCAGGAAGATGCTGGGTTGGCCCAGACTTGCGAAGGTGGCGCTGATCTTGGCGCCCACCAGCCCCGACTTGCCCATGCCGCTCACCACCAGCGAGCCCTCGCAACGCTCCAGCAGATCGAGTGCCTTCATGAAGGCGGTGGCCTCGGCGCCGCCCGCGGCCACGCGGGTGGCCAGGCGCTGCACCGCGTCCGCCTCGGCGGCCAGGGCGTCGGCGATGAAACGGGCTTCCTGCGAGGTCGCCGAAGTGCTCATGGGATCGAAGCATACAGCGAAACGCCCTGAATCCTTGCTACGCTCGGGCCATGTCCTCAGGCGATGCCTATCAGGTCCGTCTTTCCGCCTTCGAGGGCCCGCTCGACCTTCTGCTGTTCCTCATTCGGCGCGCGGAGGTGGACATCCACGACATTCCGATCGCCGAGATCACCAAGCAGTACCTGCACACGGTGTCTGGCGCGAAGGATCTGGATGTGGAACAGGCGGGCGAGTTTCTGGTGATGGCGGCCACGCTGGTGGAGATCAAGAGCCGCATGCTGGCGCCGGTGCAGGAAGGCGTGGAGGGCGAGGATGCGATGGCGCCCACCGAGGAGGGCGAGGATCCGCGCCGCGACCTGGTGCGTCAGCTGCTTGCGTACCAGCGCTTCCGCAGCGCGGCCGATGGACTGGAGCGGCTGCGCAGCGAGTATTCGCGCCGATGGCCGGCCAGCGGCACCGCCGAGCTGCAGCCCGAGGAGGGCGAGGCGCGCGAGTGGAGCACCGAGGATCTGGATCTTGGCGATGTGCATGTGCTCGATCTGCTGGAAGCCTTCGAGCGCCTGAGCGCGGCGGTGGACTTCACGCGACTGGGCGAGCACAACGTCACCTACGACGACACGCCCATCGGCCTGCATCAGGATGATCTGGTGGATCGTCTGGCGCGCAGCACCGATCGGCGCATGACCCTGCAGAGCATCTTCGAGGGACGTTCGCGCATGGATCGCATCGGCCTGTTCCTGGCGCTGCTGGAACTGGCGCGCGAACAGCGCGTGCGCGTGCGGCAGGAGAAGCCGGGTGACGCGATCGAGCTGGAACTTCGCGATTCGGCGACCGTGCCGAATCAGGCCAGCGCTTCAAGCAACGCTGCGCCGTAACTGGCGATGCGGCGTTCGCCCATGCCCGGAATGCGCGCAAGCGCAGCGGGCGTGGTGGGTCGTTCGCTGGCCAGCGCGCGCAGCGTGACATCGCTGAAGATCATGAATGGCGGAATGCCGCGGGCACTCGCCAGTTCGCGGCGCAGCGCGCGCAGGCGGTCGGCAAGCGCGCGATCCACGTCGCTCCAGCCGGCCACGTCGCTGGCGCTGCGGCGCGCGGCGGCGGGCGGGGCCTGCAGTGACACTTCGCGCGCCCCGCGCAGCACTTCCAGTGATGCCTGCGTGAGGCGCAGGGTTGGATGGTCGCCCGGCGTGCGCAGCAGCAATCCCTGGTCGAGCAGCTGTTCAAGCACCTGCGCGATGGTGGTGCGTGGCAGGTGCTTCAGCAGGCCGTGCACGCTCAATTGATCGTGGCCGCAGCGCAGCACCGGCTGCGTGCTGGCGCCGGCCAGCACGGCGGTGACATGACCCACGCCGAAACGCTGCTCCAGGCGCGCCACCGCACTCAGCGCCATCTGCGCCACGCGTGTGGCATCGGCCAGCGGCTGCCATTCACCCAGGCAGATCTCGCAGGCGTGGCATGCGCCGTCGGTCAGGCTTTGCCCGAAGTGGTGCGCGATGGCCGCGTGCCGACAGGTGGACTGCGCCACCAGCGAACGCATGGCGCGCACGTGTTCCATCTGCTGCTCGCGGTGCGCAGTGGCCGCCACGCGCGCGGGCAGGTCGTCGGCGTCCATTTCGCTGGCGCTTCGGTCGATCAGGCGCTCCCAGCGCATCAGGTCGGCGGCGCTGTGCAGCATGATCACCTCGGAAGGCAGGCCATCGCGTCCGGCGCGCCCCGACTCCTGCACCCAGTGCTCGATGCTGCGTGGCAGCGCCATGTGCACCACGAATCGCACGTCGCCGCGATCCACGCCCATGCCGAAGGCCACCGTGGCAACCATCACGTCCACGCGCTCGGTGCGGAAGGCCTCGTGCGCGCGGCGCCGGTCGGTTGCGGAAAGCCCGGCGTGGTACAGCGCCACCTTCACGCCGGCCTGCTTCAATCCATCGCGCGTGCGCTCGGCATCCTTGCGGCTGAGGCAATACACGATGCCGGCCTCGTCTGCGTGGCGATGGATCACCTCCAGGCACTGCTGCAGGCCCTCGTCGCGGTGGCGCGTGCGGATGAGCAGGTTGGGGCGGTGCACCGGGCCGATCAGTCGCAGCGGTTCGTGCATGCGCATCTGCTGCATCACGTCTTGACCCACCTGCGGCGTGGCCGTGGCAGTGAAGGCATGCACGGCGGCGTCGGGGAAGGACTGTCGCAGTTCCGCAAGGCGGCGGTATTCGGGGCGGAAGTCGTGGCCCCACTGGCTGATGCAGTGCGCCTCGTCGATGCACAGGCTGCGCACGCCTCGGCGAGCCAGCATGCGCGCGAAGCCTGGCCTCACCGCGCGCTCGGGAGCGGCAAACACGATCGCCGCCGCATCGCTGTCGAGCAGCGCCTTGGCTTCCTGTTGCTCGGCTTCGGGTGAGCCCGAGTGCATGGCCACCGCCTCCACGCCCATGGCGCGCAGCGAGGCCACCTGATCATCCATCAGCGCCACCAGCGGGCTGACCACCAGCGTCAGGCGCCGGTCGCCCTGTTCGGCCGCGATGATTGCAGGTGCCTGATAGCACAGGCTCTTACCGCCACCGGTGGCCATCACCACCAGTGAATCGCGCCCGGCCAGATCGGCCTCGATCGCCTCGCGCTGCAGTGGACGAAGATGTGCGTGCCCCCAGAGTCGATGAACGACTTCCTGCGCCGCATCCTGCGGCTCGAGGCGCGATTCCGTTCGCTGCATGCGCGGATGCTAGCGAGGCGATGTGTGGGGTGCGGCCCTTTTTCAGGCCACGCCTGGTCAGCCGCCGCCCAGAGCCGGATGCTCGGCTGCGGTCTGGCGCGGGGGCAGCTTGGAGTAGGTCTTGGCGATCGCCTTCACCACCGCCTCCTGGAACTGCTTGGCACGCGACACGCCGCCGCCCTCGAAGCCGTTCGAGATGCAGCTGAACACCACGCGATGGCCGTTGGTGCACTCCACCACGCCGCTCAGGCCGCACGCACCGTCGATGTAGCCGGTCTTGCAGTGCACGGTGGCCAGCTTGGGGTCGAGGTCGCCGAAGCGCTTGCGCACGGTTCCCGACTTGCCGCCCACGGCCATGCTGTCGATGTAGGCCTCGGCCACCGCCG
>Ga0209617_10001740_pt1 | contig 10185 bp, 6 predicted proteins | sample LakEriepJuly2011_2_FD_187459 | JGI IMG/M metagenome (GOLD analysis project Ga0209617, IMG submission 187459) | Freshwater microbial communities from dead zone in Lake Erie, Canada - CCB epilimnion July 2011 (SPAdes) (version 2) | ecosystem: Environmental > Aquatic > Freshwater > Lentic >... | reverse complement strand
AGTGGAAGATTAGGGGTCCAGAAATAAAATTTAATTGAAAATTTGAAAAATTATCTAGCTGTTAAATTTTATTAATTTTTAACAAATATCATAATATAGCTAGGTCATCACTGATCAGACATCTACCGGGCCGAGAACTCTATGTAATACTTCTGCATGAAGGTGATGCAGCTGTTAGCGATATTAGTCACCACTACAGGTGGAGCCTCCTCACAAATCTTTGTTAGAGCTTAAATCATATATTACCTCGTCGGTTACGAACCTTCATTTTGCATCAGTTAGTTTCGCCATTTTTGTTTCACCCACGACCAGATCGTTTCGATGGGGTTGAAGTAGCTGCTTATGGGCGGCATGAACAACGTAACTCCTTTGTGCTCCTAGATGTAACTAGTGACTTCGTGACTGCGATGCGCCGCGTGGTTGTCCATCACAAAGACTTTATTTTCCAATCCAATTTGCCGATTAAGATGTTGGAAAAATTACAATACACTCTGAGTATTTGTGGTTTTAGAAGTTGTGAAATATATTCAATTTCTCAAGTTTGAGACTGCTCCAATGATCGTCACGTTCGATCCTCTCTAGTTAGGCAATGAGTAGACCATTGGGAGCTAAGAATTCGTCGGTTGCCACATTTTACTCTTGGTTTCCCAGACATTAGTGCTAGTTTCGTCCATATAAACGATTTCTTAACCTAAATGGAGATATCTAGCCAGCTTCTGAATATATTATAATCGCTGTTACGTTAGCTCCTATTCACTGTATTTTGAATAAAAAGCTTTGTGAGTCTTCAAATAGCTCACCTCATTGTCCCTGTAGAGCTTTGCCAATGTGAATCGCGATATTTAGACTGAGTATTGCTCTTTAATGAGGTCACACCTCTTTTCAAGTGATAGATGGGCCCATTTCTTCAGTTAATGTTAAGAGCAAATTTCTTTGATTTGATCCAAAGTAAGTTTTGATGGCCTACCACCACGCTTATCACTGATTTTTAGAATTGCATCTTATTAGATATACTGTCTGACCACATTGACAACAGATGAGACCTTCACGCCCACTCTCATTGCAATTTTTGAATAAGTTAGTTGTTGATTAATCAGACTTCCATAAGATCCAAATCGTAGCTAGATAATCTAAACTTTCTAAGATATGTTCATGAACTACCTTTGCCTAAACAAATACTTAAGTTCGAAGTTAGTTTTTTCTAAAAGATGAGGATTATCTTAGATCAATAATTTGAAGATAGGATTCTTCATTAGCTTCTTTTGGAATCTCTTCCTTCTCTGAATAAGTGACAGATGATTCCTTTTATCTTCTTCTTCTATTACATTAGCTTAAATGATTCCATCCAATCTAGTAGAGAAATTCTATAACCTAACTAGGCAATCTTGAAAATCTTACTTTGCTTCTAAAAGAATAAGGTTCAGGTTTCTCTTATATTTTTAGTCCACCGTGTCAATACCGAAATCAATCAGAGTTGGCTATATTAGCTAGTTTTCCTTAAATTACTTGTAATTTCTTTTCTTGCTTGGAGGCATTTTACTTTTAATTTATTAATCAACACAATCTTTTAATCGTATCTTAATGTGTAATAATAATTTTAATTAAACTTCCGCTAAAACAATTTTCCGCAAATGAGCCACTTCTTTAAAACCAAGGCAGACTTTTGGGAAGCTCTGCACCGTGACGGCATTTACACTCCTACTCTCGAGAGCTCCATCTGCACAATTAAGTGGTTAGAGAAAGTCTACTATGGCGATTAATGGTGCCCAAAATACACAGAACTCTAACTAAGACCTTGTACAAGAAAACCTATAAAAGCTTGTTTTCTAAATGAAATTTAGAGATTATTAAAATTAAAGAATCTTAAGCCCATGATCTTTGATGAAAAGCATACACCCGATGTCTTTTGGTGCTGGATTTCTCTAGCTACATTGGATCCGAATCATCCATTCTTTGAAAAAAGCTATATACCTACCGAAGAGGAGAAAGGAAGAAAATCAACTATTGACAAGAAGACTTTGATATCCTAGCAAGAAGCCGCCTTTCTTAAGAATCTCCCATCTCAGCTTTTTAAAAAGAATCTCCATTAAGATATTCTGAACTCTGATGATGAAGATGAGAAGTTTGAACTACTTCCTTTCTCATCGGCCGCTAAGTCCCAAAGGCAACCGAATATCAAGCAAAACAATCCCACTATTGGATATCTTTAAGAATACAGAGCTTAGGCCAATTAATCTGTGTTTTCGAATAACAAGAATGGAATGTAATTGCCAAATTAAAACTCCAACCATGGCAATATCATCTGCAGCCAGCCAGTGAATTAAATGTTTAACTTCACTCCCTTGTAGAATCGCAGCATGTCCAAACCTAAGAATCTCGACAAGCAGTCCGACATCTCCATGCAGTTCAATCAAGTACCCGAGTATGAACCAGGGACCATCACTAAAAGAAAAAATCATATCTGAGTCAGTGTTCTTCAAATGTATTTAAAGTTAATTTAATCACTGACCTTTTAAAAAGTATTTAACGTTACTAATTCATCTTCTTTTTTCTTTGTTTTTAATATAAAAATTTGTTTTTATTAATAATAATACTAGCTAGGCATAAAAATTGTGTGAAACTTATTTTTTGCAAGTTAGGTTTAATTTTTAAGCATTTGTTTTTTTTTGAATATTTATTGTTTATTTTGAGTAGTAAAATTATGACTAATTTGTTTTGATAGTTGTTTGCCTATAAAGATAAATAAGTTAGTTAGGTTAAATATTGGAACAGTACTTACAGATTAGTTAGGTTAGTTAGTTAGATATTAGTTTTTAGTTAGTTATTAGTAGGTTATTTGTAGAAGGAAAAGCTAGTAGACTACTGCAAGTGCAGCAAAATAAATTTAAATGAAAATTGAAATTTTAAAAAAAAGAAATTTGTAAATGAAATTGCTACGATGCAAAAATTTTTTTGCAACTACGTTATTCCCAACGTACGATGCAAATATTTTTTTTGCAAAGTACGCCTAACCCAAATAAAAAAGAAGATGGGGGCTAGACGTAACGCAAGACAGCTGAAAGTCAGCTAATAAAAACAGTGATTATTTTTTAAGGTCCGTAGATCCTTTTTAAATTTCAAAAGATTTATTATTTGTGAGTGTGAGCAGTCCATTTTGAGTTCATGGCTGATCAAAGTGCTGGCTACTTAACAGGGCAATATCAGTTTTGGTTCTTTTTGTAGGCTTTAACCTTGACGCTTATATCGGGTTATCCATTAAGCAATCCAACATTCACTTCATGGCCTTATCTGCGAGAGGTGATGATGTAGGCTGCCATATTCTAGGGATTCTCCATGAATCTTTGGCAGAACATCCACTCGTTGAAGTTGATGAAAGCTTTCTCCTCATGGAACTTGGATCTTCCGTTGAATCTTTGGATTTCTGCTTGGCACAGAGGAAACTTCAAAGGGTCAGCGTAGTTGGGCAAAATCCAAGACATGGGATTGCTTGTATATTGACTGGGCGGCTGAGCAATTGAGCTGCTCATGGAGAACACTGAATCAGGGTCTATAAAAAAAGTTAGTTTCAAATTTAAGATTATTATTTTAAAATGAATCACAAGCTAGGTTTATTTTAAAATAATGCAGATTATGTAACAATGCTTATTGCTCAAAAGAATTTCTTTCTTTAATTAAAAAAGGAAAGGTACTTACCATGCACTTTAATGTACGAGGATTATTTCTAGCTGGCAGCACTCTCATAGCAAAACTTCTGGTTCATTTGCTCGCTGTAATGAGTAGGGCTTTGTGGTTGAGCGAAAAATTGCTGATTATTGTTGAATGGCAAAGCTGCAAATGAAGAGATTTGGTGTGGAGATTGTTGATTTCGAAGGTCTCTATGCTTTTGGGAATTATTTGAATGACGGGCTCGCTGCTGCTGCTCATGATCATAATGGAATTGCTCATCGAAGTTTTAGATGTCACCACAGGCAGACTGGAATCGGTTGTAGCCTTGATCAATATAGCTGATTTAGCTTGAACCAGAGGGGCTCTATAGTTGCTGTTGCTACGGCTTCCACTTGCTCTTGGAGTGTTCATTTGAAATATCAGTGCTTACATCATTGAATTACTGAAAGTTCAGCTAATTCAAGCTAGCTTTGAACTTGGGTGTTCCGGCATTTCGGGCACTGTACTCTTAAAGAAGCTTCTCAGAGATTCTCTGATGATAGTCGTGAGCTATCTTTGGCTCCAAAATGTTCTTTGCGGCTGAAAGTTGAACCAAGCTTGTGGTAAAAGCATTCCTGTTCTGGCAAAGCCCTCTACTGTTGAAATCTTTTAAGTCAATTTCTTAGGGTGGAGCGCTTTCAGAATATATTTTGAGAGTTGAATGGTAACCTCTTCCAGCAGACTGAACGAAAATGTGCCAGCCTAGCTAGCAGTCAAATTCAACATTCTTGGCTTGCTCTAAAGTGCGGAGATTACCTTGGGGGATGCACCAGAAGTCTTCCTTTTTGAAAGAGGTCTTGACATTCGACTTTTGCTTGAAGCAAACCAAAGGAATACCTTTTTCCTACATCATAGAAGTCACGAAGTCAATATCATCATGGCTAGCTTGAACATCTTTGGTCAATAAAAGCAGTATTTGGGGTTTTGAATTTCCTTGAAGGAAATCTTGATCTTGAAAGCTTTAAGCAAGCGCTTCTCGACTAGCTTTAGAGTTGACTGGAGAGACAAAAGAAGAAAATGTATACAAGCTTCGGCTAACAGTTAAGAAGGCGGAAACGACAGCATGGTCCTTTTCAGGAGTAATACTGTGTTCATGTTCTTGCTATATCAATTCTTTCGTTTTCTCCATGAGCTCAACATTGACATAGCACTAAAGAGCAGCAGATGGCTCCTCTATTCTCTGCTTTTTGCGTTGAATTTGATCTTATTCAATAAGATTAGGATCTTATTCAATAATTTCAATCGAGGCAGAAGAATCTGGATTTTCAGCTTTGACCTTGGCAACCTTTTTCTTGGTCTGCTTCACATTCCTTTTATTCTTGTTTTGAATCTCATCCATTCGAGCCATCTCCTTAGAAGAAATGACTAGAACTTGCTTGGACTTAGAGGCTTTGGCAGTTTTAATTTCCTTTCTCCTTTTGAGATCATCAAGTTCATTTTACATCCATGCTTCGATGGGGAGATTTGCTCTGTGAAAAAGCTGCCAATAGCAAGGGGGCTTGGGCTTATTTTTGTAAATGTCTTGAAGCCAAACTTCTTCGATAAAAGCTAGCGAGCTTTTCTCAAATTGCTGGATCTGGAGGGCTTTTGCAGTGTCTCCATTACTTATCATCTTCTCCATGGACTTAAATTATTGCTCAGCAGTTCTATCACAGTACTACATGCTTTCCTTTGTGTGAAAGTTTGTGAAGCCTGGCAATTTACTTATTTGGTTTTTGACATTAGTGCGAAAGGAGTTGTTGGAATCGGAAGCACCAGCGCCTTCCCTTTCGGAGGGGGGTCTCTGCTGATTGGAGTTGCTGCTTTCTTGATAGCTGGAGCTAGTATTTCGAACTAGTCTCCACCTACTATTTCCTTCTTGACGAGAATGTTGGTTATTATCTGACGACATTTTTAATTTTTTTTTTAATAATTAATTATTAATTATTATTGTTTAAAATTAATTAAAGATTTGCTTTTTTTAATTTTATTTTATTTTAAATTTAATTTAATTTTTAATTATTTAAAATTAAGATTTTAAATATTTAAAATTGTCCTGGTATATCTTTTGTTAATAGAGCCTTGTTGATTTCCAAAATTAGTTTTACCTTAGTTTGATGTATGAGATAGCTGGTTGTTTCCTCATTCCAAAACTGCAACGATTGTTTTTCCAAACTTTTAAATTTGTTAATATTTGCTAGCTACATTAAATAATTGGCAAATATTCAATTTTTGATATTGCTGATCGGTATGATCGCTACAATTGTCCTCTTTAATAAGGATTGCATTATCTGCTTTTTAAATAACTGATTGTCTTGAATATTAAGCCATATTCTCTTTACATAGTTCAATTAGCTACTTTAATTAATAATAAGTAGCTAGTTAGCTTATATTGAAAATTGATTCCATTTTCATCATGCTAAAAAAAATAGGAATTAGTTATTGAAAATAATTTAAAGCAACTTACTTGTGTTTGTGAAGTTTTATTTTAAAGAAGTTATAGGTAGTTGTTGGAAGTTAAAGCTATGAATGTAGCTAGGTATAATTTTGAAAATTGGAATAGTCTTAAAATAAAAACAAAAGCATTGAAATTGAAAATAAGAAATAGGGAACCCCGAAGTCAAAATTTTGGCAGGGGTTCGCCTTATTTTAACTCCGAGGTTTAAATAGAGAATAAAAACAGGTGGTTAGTAATTTTGATTTTTTAAGATTTGGTAATTAACGAAATATTTATCAGGTAAACGTAATAAAATCAAACAAGTTCATGAATCAGCACTGAATTCAGTTTCCATTTCCTAATTTGTTAGGGGCAGAATTGTTGGCACCGGAATTTCGCTGGCTGGGGTTGCTCCTCATGACTCTGGAACTGGATCTTCTTGAGGACTGGCCGGATTACTGGGATGGTCTCTAATTGTTTGCATGGAGGCTGCTCACGTTGATCTAGAGGCTAACATTATGTCGGCTGACTTGCACTGAATATTGAAAAAGTGTTAGGATATTATACAAAGAAGTTGATTTTGTTAATTGAACATTTAAACAAGTACTTACCATCCACAATGGACTACTGCTCAAGATTTGATTATTGGTCAGCCTGGCTAGGGGGGTAAGGACCGAAAGAGAGATCTTATTGGTTTTGCTGCTATCTTTCTTGAATTACTCTCTAGCAGTCTTCCAACTTTTCTTGCTGATCCTTCTTCACTTGTTCGTCGAATGACTTTTTCAAAGCCCTGAAGGATTATACCATGGCTTCGTTATCATCTGGGACGGGTTCTCTACATGAAGGGCATCTCTAAATTTAAAGATCAGGTAAACCTGTTTTCTTTAATTTTTTGTGTCTTTCTTGGCATTTGAAGTAACAAAGACTGCAACTGAGAAAAGAACATTTTGCATTACAACAAGCTAACCAAACATCTGGGTGATCGAGGTCACTCATATTGCAGCAGAGATAACAGGTGAGCCTGCCTATTTCGATATCAGAGGAGAACTTGTCCAAAAAGGCTTACTTATCAGGGTCTGGGTCGCTGAACTTCCTTGTTGGAGTGGGTGTCTTGCTTTAAGAATCAACTCTTTCGTTTGCGGGTCTCTCTTTAACTTAAATTAATTTATTGACAGATTCCTAAACTAATTCTGCAAACTAGCCAGCACTTGGATCTGCAATCTGGTTACCACCTGCTTTGTATCCTGGGAGTTTTTTCACTTATTCCAAGAAGTTTTCAATATCATCATCTGTAAAGGCATTCTAAAAGTCAAATTAAAATTAAGCAGGCATCTAATTTATAACATTTTATTTTTGGTGCTGATTTTGAAAATGATTATTTAAATTTCTGGAGAAGCTATTTATCTGGCCTTCATCTTCTTCACCTTCACCATTGTTGATCAAGCTGCTTCCAAATATTTATTAATTATTGCTATTAGCAAGCTAGTTTAAGTTGGGTTCATCGATGAATTAATATTCATTAATATCAATATCATTTTAGATATTTTGTTGATTCCTCTTCTCAAGCTTGAAATGGACTAGAGTATCGGAATCATCAACTTGATAATTACGCTCGAAAAAAGGCTTCAAAGTGCTGGAAACTTCATCCAATCTTGGTGGATTTTTGAACATATTGTAGTAATATGGGGCGCTCAATAACGGATCTATAGCGGACTCTTTTGAAAACAGACCCTTCCAAAAATTGAAGAGCTTGACGGTTTTGAAAGTTTCTTCAGTGCATAAACAGGCAGAGAACCAGGTCTTTGAACGAATCCTTTTATGATGCTCTTGGTTCAAATAGTAAAATGGCAACTTTTTGTCAAACCTGATATTGACTGCTTATTCGAAACCAGTTTAATCACCATTACCTTTTTTCTTTTTGGGTCTTAAGAATTCTTCCAACTGAACTGGCTAATCAATATCTGCATCTTTTTCAGAAGTTCTCAAAAGAAAGAATGTTTAATTCAGATGCTAAGGATTAAATATTTGCATGAGCTATTCATATGAAGCCACCATAGCTACATATTCTTCCAATTCAGTGTAGACCAAGTGACCTAGAAGTTGCAACTGGCCAAAGAGAGCTGACTCGATTTCCTGTTGCTGCTACTCTAATGTGAGGTCCAAGTTTTCTTCATCTGCATTGTCCCAGCCGACTGCTTAAGTGCAAATGAAATCTCCTGGCACAGCATCGAGGAATGGCTCACTAACTTAGACACCATAGATGTGGAAGACCTTTCTGGGGGAGGATTTGGCAATTCCTAGGCATTTCTCAACCATGTCTTGATTGATAAAGATCTTTGCTTGAACTCGCTCCAAAGTAGCATTGAGAGAATCGAAGATATTAATTTCTTGTGCTTGCTTATTGGACTCGTATCTGCTTCTCTTTTAATTTTAGGGCCCAACAGGCACTAATTGCTAATAATTTCTTTAATTTTAAGATAAAGAGGACTGCTGGAAACTTCTTTTTTATCCTATCAAGGGCTGACCATTTCCAATTTTATCATTGTTGGGAATATTAAAAAGATTTTTATTATAATTATTATTTTGAGCTAGCTAGTTAGGAATCTCAATTTCTAAAATTTAATTATCATTAATAATCTGAGTATCTTTATTAAGCTGCAGATTATCATTTTCATTATTTTGCTGAATCTTTTTCTAGAGACCTTAAATAGTATCTGTAAGCCAGGCTCTATTATCTAGCTGATTGATTCTAATCTCCATTGCTCTAAGTTCTGGGGGAAGAAATATTTCTTTATTCACAGCTCTGAGCTAACAAAAGGCGTAAATAATGTACTCATGCTCTCTAAGCATATTGACAATGCGAAGATCATTTTGTGCTTCTATTTGCTGCAATTTTTGAAGCTGCTCACTGTTGGAAGATCTCAGGAAGATATCAACATCACGGTGGAAGGAGCACAGGGCGACTCCCAGAAAAGCATAGGCTTGATGCAGCTCCCCAAAGGCAGACTTCTTGTATACACCGATTAGTGGTTTCTTGGAGATGCAGATTCTATCGTACAACTTTTCAAATAAGGGTTTAGGTTACCGGACATTCTCTCCAACACTCATAGCAAAGTCAGCATATTGAACCGCTCTGGAGAAGATGGTTTCATTGGGCTTGAGACTGGCTGAGAAGAGTTATCCATTGTGCATACTTTCAGTTCTAGCTGAGAATAATGCTGAATACTAAGAATCAGAATCTTTTTACATTTGTGCAAATTTATCAATAGCTTGCTCACTGTTGTCGAAAGTAGGATCCAAGAAGAAAGATTTTAGCTGAGGATGATCCATCAAAAATTTAAGACCTCCAAATGTATCATTCTCCATTATGAGCTTCTTAAGTTGGCAGAAGTATTTATAGAGTGAGACACGCACCCATTTTTAATTGATTAGCTACTCTTTGCTTTCCACTTCTATGAGACCGATGTACGAAAATACGTCTTGCATTTGGTGCTTTGGAATTATGTACTCGTGCATTACTGGAACTCCACCAAACTTATTAAAGATGATCCTTACTAGCTGGCTGGCATTTTAGATTGTAAATGATTCATTTATGACTTCAAGATCTAGCTGGGAGTAAGTTAGCTTTTCCTAAACAAGATTGTTAACATTTTGTGGGACAACGATTAAGTTTTCCATGATTGTTTTTTTAAATTTTAATTAATTTTTATAAATTAAATTGAATTCCTTAAAAGTATGAATTTAGAAGTCCAGAATGTTCTAGCTTGAACATTTAAAATATATAATTTAGATTTTGAATATCTGGCTAGGTGGTATTGAAAATATGGATATGGGAATCGAAAATATTGAGAAAGCAGAATCTGAGAATGGAGGCTTACCTGTTTTGCTATGGGAGCTTGCTGATTCTGCATAAGTGATTGGGTTTAGCGGAACATGGGCATTCGGCTTTTGCTTGTGTTTGTTTTTTATTTTTAATTTTAAATATTATATTTTTTTTAATCATTTTATAATATAACGACAATTATATTAATTTCTCACATCGGAGGGGTTTTGGGGTTTTGGGG
>Ga0209617_10001738_pt1 | contig 10194 bp, 9 predicted proteins | sample LakEriepJuly2011_2_FD_187459 | JGI IMG/M metagenome (GOLD analysis project Ga0209617, IMG submission 187459) | Freshwater microbial communities from dead zone in Lake Erie, Canada - CCB epilimnion July 2011 (SPAdes) (version 2) | ecosystem: Environmental > Aquatic > Freshwater > Lentic >... | reverse complement strand
GAGCCAGTCTTCAACGGTGAATCCCTCGTGAATGGGTTCGACAAGATCCAGCCCATGGTGGACCACCTCGGCTCGCTCTGCGGCGGTCGGCTTCGCGGTACCGATGTCCATGCCGCGGTAGACCTGCATGCTGTCGGCGCTGATGAGCTGTGCCCGGCCCTCGGCGGCGCGCGCCATCGCCAACGCCAGCGCGCTCTTGCCGCTGGCGGTCGGACCCATCACCACGATGACGCGGCCTTCGGCCATCCGCGGACGGTACCTTCCGGCGCCCGGAGCCAGACCCATGCCCAAGAAGACCATCCGAGATCTCGACGTGACCGGCAAGCGCGTGTTCATCCGCGCCGACTTCAACGTTCCCATGGACGACGACGGTCGCATCACCGATGACCGTCGCGTGCGCCTGACCGTGCCGACCATCCTCAGCGTGCTCGACCGCGGCGGCTCCGTGGTCCTGGCAAGCCATCTTGGCCGTCCGGAGGGAACGGGCTACCAGGCCTCCGAGAGCGCGCGCCCAGTGCGTGATCTGCTCGAGCAACTGCTCGCCGGGCACATCGAAGGGCCCGTGCAGATGGCAGGCGAGGTACCGACGTCGCAAGAGTCGGCAGCAGCGGCCGCTGCGCTCAAGCCGCGCCAGGTGCTGCTGCTGGAGAACCTCCGTTTCGAGAAGGGTGAGAAGAAGGGCGATCCCGCCTTTGCCGCCAAGCTCGCGAGCTACGCCGACGCGTACGTCAACGACGCCTTCGGTTGCTCCCACCGCACCGATGCGAGCATGGATGCGTTGCCGCGCGCCATGTCGCCCAAGCCCTGCGTTGCGGGCCTGCTGCTTGAGCGGGAACTCACGTACCTGAAGGGCGTGCTGGAGCACCCGAAGCGACCGTTCGTGGCGATCATCGGTGGAGCGAAGGTGAGCGACAAGATTGCCGCACTGACCAACCTGTGTGGACGCGTCGACACGATCCTCGTCGGCGGCGCGATGGCTTACACCTTCCTGCTCGCGCAGGGGGTGGGCGTCGGGCGCAGCCTGGTGCAGCGCGACATGGTGGAGCAGGCTCGCACGATCCTCGGCCTCGCCAAGGAACGCGGCACCGCGCTGCTGCTGCCGAACGACCACGTCTGCGGCGCAGAGCTCAAGCCGGGAACGCCGACGAGCGTCGTCACCGGATCGATCCCCGATGGCGTCATGGGCCTGGACATCGGACCGGCAACGCTCGCGGCCTACTCGGCCGCGGTCAAGGGGGCCAAGACCGTGATGTGGAACGGTCCCATGGGCGCCTTCGAGACTGAGCCGTTCAACGCCGGCACCTTCGGGCTCGCCGCGGCTGTCGCCGAGGCCACCAAGCACGGCTGCACATCGGTGGCCGGCGGTGGCGACACGGCCAGCGCCGTCGAACAGGCGGGACTGGCCGAGGCACTCACGCACATCTCGACCGGTGGGGGCGCGAGCCTCGAGATGCTCGAAGGCAAGTCGTTCGTGTGCCTCGACGCGCTCCAGGATGCCTGATTCCGCCCGACTTCGGTCTATACTTCCCCCAGAGGACCCGCCGCCATGCTGACCCACACGATCGCCGCGTTCGCCTGTGTCGCCACCCTTGTCGCCGCTGCGCAGGAGCCCGAGAAGCTGAAGGTCGGCTCGGCCATGCCAAGCCTCGACAACGTCGAGATGGTGCAAGGTTCGAAGGACAATCTCAACGACGCCAAGGTCACGGTGGTCGAGTTCTGGGCCACGTGGTGCGGGCCGTGCCGCAAGGCCATCCCCCACATCAACGAGGTGGCTGCGGCCAACGCATGGCGTGGTCTTCGTGTGCTCGGCGTGAGCACCGACTCGACCGATGACAAGTCGAAGGTCAAGCCGTTCGTCGACAAGATGGGTTCGCGCATGACCTACAACGTCGGCTGGGCCGGCGAGGGCATCAATCGCAGCTGGATGGAGGCCTCCGGCCAGAAGGGCATTCCGACCGCGTTCGTCTGCACCAACGGCAAGATCGCCTGGATCGGCCACCCCATGGACGACGGCTTCGAGTCGGCGATCCGCAAGTGCCTCTCCGGCCGCTTCGATCCCGAACTTTCGCCCAAGGGCGAGCAATACCTCGAAGCCGGACGCAACGCCGTCAAGAAAAAGAACTGGCGCGAGGCCTCCAAGCACTTCGACGATTGCATCGCGCTCAAGCCGGAGATCTTCGTCGATGCGATGGAAGCCAAGTACCAGATGATCGCTGACCAGCAGAAGGATGCGGCTGCGGCGAAGGCATGGGCTGCGGATGTCGCCGGCAAGCTTTCCTCGAGCCCGGTTGCGCTTGCCGAGTTCGCGGTGTTCGTCGCGCAGGATCCGCGCCTACAGCAGCACGACGTCGAGACCGCCCAGGTCATGATCGAAGGCGCGATGGCCACCGGCGGCACCAAGACCGACGTGCTCGTCGCAGCCGCACGCGTGGCGGCCGTCGCCGGCAAGTTCGACGTTGCCGTCGATCTGCAGAACAAGGCCTGGCGTCAGGCCACGCCCGAGCAGAAGCCCTTCCTCAAGACCGACCTCGATGCCTACAAGCAGTCGCAGGCCAAGGGCGCGTCGGCCAAGGTCGGCCAGTGAGCAACGCCCGGCTCGCGCTCCCCTCCGGGGTCGCGGTCGGAGCCTCGGTCCTCAGTGCTGACTTCGCCGATCTCGGCAACGAGATCGCTGCCGCGTTGGGGGCAGGTGCGGGCTTCATCCACGTCGATGTGATGGATGGCCACTTCGTTCCGAACCTGTCGATGGGGCCCGCCGTCTGCAGCGCCGTTCGTCGTGCCGCGCCGCTGGCGCCGGTGGATGTCCACCTCATGGTGCAGCGCCCGCTCTCGTTCATCGAAGCCTTCGCCGGGGCCGGCGCCGATTGGTGCACGGTGCACGTCGAGGCCCAGGACGATCCGCGCGAGTGCGCCGAGCGCTCGCGATCGCTCGGCATGAAGGCCGGGCTGGCATTCAATCCCCGCACGCCGGTCGAGCATGCGCTCGACGCGGGGCTGCTCGAGACCGCCGACTTCGTCCTCCTCATGAGCGTGCAGCCGGGCTACAGCGGCCAGGCGTTCATGCCGGAGGTGCTCGCCAAGGCCCGGTTGCTGCGCGGTGCGGGCTGGCAGGGGCCGATCGAGATCGATGGCGGCGTTTCGCCGCTCAATGCCGGAGCGTGCCGGGCAGCCGGGTGCACGCTCTTGGTTTCCGCAAGCGCGATCTTCGGCAGCCCCGACTATGCAGCCGCGATCGGCGGCATGCTCGCGTGAGCGGTCGCCGCACGCGGGACACGGTCGGACCGCGCTAGGATCCGCTCCCACACGGAGGTCATCGTGGCAGAGCAGTCGGCATCCGCATCGCGTGAACGCACCTGGGAGGAAGAGGGCCTCGGCGACAAGCGCGCCGTGCCAGAGGGCCTGTGGACCCAATGCGAGGGCTGTGGCGAGACGCTCTTCCGCAAGGCGCTCGAGACGAACCTGATGGTCTGTCCCAAGTGCGACCTGCACATGCGCATCTCCGGCAGCCAGCGCATCGCGCAACTGCTCGACGACGGCAGCTTCGAGCCGATGGACGCCGGACTGACGGCGAACGATCCGCTGGGCTTCGTCGACATGAAGGCCTATCCCGATCGCATCAAGGCTGCGCAGCGTTCGAGCGGACAGCCCGAGGGCCTGATCTCTGGAACCGGCTTCGTGAAGGGCCGAAAGGTCGTGGTCTGCGTCATGGACTTCTCGTTCCTCGCGGGCAGCATGGGCAGCGTGGTCGGCGAGAAGATCACCCGCGCCACGCTTCACGCACTCGAGCATGGCCTCCCGCTGATCATCGTGTCGTGCTCAGGTGGTGCGCGCATGCAGGAGTCCGGCCTCTCGCTCATGCAGATGGCCAAGACGAGCGCCGCACTTGCACGTCTGGACGAGGCCGGTGGTCTTTTCATCAGCGTGCTGACCGATCCGACCACCGGTGGCGTGACCGCCAGCTTCGCCATGCTCGGCGATGTGATCATCGCCGAGCCCAGGGCGCTCATCGGCTTCGCTGGCCCGCGCGTGATCAAGCAGACCATCCGCCAGGACCTGCCGGACGGATTCCAGACCTCGGAGTTCCTGCTCAACGCCGGATTCATCGACCGGATCGTGCATCGCAGCGCGCTCCGCAGCGAGATCGCCCGCCTCATCGACTTCGCGGGCTGATGCTCACGCCGAGCGAGCCACGGCGGGGACTCCGCGCATGACCACCCAACGCTCGATGGCTGCCGTGGCGTGCTGGTCGCTCGTCGCAGGGCTCCTCTTCGCCATGCCGTTCTCGCAGCTGGGGTGGTGGTGGTCCATCCCCGCGCTGGCTTGCCACGCGCATGCAGCCAGCGGATCGATGCGTTGGTGGAAGCGATTCGCGGCCGGATGGATCGGCTGGCTGCCGTGCTGGATCATCCTCGAGGGCTGGTTGCACCAAGTCACCGCGGCGGGTTGCGTCGTGCTCATCGCGTACATGGCGATGTGGTCGTCGCTGGTGACCGTCATGGCAGCGCGCCTGCGGGCGAGCCTTGGCGATCGGGTCTCATGGCTTGGCTTCCCGCTCGCGCTCGTGGGCGTCGAGTGGGCCCGGTCGCGACCGATCTGGGATGGGTACGCATGGTTCCAGTCAGGCCATGCATGGATCGATGCCACGCTTCCTGCACAAGCGGCCGATCTCTTCGGCGTTGGCCTGATCAGCCTCATGGTGGCGATGCTGGGAGAGGCCATCGCGCGCGTGAGCGCAGGCGTTGGCACCAGCGCCGCTCCGGCCGCGGGTTCTTGGCGCGCACCCGCCTCGGTGGCGATCGCGCTCGTCAGTGCGGCGACTGCATGGGGCGCATACCGCGTGGCAACCACGCCCGAAGCGTCGCGCGTGCGCATCGTGGCGGTCCAGACCGATGTCCTGACGAGCAACAAGATCCGTTGGACGCCCGAGCAACAGGTCAAGGACATGCAGCAGGCTCTGGACCTGTCGGCACAAGCGATCCTGGCCCTGCGCTCGAATGCCCCGCCGGGTCCCGATTGGCCCACCCTCATCGTCTGGCCCGAGACGTCGGTGCCGGGCTTTGGACTCGATCCTGAAACGGTGGCGACCGTCGTTCGCGTGCAGGCGTGGCCGGGCGACCGGTTCATCGGACCGATCCTCGACCTGAGCCGCGTGGCTGGCCCGATCCTGGTGGGGAGCCCTGCGTTTGAGGGACTCCGCGAGGATGGGAACCGTTGGGCGTGGGATCGCCAGTTCAACGCCGCCTACCTCGTCGACGACGGCGCCGTGAAGGACCGCTACGACAAGTCGTATCTCACGCCCTTCGGCGAGCGGATGCCTTACATCAGCGCCTGGGACTGGCTGGAGGACCAGTTGCTCGCCCTCGGTGCGGCGGGCATGAGCTTTGACATGCAGTCAGGCGACCGGCCGCGAAACATGGCATGGCCGGGGACCGACCTTCGCATCGCCACGCCCATCTGCTTCGAGGACACGGTCTCCCACGTGGTCAGGCGCATGGTGCGTGATCCGTTGCCGTCTGCATGCATCATCAATCTCTCGAACGACGGCTGGTTCGGCACGAGCGATGCCGGCCGACGCCATCACGAGATGATGGCACGCTGGCGATGCATCGAGTGCAGGCTCCCGATGGTCCGCGTCGCGAACACCGGCGAGTCGGCTTGGATCGACTCGTGCGGCCGCGTCGTCGAACGGCTGGCGCCGCAGTCTGCGGGCACGCTCATCGCGACTCCGCGGCTCGATGGTCGCGATGCGCTCGTCATGACGGTGGGGGATATCCTCCCGGCCATGAGCCTCGTCCTGATGTGCGTGGTGGCCGTTCCCGTGCGACGTCGCTGGCTTGGACTGGCGTCGGCGATCGTGCTCATCGCGCTGGCTGGGTGCAGCGGTGGCGCCGAGGAATCGAGCGCAGTCTCCGGCGCGTGGAGCACCCGATCCCTCAGTGTCACGCCGGATCCGACCATGCCCAGCACCGTGCAGGCTGCGCAGCCGGCATTCACGGCGCCGGAGGGCACGAGCGTTCGCGATGCGGCCTTGGTGATCCTCACGGCGGCGTGCGCCGCGGAGTATCCGCAGTTCAGGGCGAATGCGGTCGAGGCGTTGGTCCTCGATCCTGCCACGCTGACCAAGCAGGTTGGTGCGCTCCTGGCCGACCCGAATCCCGCGGTCCGCTTCTCGGCCTGCATGGCGGTTGGCCGGGCGCGGCTGGCCCTGTTCGCACCGGCCGTCAAGCCACTCGCGCAGGACAGCAACCTCGCCGTGCGCGCCGGCGCGATCTTCGCGCTGCAGCGACTTGGACAGCACCCTGACCAGTCCCCGCTCGCGGGGATGTCGGGCGCGAAGGACCTGACGATCCGCGGCATTGCGATCTTCGTGCTCGGTGAACTCGGCAATCCAAGTGCCGTGCCGGTGCTGCGCGACGCGCTGCAGCGTCCCACCGACAACACCAACCCCATGCGGGCGCGCATCGTCGACCTGCAGACCGCCGAGGCGCTGGCCAAGCTCGGTGACCGTTCGCAGCTCGATCCCGTGCGGGCCGCGCTGCTGGCACCGGGTGAACAGGCGGAACTGATGTGCCTTGGCGCTCAGATCCTGGGGAACGTCAAGGATCAGTCCTCCGAGGCGATGCTGCTTGGCATCGTCGCGGCGCGCGGTCGGACCGAGCGGCCGGCCGAGGTCCGGCTGTTGGCAGGGGAGGCCGCGATCAAGATGGGCTCGGCGCGCACTCCTGAGATTCTCGCCATGGCGCGCATGCTGCTCACCAGCCGGATGCCGATGGTCCGGGCGCAGGCCGCCACCACGCTCGGCACCGGCGGACTGCCGTCCGACACCGCCTCGATCGCTCCTTTGCTGCGCGATCCCAACGCGCTTGTCCAGCTGTCTGCGGCGCAGGCGATCCTGCGCTGCACGCCCCAAGATTCGACTTCTGGGACGGTCGCAACCGATTGACACGAAGCCGCGCCGTGGCGTACCCTCGCGGGATTCCATGGCAGCCTGGCTGCCCCGTTCGCCCCACGCACCCACAGAGACGCCCCCGTGCACATCCTTTCCAAAGTGTTCGTCGTCCTCGTCGCGCTGCTCTCGGTGGCCCTCGTGCCGCTGGTCGTGACCCAGAGCGCCAACCAGGCCACGTACAAGGCCCAGGCCGAGTCGGCGAAGTCGGAACTGGCTTCGGTGAATGCCTCGCTGCAGACCGCCCAGTCCGCGGCGGCGCGCCTCGAAACCGACCTGCAGGTCCGGATCAAGGAACTTGAGGGCGAGCGCTCGGCAATGCAGTCCGAACTTGCGGACAAGGTTGCCCGCGTGCGCACGCTCGAGACCGAGGTCGCCAACGCCCAGGTCGCCCAGGCCAAGTTCCAGGCTGGCCTTGACCTCCTGTCGTCGAGCGACAAGGAAAAGGTCGAACTCGTCAAGAAGCTCACTGACCAGCTCACCGACGCCCGCACCAAGGAAGTCCAGGCCCGTAGCGAGCTGGTCGCTGCCGAGGGCGAGCTGGCATCGCTCTCGAGCAAGTACGAGAACGCCGTCCAGGCTCGCCGCGACCTCGAGGAAGAGGTCCAGAAGCTGATGGAAGTCAAGAGCCAGGCCGACGCCCGTGCAGCTGCCCCCGCGGCACCCGCCGGTCCGTCTGCCGCCTTGGGCGCCGCCGGCGAGACTGAGCGCGTCGCCGCAGACCGCAACCTGGTCTCCCGCATCATCGACGTCCGTCGCACCGACGAGGCGATCTACGCCGAGATCGACGCTGGCTCGTCCAGCGGCGTCCGTCAGGGCTGGACCCTGATGATCGGCGACGGGGCGACCTTCGTGGGCGACCTGCGCATCATCCGGGTCGATGTGAACCGCGCCGTCGGCATCGTCGAGCTCGAGGATGCCTCGGGCCGCGGCGAAGTCCGCTCCGGTCAGCGCGCCGTGGCGCGCAAGGGGGAGTGAAGCCATGGCAAACCCCAAGGCAACCCGTCCCGCCGGGATCAACGTCTACACCGCACTGATGGCGGCAGCAGCGCTTGCATTGCTTGCGGGCGCCGTTATCATCGCGATGCGCAATCAGGAGACCTCAGGCACGTACATGCTTGGGCTCTGACCGCCACGGCTGGCGGTAGCGAAAGCGCAGCACCGGTGCACGACGGCGTGCATCGCATTCAAGGAGGAAGACATGCTGCTCGAGAAATTTCTTGGTCTGTTCAGCGTCGACATGGGGATCGACCTCGGTACCTGCAACACGCTCGTGTGCGTGAAGGGCCAGGGGATCGTCCTGAATGAACCGTCCGTCGTGGCCGTCCGCAAGGGCACCAACAAGGTGCTCAATGATGGTCGCGCCGTGGGGTTCGCCGCGAAGGAAATGCTCGGCAAGACGCCTGGCACGATCTCCGCGATCCGTCCGCTGAAGGAAGGCGTCATCAGCGACTTCGAGATCACCGAGGCGATGCTTGCGTACTTCATCCGCAAGGTGAACGGCCCCAACCGCTTCTTCGGTCCTCGCGTCGTCATCTCGATCCCCTCAGGCATCACCGCGGTCGAAAAGCGAGCCGTGCTCGACAGCGCCGAGCGCGCCGGTGCGCGTCGCGTGTACCTCGTCGAAGAGCCGATGGCTGCCGGCATCGGTGCCGGTCTTCCAATCGGTGATCCCACTGCCAGCATGATCGTCGACATCGGCGGCGGCACCACTGACGTGGCCATCATGAGCCTGGCCGACATCGCGCATTGCGTCAGCGTTCGCGTTGCCGGGGATGACTTCGATGAGGCGATCGTCGACCACATGCGCAACGTGCACGGGCTCATCATCGGTGAGCAATCGGCCGAGCGCGTGAAGATCGAGATCGGCTCCGCCGGCCCGCTCGCTCAGGAACTCGAGATGGAAGTCCGCGGCCGCGACACGGTCACGGGCATGCCACGCAAGGCGACCATCAACAGCGTCGAGATCCGCCAGGCGCTCACTCCGCCCGTCAGCGCGATCATCAAGGCCTGCAAGGACACGCTTGAGCAGGCTGCGCCTGAGCTGGCGGCCGACCTGGTCAACAATGGCATCGTTCTCGCCGGCGGTGGCGCGCTCCTGCGCAACATCGATCGCGTGATCAGCCAGGCCACTGGCCTCGAGACCCGTGTTGCCAATGATCCGCTGACCTGCGTCGCGCAGGGCACCAGCATCTACCTCGAGAACCTCGAGGCGTACAAGGACACGCTCGAGAGCGACGTGGTCGACTTCTGATCGTGGGGTGTGCGTCGGCGCCGCGCCTCGGTGCGGCCCGGCGCTTCCCGCCTCGTTCAGTCCAAATCGGCATGACCACGAATGGGAGGCTCGATGAGGATCGTTGACCGCCCCTTCGCCGTCGCGGTGCTGCTCGCCTTGGTCGTGTCGGTGCTTCCTACGCGCATCATCGGCGGCACGCTGGCCGACGTCTCGGGGGTGATGACGGCGCTCCTGAATCCTCCGGCCCATGTGCTCCAGCTCGTGCGCGAATGGCTGCGGCCGCCGCAGCATGCTCGTGGCCCGGACGATCCCGTGACGCGCGAGCTGCTTCGCGAGCGGGACACCTATCGCAGCCAATGGCACGCCGCCCGGCAGGAAGTCCTTGAGCTCGAGCGCAAACTCGACCAGTTCGGCGCGATTCGCCGTGCCGACCCCTCGGGGGCGTGGCGGCTCGTGGATGCCGCCGTGGGCATGGCTGTGCCGGCTTCGGGTCAGGGCATCGTGCAGCTCATGACCGGCACGGCACTTGGCGTTGCAGCCGGTGACGTCGCGATCGTGCGGGGCGACCTGCTCGCCGGGCGCGTTGGTCCCGCGCCTGATCGTCGCACGTCAGCGCTGGTGCCGATCGGCCATGCCGGTTTGGGGCGCATCGATGCATCGATCGTGATCGATGAGGCAGGACAGGGACGACGAGTGCCCGTACAGCTCGAGGCGATCGGCGGTGGCAGGTTGGCGTGCGACGTAGCGCTTGATGGTGGGGTCACCCCAGGCATGCTGGTGCGGCTTCGTGATGCAAGCTGGCCCAAGGGGGCGCAGGGCATGGTGCTGGGAACGGTGGTCGAGGTGGGTCGCAAGGACCAGCAGCCCCTTCGGGGCCGGGCCATCGTGCTGCCTGCGATCGATGTCCGGAACCTGGCCGAGGTCACGATCAAGGCGACGGGGCAGGCGGGTGATGTCGGGAGCTCCGCACCATGATCCGCTTGTCCGACCGTGTTCCGATCGGAGTGCGCCA
>Ga0209617_10001737_pt1 | contig 10196 bp, 8 predicted proteins | sample LakEriepJuly2011_2_FD_187459 | JGI IMG/M metagenome (GOLD analysis project Ga0209617, IMG submission 187459) | Freshwater microbial communities from dead zone in Lake Erie, Canada - CCB epilimnion July 2011 (SPAdes) (version 2) | ecosystem: Environmental > Aquatic > Freshwater > Lentic >... | reverse complement strand
TCAGGGCGTAGAGTCCAAAGTCATCGAATGGAGACGGGATTTTCACCAGCATCCAGAATTGGGTAATCAGGAAGTGCGTACCGCCAAAATCGTCGCAGCTCACCTCCGCTCCCTAGGCATGGAAGTGACTGAAAATGTAGCAGTGACTGGCGTAGTCGGCGTACTTCGAGGAAGCAAGCCTGGACCTATGGTGGCCCTTCGTGCGGATATGGATGCCCTTCCAGTAACCGAGCGTGTAGACCTTCCCTTCAAATCCACCGTCACCGCCACCTACAATGGACAGCAAACGGGTGTAATGCATGCCTGTGGACACGATTCCCACACGGCCATCTTGATGGGTGTGGCGGAGGTATTGGCAGCACATAAAAATCAATTGGAAGGCTCGGTAAAGTTTATCTTCCAGCCAGCCGAAGAGGGAGTAGCCGAAGTACCTATGGCAGGAGCCGAATTGATGGTGAAGGAAGGAGTCATGCAGGACGTGGATGCCATTTTTGGCTTGCACATCTGGGCACAGATAGAAGCAGGTAAAATCGGTTACCGTCCAGGACCTGCCATGGCAGCAGTAGATATCCTAACGATCAACGTACTTGGCACCCAGGCCCACGGCGCCTCTCCTTGGTCTGGCGTAGATCCCATCGTCACCTCAGCGCAGATCATCACCGGCCTGCAAACCATCCTATCCCGTAGTGTCAATGTTACCGAAAACCCAGCAGTAGTCACTGTAGGTGCCATTCATGGCGGTATCCGACACAACATCATCCCTGAAAAAGTAGAACTCATCGGTACCATCCGCACCTTTGGCGAGGCGCAGCAAACACTCGTACACCGCAGAATCAACGAAATAGCCAGCAATATCGCCGAAAGTGCAGGAGCAAAGGCAGAGGTCAACATTCTCAAGCTTTACCCAGCCACGGTGAATGACGAGACCTTAACTGCGACCATGCTTCCTTCGCTTACCGCAGCAGCTGGTAAAGAAAATTTGATTTTGATGGATCCGGTGACGGGTTCGGAAGACTTCAGCTTCTTCCAAAAGGAAAAACCCGGTGTATTTGTGTTCCTTGGCGGAATGAAGCCAGGAGCCGATCCCCTCAAAACTCCCTCTCATCACACGCCAGACTTCTACCTGGACGAGAGTGGATTTACCTTGGGTGTCCGCGCTTTAAGCTACTTGGTCGTGGATTACATGGGAATGAAGAAGTAGGCTAATCTAACCTACGAACTAGTTCGAAGAAAATTTTACTCATGATCGGTTCCGCCTTTGCGGCAGCAGCAAGTACATCTTGAAGAGAGACCTGGTGAATCTTTCCTTCCACTCCTAGGTCGGTAATCGCAGAAAGGCCAAAGACTTCCATCCCGCAGTGGCGAGCCACCAACACTTCTGGAACGGTGCTCATCCCAACAGCATCCCCACCGATCCTTTGGAGGTAGGCGTATTCAGCGGGTGTTTCCAAATTGGGTCCCTCCACACCACAATACACTCCTTTGTGGAGAATCACTCCCAATTCCCGACCTATCTCCAAAGCTAGCTGGATCAAGCGTGGGGAATACGGCTCGCTCATGTCTGGAAATCTTGGCCCCCATTCTTCGTAATTTTTCCCTCGAAGCGGGTTTTCTGGAAACAAGTTGATGTGGTCCGATATCACCATGACCTCTCCTATTTGTTGTTTGGGATTAAGGCCCCCAGAGGCATTGGAGACGAGGACTGTCTGCACGCCCAACTGCTTCATCACTCGAATGGGGAAGGTAACTTCCTTCATGGAATAGCCCTCGTAATAATGGAAGCGCCCCTTCATGGCAAGCACCTGTTTGCCAGCCAAGGTTCCAAAAAGCAAGGTGCCGCTGTGGCTTTCAACCGTAGAAATTGGGAAATGAGGAATATCCTGATAGGGAATTTCAAGTTCTACCTGAATTTGGCTAGCCAAGTTTCCTAAACCCGTACCTAGGATAATTCCGATTGCTACTGGATTGGGATGAATTCCTTGAATGTAGGCCGTAGCCTCCTCCACTTGCTGCTTGTAGTCCATCTAAAAATTAGTTTATGCTGTTCAAAGATAGGGGTTTGAAAAATTGTTCGAACTTTTCTAGGTACTTGTGTGTATAAAGGAGATAAAATTTACCTCATGATAAAGATTATTGTCAGCACCAACCGTAAAAATTCAGTTTCGAGTACCCTTGCTTCCCTCTACCAAAATATCTTAAGAGAAAAGGGAGCCGCCGCTGAAATTCTTTACATCTCGGATTTACCCCCAGATTTTACGGCTACCGCCTTGTATGAAAACAATGGGAAAAATCCTGAATTTAATGCCTTTCATGATCGTCTGAAGGAAGGAAAAAAGTTTGTATTTATAGTTCCAGAATACAACGGGTCGTTTCCAGGGATCCTAAAAACATTTATTGACGGGATGACCTATCCCAATTCGTTCTTAAATAAAAAGTGTGCCCTAGTAGGGCTTTCATCAGGAATTGGCGGGGGTGGCATCGCTATGAGCCACCTCACCGACATCTTCCATTACCTGGGTATGCATGTTCTTGCTCTCAAGCCAAAATTGGCTAAGATAGAGCAAAATATGTCAGATAACCTGCTCACCAACAGGCTGTATGTAGAACTACTACATACCCAGGCAGACATGCTGCTCGACTTCTAGGACTTAGTCTACGTTGTCGTGCAGAAACCGATTGTTGCCTAAAATCTCGTTTTCCTCGTTTAGGTTAAACTTGCTAAGGCTAGACTCCGAGCTGTGCTGTGGTTCATTGAGAATCACATTTTTACGCTGGTAGGCAGGCACCCCCATTTGTTCAGACAAGTCATCTGAAGCAGTGGTTAGCGAACGACCTCCTTTTAGTTTCTCGAATCTTTCGTGTGCTCGTTGAATGGCTTTCATCTTCATTTGCTCGTAGTAGTCATTCGCAAATACAGGAAGAATAGGTTGTTGCTGCGGTTCAACTGGTGCAGCACTAACAACTTGCTCTTGGTAGAGGTTGTGTACAATTTTTTCTTCTTCTATTGGCTCTTCCACAAAGAAAGTTTCAGCTACTGGTTGAGGATCAAAAGCAAACAATTCTTCTTTTACTTCTTCGGTTACTTCTTCCTCTAGGATAGGAGTTGACACCGCTATAGGAGGCTTGGGAAAATTGAAGCTAAAGGTCGTTCCTTCAGCGATTGGCTCTTCGATTACTTGTGCTGATTTTCCAGAATCCAGATTAATCACCGTTTTGATTTGCTCAGGAGCGGGTGCTGGAGCTGGGGCTTGAACAGGTGCTTCTTGGCTACCAAAGGCCAAAATAGCGGCTGCATTTGAGCTTGCCAGAGGCACGCTTGCAAGTCTATCCATCTCGAAGCCTGTGGCAATGACAGTTACGCGGATCGCTCTACCCAATTCAGGATCAATTCCCTGGCCAAAGATGACCTCTGCATTGTCACCTGCTTTTTCCTGGATGTATTCAGTAATATCGCTCAACTCGTCCATAGAAAGTTCCTCTTCTTCTCCAGAAATAATGGATAGCAAGATTTTTTGAGCTCCTTTGATGTCCACATTGTTGAGCAAAGGAGAAGAAATAGCATGACCTGCGGCACGGATGGCGCGACCCTCACCTTCTTCAGTAGCAGAACCCATCACGGCAGCACCGGCATTCTTCATGACGGTCTTGACATCTTCAAAGTCCACGTTTACATCCTGGTGAATGGTAATAATTTCAGCAATGGATCGAGCGGCTGTACTTAAAATATCGTCAGCCTTGCTGAATGCTGTACGAATTGCCAAGTTTCCATAGATCTCTCTAAGTTTATCGTTAAGGATGACCAATACGGTATCGCAGTTTTCGCGCAGTGCTTCAATGCCTGCCTGGGCTACTGCCATCTTCTTTTTCCCTTCAAACATAAAGGGAGCTGTTACGATACCAACAGTTAAAATGTCTAGTTCCTTGGCAATACGTGCCACAATTGGAGCAGCACCTGTACCTGTACCTCCACCCATACCGGCGGTGATAAATAGCATTTTGGTATTATCGGCAAGGAGCTCTCGGATTTCATCTTCTGTTTCTAATGCTGCTCGACGCCCTTGCTCTGGGTTAGCTCCTGCGCCAAGTCCCTCTGTCAAGTTGGCTCCTAGCTGGAGTCTCAAAGGCACAGGACTAGATTTCAAGGCCTGAGCATCGGTATTGACCACGACGAATTCCACATCCTTAATTCCTAAGCCATACATGTGGTTGACGGCATTACTACCACCGCCACCAACACCAATGACTTTAATAATGGATTTTTGGTTTTTAGGGAGATCAAATCTGTAATCTTTCATGTTATCTGACATAATATAAGTGGTGAATTTATTTATAGGCTAGGGTACTCTTTAGGTAATGAATGATTTTTAACTTCCGTAGGCTGTATCATCGCCGATGTCGTCTGATATAATACCCTTCAAACGCTCTCCGATGTTTTTAAAGAAATCTTTGGAGATCCCCTCCCTTACTTGAATTTTTGGTTTTACTCCAGTGTTGGCCACTCGGTTTTTGTACATTTCTTCCCGCATATCTAGGGACTTGAAACCTGCCAATACCAGTCCGACTGTGGTGGCATACATCGGACTCTTAACTTCTTCCAAAACTGATTTTCCCAAGTGCTCATTTGGAAATCCTATTCGTGTATCCAAACCTGTCATGTATTCAAAGAGCTGGGAGATAAATTGCATTTGCGACCCTCCGCCAGTAAGTACAATCCCTCCTGCTAACTTTTTATAGTAGCCACTCTGCATGATTTCGTTTTGTACGATTTCGATGATCTCTTCCATTCGTGCTTGGATGATAGAAGCTAGATTACGTATGGAGATTTCTTTGGGAGCGCGGTTTTTTAGTCCTGGTATGGATACAATTTCATTGGGATTCGCTTCAGCTGCTATAGCCTTTCCAAAACGAGTCTTCAAGAGCTCAGCTTGGTTTTGCATGAGCATACAGCCCTCCTTGATGTCGGCAGTAATTATATTGCCACCCAAAGGAATCACTGCCGTATGACGAATAATGTTTTCATAGAAAATAGCGATATCGGTCGTTCCTCCTCCGATATCGATCAAACAAACACCGGCCTCTTTTTCTTCCTCACTCAAAACAGAAAGGGAGCTCGCAAGGGGTTCAAGAATCAACTGCTTTGAGGTCAGCTGTGCACGCTTGACGCATTTGTTAATGTTGTTGATGGCCGTAGTCTGGGCGGTGATGACATGGAAATCTGCCTCCAGACGATTGCCTGACATCCCTACAGGATCTTTGATGCCTCCTTCGTAGTCGACAGTATAATCCTGAGGCATCACGTGAATAATACTATTTCCTGGAGGAACGACAATATTGTGCATGTCTGCGGTCAGTCGCTGCACATCTTCAACAGTGATTTCATCCTCTGTAGGTTGACGCATGATGCTCCCATGCATGATTTTGCTTTGAATGTGCTGTCCAGCAATTCCTACAATCACTTCTGCAATGTCCACCTCGGCCATGTTGGAACATTCTTCCACTGCCTTTAAAATAGCATTTACAGTTTTGTCGATATTGGTCACTATCCCTCGCTCAACCCCATCCGAAACGGACTTGCCCATGCCAAGGACTTCTAGCTTGCCAAATTCATTTTTTCGGCCAATGATGGCGCAGATTTTGGTCGTCCCAATGTCCAGACCTACAATAAGTTTGTCGTTTTCCATATCCAAGCGTTATTCACAAACAATTTGATTTTTATATTTTACACTGATCCGCTTGTACGCGTCCCAGCCTTTTCGAGGCAATATTTCTTTGTACAGTAATGCGATTCGTTCAAACTTGCTCTCATAGTCGTGAGCATCTCCAAATTCAATCACTTGCTTTCCTACTTGCTGGTGAATGCGAATATCATTTCTCCCGTTAATCTCCAATTCGGTCACTTGAGCATTCCAAAATTTGTCCTGCGAAATGAAGCGAATCAAAGGAATCAACTCAGGGATCGCATCAATTCTCCCTTGGTCCATCAAGGATCCGATGTACACGCCCTGAATTATTAAAACCCTGCTCGTATAGCTAGGAGATGTCGCTATCAGCAATCCTTCCTTGGTAATGTACCCATCTGCAGTCTCTGCCCTTGCTATTCGGGCCATCGGTTCGTGCTGAGTCAAACTCAATTTCAAGATTCCTTGCTGATCTACTGAAGCCTCCACCGTTCGAATAAAAGGGTGACCCAACAAACGCTTTTCAATATTCTTTAAGGGCAACTCCCTAATTGGAAGACCCTTTTTCAACTCTGGGAAGGAAGAAGAAAGAATGGTTAAGATTTCCTTTTCTTCCACGAAATAGACTCCACTAACTGCCTCCAGGTCTATCTCTATAGCGCTGAAAGCTTTACTTAGATTTTGCTTTTCTACAAAACCAATGTATCCCCCTGCAACAAGGCAGAGCACCACGATTCCAAGTACCTTTTTCACCTTTGCCTTGTTCATCTTTGCGTAGGATTAGGTCTAGAATTGGTCCATTCGGCGATACCAGGCACGAGCCTGTCTATATCTCCTGCACCTAAGGTAACCAGCACCTCTGGAGCGGAAGCTTTCAAGAAATCCATTACCTCGCTTTTTGGGATACAAACCTTCTTAGCCGCTTGAATGCCTTCCAAAAGCATCTCAGACTCCACACCAGGAATCGGTAGCTCTCTAGCTGGATAGATGGGTAAAAGCACCACCTCATCCGCAAGCGAAAGGCTCTCTGAAAATCCAGGAGCAAAATCACGGGTTCGTGTAAATAAATGCGGTTGGAAAATCACCGTCAGCCGTTGAGAGGGGTACATCGCTCGAACCGAACTCAAGCAAGCCTTGATCTCTTCTGGGTGATGCGCGTAGTCGTCAATGAATATCTTTCCTGATTGTGAGGAGTGAATTTCAAAGCGCCGCTTTACGCCAAGGAAGGTCTTGATCCCCTCACGAACCTGCACTTCACTGACCCCATGATCCAATGCGATGGCAATGGCAGCTAAGGCGTTTTCAACATTGTGAAATCCAGGGATAGACAATTCCAGCCCTTTGATCTGATTTTTGCTTCCGATGTAATCAAAAACAAAGGAGTTAGGCTTGGCGATGATGTTGTCAGCATGAATGCCGTCCGACCGAAGCCCATACTCGCGGATGTCCGTGGCTGCCAAAGCGGGTTCTTCCAAGCGGTACAGAGCATGGCTTTGTATGTAAATTTTACCCTTCTTGTCCACTAGCGCAAGAAATTGCCGGAAGCCTTCCAAGATTGTTTGTTCATCCCCATAGATATCCAAATGGTCTGGATCTGCACTTGTCAATACTGCTTCATTTGGATGTAAATGAAGGAAAGAACGGTCAAACTCATCTGCTTCTACCACTACAACCGCCTCTTTGGACTTACCTGAAAGGATCAGGTTGCTGTTGTAGTTTTGGGTAATTCCTCCCAAAAAAGCAGTAACTGGCTTCCCTGCAGACTTCAAAAGATGAGCTACAAGGGAAGAGGTACTGGTTTTGCCATGGGTACCAGCAACTGCGATGGTATACTGATCCTTAGTAATCATTCCCAATACTTCGGCTCTTTTCTTAAGAATAAAGCCCTGCTGGAAAAAATGAAGAAGGATGCTATCCTTTGGAATAGCTGGCGTCCATACGACTAACACCTCCTCAGGTGTTGATCTAAATTGGGAAGGCACCGAATCTACGGCATCGGTAAACATGACCTGCATGCCTTCTGCTTCCAAGGCGTCCGTTAAGGGTGAAGGGGTCTTGTCGTAACCCGCCACGGCATAGCCTTCCTGCTGAAACCAGCGCGCCAAGGCACTCATGCCTATGCCACCGATTCCGAGAAAAAATACGCTATGTATCCCTTTAAATGTCATTTTAGAAGTAATTCAAGTTCGATTACAAGGGCATTTGCCGCATCCGGCATTGCCAATTTTTTGATTGCAGTTGCTAGCGATTGGGCCTTATCCTCCTGCTGGAGCAACTCATCTATGTAATTTTTAAACTGTTCCACTGCAAGCGCATCTGGAAGCAGCACTGCTGCCCCTTGATTCACACAGGCAGTTGCATTTTTCGTTTGGTGGTCCTCCGCTACATTGGGCGATGGAATAAAGATCACTGGCTTGCCAACCAGGCAAAGCTCAGAAACCGATAGCGCTCCAGCCCGAGAAACGATCAAATCCGCTGCGGCATAGGCTAGGTCCATTTCACGGATAAATTCCCGCAAGTGAATGTGTGTCAAGCCTGCCTTTTTCAAGGCTGCTTCCATGTCCTTGAAATAAAATTTTCCAGACTGCCAGAGCACCTGATATCCTTCTTTTTGCAGTTCAACCATGTGCTTGAGCATGGCCAAGTTGAGGGTTCGGGCTCCAAGAGATCCGCCCAAAACCAAAATGGTCTTGCGACTTGTATCCAAGCCAAATTTCTGCTGCCCTAGCTCCTTTTTACCAGCTAGGTCCAGCAGATCCTTTCGAACTGGATTACCGGTCAACTTTATTTTTTCCTTGGGGAAAAAGCGATCCATCTCAGGATAGGCCACACAAATTCGGGCTGCCTTCTTCGCCAAGATCTTATTGGTTAGGCCAGCATAGGAGTTTTGCTCCTGGAGGAGAGTTGGGACACCTTTGGACTGCGCAGCATAGAGCACCGGTCCACTTGCATAGCCTCCAACACCTACTACTGCTTGCGGCTGAAATTCGTTGACAATACGAGCAGCCATTCGAAGGCTTCTCCACAGTTTAATCGGGAAACTCAAATTGGAGAGGGTCAACTTTCGTTGAAGCCCAGCCACTGGAAGCCCTTGAATGCGGTAGCCCGCCTCAGGAACTTTCTGCATTTCCATTTTACCTTCAGCACCCACAAATAGAATCTCCGAGTCTGGATGTTTTTCCATCCAGGCGTTGGCAATGGCTAAGGCCGGGTAAATGTGCCCGCCGGTGCCTCCACCGCTAATGAGAATTCGATATGTTGCTTCAGTTTTGATAGCTTGTTATTTATGCTGTTCGTAATTGATTTCCTTTTTTGACACCCTCAGAAGCAGCCAAAACCTCTTCCTGGTGGTCTCCGCGGCTGACACTCAAAATAATCCCAAGGGCTGTACCCGTAAATATCAAAGAGGTTCCTCCCATACTAAGTAGCGGAAGGGGAAGCCCCGTAATCGGTCCTAGCCCTACCGCCACGGCCATGTTGACCAAGGCCTGGATGACTAGGGCAAAGCTCAAGCCTGCGGAAAGTAAGCCGCCGAAGGCTTTGTTTGAATTGGCTACGATGCGCATGCCTCTGTAGAGAAGCGCGAGGTACAAAAAGAGCACAGATACTCCCCCTACCATGCCGTATTCCTCCAAAATAATGGCATAAATAAAATCTGAGTAAGGATGTGGCAGGGTATTTCGCTGCTCACTATTACCTGGACCTTTACCCGCAATGCCACCCGTAGCGATAGCGATGTAGGACTGTTCCGCTTGAAATGGCACCTTGCTATCATCATCCTTGGAATCCATAAAGGTTTCAATTCGAGAAAGAAAGGTGTCTTTCCGTTGCCCTGTGAGTATAGCTACCGAAAGCCCAAGTATTCCTACCATCACCACCAATGCCAAGTGCTGCACAGGAACTCTTCCAATAAACATGATCAACAAACAGGTGATCAGTAGTAAAATTGCCGTAGACATATTGGCCATGCCAATCAAGGCACTGATCACTCCTATGGAAATGATAATGGGAAGCAGCGTTCCTGAAAAATCAGTGATATTATTCTGTCGCTTGGCAAGCATTGCGGCCAAAGCAGCGATCAAAGAAAGCTTGGCCAAATCCGAAGGCTGGAAAGCTTGATTAATTACTGGAATTACCAGCCAGCGATTGGCCTCGTTGATATTGGAACCAAACAAATAGGTAACCACTAAAAGTGGGATCGACAAAAACATAAATAGCCTTGCGTAAAGGGCGTATTTTCGGTAAGGAATTTTGTGTGCCAACCACATCACCACCAGCGATGCAAAAACAAGCTTGGAATGCTTAAATAGGTACTGTTCGGTATTGACTACTTCCTCCTTGTAGACCAAAGTGCCCGTAGCAGAATACACGACCAGGATGCTAAACATAGAAAGCAAAATCACGATGGCCCAAATGATTGGGTCACCCTTGAAATGCTCATCTATCCATGCTTTTAGCTGATTCATGCGCTTTGTTTTTGAAGTAATGCGGCCACGGCTGCTTTAAATTGATCTCCTC
>Ga0209617_10001735_pt1 | contig 10203 bp, 4 predicted proteins | sample LakEriepJuly2011_2_FD_187459 | JGI IMG/M metagenome (GOLD analysis project Ga0209617, IMG submission 187459) | Freshwater microbial communities from dead zone in Lake Erie, Canada - CCB epilimnion July 2011 (SPAdes) (version 2) | ecosystem: Environmental > Aquatic > Freshwater > Lentic >... | reverse complement strand
CCTTCGGCCATCTCCACGAGTTTGGAGATGTGCAGTGCCTTCAATTCGGAAAGGTGCATGGATGGTGACCCTGAACGAGGCCGCCCGGGCAGGACATGCTCAAAGGCACGCCGTCAGGCAGACAGGATAGTCGTGGGCAAAGGGGGTGAGGGGACGAAGCCTGCAGCGAAGCAGGTCATCGAGCCTGCGCGTTTTGGCTGACACGCCAGAACGGTGCGAGCGGGTGGCGACGTCAACCGACGGCAACCACCACGAAAATCATTATAGGCCTGTTTGCAGCGGCATTTGAAGCCGAATGCGGAGGCGCTCAGATCGCACAAGATCGTTCGTTGTGCGACCTGGTTGAGAGATCAGATGTTCTCGTTGACGAAGGCCGTGAGTTGGGCCTTGGACAGCGCGCCGACCTTGGTGGCCGCCAGTTGACCGCCCTTGAAGATCATCAGCGTGGGGATGCCGCGGATGCCGAACTTGGCCGGGACGTCGCGGTTCTGGTCCACGTTCATCTTGGCGACGTTCAGACGGCCGTCGTAGTCCTTGGCGACTTCGTCGAGAATCGGGGCGATCATTTTGCAAGGGCCGCACCATTCGGCCCAATAATCCACCAGCACCGGTTGTGTGGCCTTCAGGACGTCGGCATCGAAAGATGCGTCGGTGATGTGTTTGATCAGGTCGCTGCTCATGAAACTGTCCTCGTGAGGGCTGGGGAAACCAGGGGTTGCGAAACCACGCCAGCCAGGTTGTCGTGATTCTGACACAGAAGGTGCGGGCGCTCAGGCCAGCCGGAAATCATCAAACTCAATCATGCCGATAGTCAGCGCCTTGGGCGATCCTGTGTCCGGAGGATCTCATGTGAATGTGGCCAATCTGCTCGGGGGCTTGACCCAGCCCTGGGATTGGGCACCGGGTGTTGCGCCGCAGCAGGCCTGGCGCGAGTGGGCGCGGCAGACGTCATCGTGGTTGCAATCTCAGGGGGTTGATGCACGCGATGCCTGCGTGGTGCTGCCCGTGGGGGCGGTGCTGTCTCAGGCGCGGCAGGCGTGGGCGCAGGCCGTGGGCGGGTGGCTGCCGCGCATCGACACCATCGCGGGATTGATCGACAGCCTGGCGTGGTCGCACACGCCGCCGGTCTGGGGCGGGGCCCTGGCCGAGGTGTTCGCGGGGCCGGTGACGCTGGACAGCGTGTGGGACCGGTTGCACGCGCGCCACAGTCTGCAAGCGCAGGCCTGGGCCAAGCAGTGGTCACGGCGCGATCCGCGGGGTTTCGAGTTCGCCCTGGACCAGGTGGTGGACGCCGCCCAGGCCTGGACGCGCGCCTTGCAGGGCTGTGCGCCCGAGGCCCGCTCGTTGCGAGTGGAGGCTTGGCGGGCGTTGATGTCGGATGCGCAAGGGCAGGGCGGCTCAGGCAATGGGCCCGGGCACCGGGAGGCCTTGTTGCTGGCTTGGGCCCTGGAGTGGGCGGCGGCATCGGCGCAACAGGGCTTTGCCTCGGACGCGGTGTTTGCCAGCGTGCTGGACCCGGCAGGCCCGGCGGCCTGGGTGGCGGTGAATGCCGGGGACACGGTGGCACCCGGTAGCGAGGGTGCATTGACTTTGGCCGTGCTGGCGCATGCCGCTGCGCATGGCAAGCCGGTGCGGCGGGTCGTGGCGCGGCCCTCGGCCTTGGCGGCCTTGGATCTGGGCCTTGAATCGGACGGCGCCTTGAGCGACGTGGCTGCCCAGGCGCCGGACCTGAGCGTGACCCTGCTGGCGTGCGCAGACACCCTGGACGAGGCCCGCCAGGCCGCCGCGTCCGCCTTGTTGGCGGTCAACGCGGTGCGCGCCAGCGGCGCGGCGCATCCGGTGGCCTTGATCGCGCTGGACCGCGGCGTGGTGCGCCACGCACGGGCCTTGTTGGAAGACATGGGCGTGTCGCTGGCCGATGAAACCGGCTGGCGGCTGTCCACGACGCGTGCCGCCACCGTGTGTTCACGCCTGCTGGCGGCATCGAACCCGCGGGCATCGACCGACGAGTTGCTGGACTGGTTGAAGTCGGGCTGGTTGCGCTGGGATGCGGCACAAGAGACCGAACAGGACGGCCCTCACGCCAGCCTGGACGACGCTGTCGGGCAACTGGAAGCATGGTGTCGCCAGCACGGGCTGGTGCAGGCATGGGGGCTGGCCACGGTGATGGCGGCACCTGCCGGGCTGGGCCGCTCGCTGCCTGCAGAAGGCGCCGCGGTCTGGCGTTGGGCGCAGGCCGCTGTCGCCCCCTTGCAGGCCATGTGGCGCGACCGCCGCGGCAACCTGGCTGCCTGGCTGCAGGCCTTGCACGCGGCCCTGGCAGCCTCTGGCGCTCAGGCGTCTTTGTGCGAGGACGCGGCTGGCGCGCTGGTCTGGGAGGCATTGCGCCTCGGCGAGTTGGCGGCGACGCCAGACGCTGCCGTGGAGGCCGCACAGGCCAGGGCGCCAGCGTCGGCTTGGCTGGCCATGTGCCAGCGCACCCGCATGGATGGCGCCGCGTTGCAGCGCTGGGTGCGCGAGGTGCTGGAAGAGGTGACCTTCCGGCCCACGCCGCCAGAAGGTGCGCCGGATGTGGTCATCACGACCCTGGCACGTGCGGTCTTGCGGCCCTTCGCGGCCGTCGTCATGCCCGGCGCCGACGAGCGCCAGCTGGGCGCCATGCCCAACAGCTCGGGCTGGCTGGGCCAGCGCTTGCGCGAAACCATGGGTTTGTCCACCGCCGTGCAGCTGCGTGAAGCTCAGTGGGAGGCCCTCGGGCTGCTGCTGACCCAGCCCGGAGTGACCTGCCTGCACCGCCGGGCGCAAGGCAGCGAGGCCTTGGAGGCCAGCCCCTGGCTGACCCGTTGGGCGCAGGGTCGCAGCGATGCCGTGCTGACAGGCACCGACCCCCGCGTGAACCTGGCCGTGGCGGCCACGCCCGTGACCGTGCCTGCGCCCAGTCTGCTGGGGGCCCCTGTGGGCTTGCCTGAGCGGGTGTCAGCCACCAGCTACGAGCAGTTGCGCCAGTGCCCGTACCGATTTTTTGCGGCCACGGTGCTGGGTTTGCGCCAGGCCGACGAGTTGGAGGAAGGGCTGGAGGCGTCCGATTACGGCATCTGGCTGCACGAGGTGCTCCGGCGTTTCCACGAGGCGCGTTCGCAGGCGCTGGCTTTCAGTCAAGCCGATGAGGATGTGGCCCAGTGGCTGGCCGTGGCGCGCGAGGTGTCGGCCGATCTGGGCATGGGCAGCGAAGGCCAGCGCGCCCATTTCCTGCCGTTCGCCGCGGCCTTGCCGGCCCTGGCCCGGGCCTATGTGGGCTGGCTGCGCAGGCACGAGGCCGATGGCTGGGGCGTGCGTGCCACCGAGCAGTCCATCACCCGGGCCTTGGCCTTGCCCGATGGCAGCGGGCTGCAGCTCTACGGGCAGCTGGACCGCATCGATGTGCGCCACGAGCCAGCCGGTGACGGCCAGGCGCGGCGCGAGGTGCGCTGGGTGCTCGACTACAAAACCGGCAACGCCGACAACCTGCGCCTGCGCGCCCAGTCGCGCAGCGAAGACACCCAGCTCGCCTTCTACGCGGCATTGGGCACCGATGTGCAAGGCCTGGCCGGTAGCAACATGGGCGATCAGGTCCGCGCCGGCTACGTCCACCTGGACCCCAAGGCCGTGAAGATGCTGGAGCACCCCGACGTGGCCACCAGCGCCGAGGCCCTGTTGCAAGGCCTGGCATCCGACTGGCAGCGCCTGCGAGAAGGCAGTCCCTTGCCGGCCCTGGGCGAAGGCCCGGGGTGTGGCCACTGCCACGCGCGTGGCCTGTGCCGACGCGACCACTGGACACCCAAGGAGGCCCACGATGGCCCATGAAGCCTACCAACTCGATGGTCAATGGGTCGATCCCGCTCAGTTCTACGCCGTGGCCTGTGACCCCCAGCGCAGCGTGGTCGTGGAGGCCTGCGCCGGCGCGGGCAAGACCTGGATGCTGGTCTCGCGCATCCTGCGGGCCATGCTCGACGGTGTGCCGCCGCAGCAGGTGCTTGCCATCACCTTCACGCGCAAGGCGGCGGGCGAAATGCGCGAGCGCTTGCACCGCTGGCTGGCCGATTTCGCCCACGCCCCACCGGCGCAGCGCGACACTGAACTGCGCCTGCGCGGCGTGCCCGAAGCGCGCCTGGCCGAGCTCTCGCCGCGCCTGGGGGCACTGCACGGCGAATGGCTGGCCGGGGGCCGCGGTGTGGAAATCCACACCATCCACGGTTGGTTCTCGCGCTTGGTCAAGGCCGCACCGCTGGACCTGCTGGCCGAGCTGAACCTGCCGCCGGAGCTGCAGTTGCTGGAAGACACCGAAGCCATCTGGCCCGAGCTCTGGGCGCGTTGCCTGCGCCGCATCGATGCCTTGTCGGGTGGACGCCAGCCCGAGGCGTCGACAGCCACCCAGGGCGATCCTCTCGATGACGCCTGGCTGGCCTTCCACGCCGTCATCCGCGCAGCCGGTCGCCACAACACCCAGGCCTGGTTGCTGCAAGCCCTGCACAACCGGCTGGAGGTGTTCCTGGCAGAGCAGGGCGGGGCGCTCGCCGACAGCGTGCCTTCTGCCGCCGAATGGGACGCACAGTGGGCAGGCCTGGATCACCCCCGCGAGGCCTTGACCCGCACATCGGTGAACGAGGCTTTCTGGGCCCTGGCGCGCGCCCAGGCCACGGCCAAGCCCGGCAGCAAGGCTGCGAAGGCTGGCGAAGCCGTGGCGCTGGCGCTGGCCGAGGCTGACCTGGCCCAGCGCATGGACGCCCTCCTGCAAGCCCTGTTCACCAAAGACGGCAAGGGCGACGCCCGCAAGCAACTGGGCGATGCGCCCGAGTTGGCCTGGGCGCAAGCGTGGCTCCACGACCTGCGCCAGGCCTGTGCCCAACAGGATGCCCACGTCCTGCACCGCCAGATGGTCACGCTCAGCCGGCTGATGATGGACGAGTACGCCGCCTTCAAGCGCGAACGCGGCCTGGCCGACATGGCCGATCTGGAGCTGGCCGCGGCCCGCCTTCTGAGCGACGAAGCCCTGGCCGGTTGGGTGCAGCAGCGCCTGGACAGCCAGGTGCGCCAGGTGCTGATGGACGAGTTCCAGGACACCAGCCCGCTGCAGTGGCAAGCCCTGCGCGCTTGGCTGTCGGCCTACGCCGGTGCGGGCGGTGGCGGCAGCGGCCGCGAGCCCTTGCAGGTCTTCCTGGTGGGCGACCCCAAGCAAAGCATTTACCGCTTCCGCCGGGCCGACCCCCGCGTTTTCGAAGCGGCCAAGGCCTTCGTCATCGAGGGCCTGGGCGGCCACCTGCTGGCCTGCGACCACACCCGCCGCAACGCACCCGGTGTGCTGGACTGCCTCAACCGCGTCATGGGCCAGGCCCACGCCGAGGGCGCCTTCCCCGGCTGGCGCACGCACACCACGACCTCGCAGGACGCCGCGCGCATCCGCGTGCTGCCCAGCGTGTCCAAAGACAGTGCCGCCGGCGTCGCCGATGACGGTGTCGATGGCAGCCAGGCAGATGAGGCCGGCGAGGCCAACACCGGCTGGCGCGACACCCTGCGCACGCCGCGCCTGCAGGCCCGCACCACCGTCAAGGCGGTGGAGGCTGCGCAGCTGGCCCAGGCTGTCGCCCACGTCGTGCGCCATGAAGGCGTGCCCGCCGACGAGGTCTTCGTGCTCAGCCGCACCCGGGCAACGCTGGCCCTGGTGGCCGAATCGCTTGACGCGCTGGGTGTGCCCCATGTGGCGCCCGACAACACTCCGCTGATCGACACCCCCGAGGTGCGCGATCTGGTCGCCGTGGTCGAAGCGCTGGTGTCGCCCCGCCAGAATCTGGCGCTGGCGCATGCGCTCAAGAGCCCGGTGTTCGGTGTGGACGATGCCGGTCTGATGGCCCTGGCCGCACGTGCCGCCAAGACCCAAGCCCCCACCCCATGGTGGGACGCCCTGCAGGCCTGGGCTGTCTCGGGCGAGTCCTTGCCGGCGGCACTCGCGCGCGCTGCACAGCTGCTGTCGGCCTGGCGGGCCCTGGCCGCGCAACTGCCGCCGCACGACCTGCTCACGCGCATCGTCACCCAGGGCGAGGTGCGCGAGCGCGTGCTGGCCTGCGTGCCGACCAGCCAGCGCGCCCAGGCGCTGTGGCACATCGACGCCTTGCTGGCCCACACCCTGGAGATGGACGCCGGTCGCGACGCCACGCCCTACCGCTGGATCCGCGCGCTGCGCCAGCAGTCGCCGACCTTGCCAGCACGCGCCCAGGCCGGCGCCGTGCAACTGCTGACCATCCACGGTGCCAAGGGCCTGGAAGCCCAGGTCGTGTTCATGCTCGACACCGACCCTCTGCCGCCGAAGCGCGCCAGCTACGCCTTGCTGGTCGACTGGCCCGACAACGCGCCACACCCCGCCCGCGTCGCCTTTGTTCAGGCCGAAAGCGCGCCGCCACCGAGCCTGGCCGCGCCGTTGGAAGCCGAGCGCCTGGCCGCCCAGCGCGAAGAGCTCAATGCGCTGTACGTGGCCCTCACCCGGGCGCGGGAGCAGCTCGTTTTCAGCCGCAGCGTGCCCAGCCGGGCGTCGTCGTCGGGGGCGATGAGCTGGTGGCAGCGCCTGGTGGCGTCCGAGGCCATCGATCCGCAGGCCGAGCACCCGGACGCAGACTGGCGCCCGCAGCCCATCGCACTCGTCGAAGCCACGGCCGTGCAAAGCGATCAGACCGATCAGACCGAGTTCGTCGAGTTGGCCGTCCTGCCTGCGCTGCGGCCGATCACCTCGTCCGATGTGGATGCCCATGCCAACCCGGCCGACCACACCGAAACCGACGCAGCTGATGCCGCCGACCCCCACACCCGCCTGCTCGGCCAGGCCGTGCACCGCGCGCTGGAGGTGCTGACCGTGCAGCCCGTGTCGGCGCGCAACGACGCCCTGGTGCGGCAAGCGGTCGTGTCGGCGCTGCGCAGCGTCGGGCTGCCGGCGCACTGGCAAGGCGACGCCGAAGCGCGCACCCGCGCCATCTTGTTCGCGCCCGAGCTGCAGCCCTGGCTGGACCCGCAACGCCTGCTGTGGGCCGGCAACGAGGTGGCCTTGTCCCACGAAGGGCAGACCCTGCGCCTGGACCGCCTGGTCGCCCGCCAGACGGACGCCGGCCGCGAGTGGTGGGTGATCGACTACAAGCTCAACACCCAGCCCGATGCGCTGCTGTCTTACCGGCAGCAACTGCGGCGCTATATCGCGGCGGTCAGCCGCCTGCAGCCGGGCGAGCCTGTGAAGGCGGCGTTCGTGTCTGGCAGGGGGCAGTGGCTGCCCGTGGACGCCCTGCGCTGAACGCCCGGGGTGTGCCTCTCGGGCCGCCCCATCCGTGACAAATGCACGAGGCAAGGAACAGCGCCTTGAATGCGGGGCTTTACGGGGTTTTGCCGGACAGCCGGGTGTAGTGCAATCGACGGTAACAAAGGGACACAGCCCTTTCCCTCCCAGGACCCGCCTTGCCCCCGTCCACCATGGCAGCCGTCACGCCTCCACCCACCGCCGCGCCGCGCCTGTTCGGTCGTTTCGAGCTGCGACAGATGCTGGGCCGCAGCATGGCCTCCAGCACTTGGCTGGCCTGGGACCCGCGCGTTCAGCAAGACATGCTCTTGTGCGTGCCCCGCGCGCAACCGGCCACCGTTGCCGAGCGCGAGGAGTGGACACAGGACGTGCTGGCGGCCGCGCGCCTCAAACACCCGCACTTGGCCGAACCCTTGGAAGTCGGCAGCCACGACGGTTGGCCCTTCCTCACGGCGGCTCGCAACGGCGGCATCACCCTGCTGGAGCGCCTGCAGACCAGTCCGCCGCCCACGCCCCAGGAGGTCGCCACCTGGACCTGCGAACTGCTCGAAGGGCTGGCCTACGCCCACGAAGCGGGCGTGGCCCACCAGGACATCGGCCTGCACACTGTGCTCATCGACAAAGCAGGCCATGCGCTGCTGGCTGGCATGGGCGCAGGCCTTGTGCCGCTGCAGCCGGGCCAGGCGCAACGCACGCCCCGTGGCCGCCAGGAAATCCGCAAGACTTCCGAGCGCGACGTGCTGATGGTCGGCCTCTTGCTGCACCGCTTGCTGGCCAACCACCCCGCGCTCGACGATGCTGACATTTACAGCGCGGCCAACCGCGTGGGCGCTGAAATCGTGCGCCTGCCCTGGACCACGCCCCACCCGGTGCCCGAGACGCTGCGCGCCATCGTCAACCGCGCCACCGACCGCCAGCACCGCCAGCGCTACCTCAATGCCCGCACGCTGCTGAGCGCTTTGCAGGGCTGGGTGAAGACCAACGCCACCGACTCCGGCGGCCCGCTGGCCTTGCTGCTCGACCGCCTCAACAGCGTCGGCTCTCTGCCTGGTCGCCCCGACACCGAGCGTGGCTTCATCGCGGCCCTGTCGGCCGACTCTTTGCGTGTGGACGATTTCGTCGATGTGATGGTGAAGAACCCGGCCCTGGTCTGGGAGCTGATGCGCGCGGTCAACACCGCCGGCTACAGCAGCACATCGAGCGACGATGGCGTCACCACGCTGTCGCGCGCCGTGCTGCTGCTCGGCCAAAAGGGCCTGCGCCAGGTGCAGGCCGCGGTGCGCAGCTGGCCCGGTGTGTTGTCGGCCATGGCCAGCATGTCGGCCGAAGCGGGCCAGGCGGCCATGAAGGCGCTGGAAGACGAGTTGCGCAACACCTGCCTGGCCGGTCACATCGCCCGGTTGATGGCGCCGTTTTCCATCCACGACGAAGAGGCCAGCATCGCGGCCATGTCGCAGCGCCTGAGCTGGCTGCTGGTGCTCTACCACTTCCCAGACGAGGCTCTGCAGATCCAGCGTCTGATGCTGGCCGCGCCGGCCAGTGAACCAGGCGGGCAGGCCACACCGGGCATGAGCCTGGAAGCGGCTGCAGGTGCGGTGCTGGGCATCAACCTCGATGACCTCACCGCCGCGGTCATGCGCCACTGGGGGCTGCACGAGCGCCTGGTGCAAGCTGCACGACCCGTGGGGCTGCAACGTGGCGTGCGTCACCCCGCCAACCCCGACGACATCCTGCGCACCGTGGCCAGCATGGCCAACGAGGTGGTCAATGCCACCGCGCTGCAAGGCCCCAAGTTCCTGGCGGCCATGCAGCAGGTGCATGCGCGTTACGCCCGCCCGCTGGAGCTTGGCCCCAAGGAGTGCGGCCAGGCCCTGGAGCGCGCCATCCGCCTGGTGGACAACCTGCCGCCGGTCGAGGCGCCGGTCAGCGGCTTGATGGCGCTGGACTGAACGGGCGCAAACGGACGCACAGCGCGCCCGCCGAGCGCCCACCCATCAGGCGTGGCGCAGCGCCTCGGCGCAGGCCTTCACCAGGCCCGGACCTTCGTAGATGAGGCCGGTGTAGATCTGCACCAGATCGGCACCCGCATCGCGCTTGGCGCGGGCATCGGCCGCGCTCATCACGCCGCCCACCCCGATGATCGGGTAGCGTGGGCCCAAGGCCGCACGCAGCTGGCGGATCACCTGGTTGCTGGCCTCCAGCACCGGCGCGCCACTCAAACCACCGGTTTCTTCGGCGTGCGGCAGGCCCTTGACGGCCTCGCGCGAGATCGTCGTGTTCGTGGCAATCACGCCGTCGATGCCGTTCTTCTGCAGCGTGGCCGCGATCACGCCCACCTGGGTTTCGTCCAGATCGGGCGCGATCTTCACGAACATGGGCACCGTGCGGCCGTGCTGGGCGATCAACTGCTGGCGGCGTTCCTGCAGGCGGCCTAGCAGGGCGTCCAGGGCTTCGTCGCTTTGCAGCGCGCGCAGGTTCTGGGTGTTCGGGCTGGAGATGTTGACGGTGACGTAATCGGCGTGCGGGAACACGCCGTCCAGGCCGATCAGGTAGTCATCGACCGCGCGCTCGATGGGCGTGGCCGCGTTCTTGCCGATGTTCAGGCCCAGGATGCCGCCGTTGCGACGGAAGCTGGCGCGCTTGACGTTGGCCAGGAAACTGTCGAGGCCTTCGTTGTTGAAGCCCAGGCGGTTGATGAGGGCGTTGGCCTCAGGCAGGCGGAACATGCGCGGCTTGGGATTGCCCGGCTGGCCCTTCGGGGTCACGGTGCCCACTTCCACGAAGCCGAAGCCCATGGCGCCCAGGCCGTCGATGACGCGGCCGTTCTTGTCCAGGCCGGCGGCCATGCCCACGCGGTTGGGGAAGGTGATGCCGGCCAGGGTGACCGGGTC
>Ga0209617_10001734_pt1 | contig 10206 bp, 7 predicted proteins | sample LakEriepJuly2011_2_FD_187459 | JGI IMG/M metagenome (GOLD analysis project Ga0209617, IMG submission 187459) | Freshwater microbial communities from dead zone in Lake Erie, Canada - CCB epilimnion July 2011 (SPAdes) (version 2) | ecosystem: Environmental > Aquatic > Freshwater > Lentic >... | reverse complement strand
TTCGGCTCGCGCACATTCGCTTCGTGCCAAACGACAGCCGCCATCGCGAGCAATGCATGGCCGATAAGTTCGACCTTGCAGCCCGAGTTTTGGATCGATTCGCGCAGCGAAGGCGACAGCACGCCGTCCGAGGGGACGAGCAAGATGGCGTGTGAGTGTCCCCGCAAGACCGACAGCGGGGTTTGAGTCTGGACCTTCACGATTCGGACTCCTCGGGGCCAAATCTAGCACCCCTTTTTGCGGAAGCCCGTCGAAGCACCGAATGGCTTGGGAATTGTGGGAATTGGGACCTTCTCGCTTCACGTCGCGGAGGTATGCGCACATGCGCGAACAGCCACGTGCGAGGGGAAACGCGTGCGAAAGCACTCATCGACTTGGCGGCGTTGGAGGGCTTTGGTATCTTCATCGACCCGTCGCCCACGGCAGTCGTGGGCACACCCCCGTTGAGGGGCATCCAAGACCTCATCGAGCGCAACACGTTCGTTCGTTCGATGCACGCATCAGGACAGCACACATGAGCCAGTTCCAGACCCAGGCCCCGACCGCGCAGTTCCGTCTCAAGGAAGGCGTCGAAGGCCGTCTTTTCGTCGATTACCGCTCGGTCGAAGATCTGCGTCGTCTTATGACTCCAAACGGCAAGATCTATTCGCGCAAGCGCACCGGCCTCTCTGCGCAGCAGCAGGCACAGGTCGCTCAGGCGATCAAGCGCGCGCGCTTCATGGCGCTGCTTCCGTACACCAGCGCGACCATGTGATTCCAAACATTGTGATGGCAAACACTGTGATTGCACACATCGTGATTGCGACCAGTTGATTGCGATCATGTGATTGGGAACAACCAAAGATTTTCCCCCTGCGGACGTATCGCGCGTCCGCAGGTTCTTTTTTCCAATCGTCACGCCCGGTTCCGAACAGGCCTTACGCGAGGCGCATCGCGCGCAGTGCGCGTTTCCACCAGAGCAGCGTGCGCAGTTTCTTGAGTTCAGTATCGGTCGGGTGCGCAGCACGCCCGCGAGCGAGCCATGCTTCCGCAACTTCATACTCGCCGCGCTGAATTGCCAGCAGCGCCAAGTTGTGAAGGGCGTCGATCGACCCAGGCAACAGGCGGAGAAGTCGACGGGCGCGAGCGCGGCCCTCGCGGAAATCCCCGTGCGCCAAAGACAGGCGCGCGCCGAGTCGCATGATTTCCACGTCATCGCTGTGCGTGCGGCGAATGTCTTGACCGAACCGCGCCGCGAAGATGCGAGCGGCTTCGTCCGTCAATCCGCAGTCGAGGTACGCGCGCGCGAGTTCGATCGCGTCGAGACGATCGATGTTGATCCCCGGACGATCGAGCGGCCGCTCCGCGAATTCTTTCGCGAGGACTTCGCGGGCTTTCGCGCGTTCGCCGCGTGCGAGCCCAATGAGCGCAGCTTCGTACACAAGCCCAGGAAGATCCTTCGCGAGCCGTGCGCCGACCTCGGCGTGCCGCGCCGCGCGCACCAAATCTTGGCGGCGTCGCATGGCGCGGGCGAGAAGGAGATGGAGGCGCGGATTCGAGGGTTCCGCGCGCGCGAGTTGTTCCAAGACTTGCGTTGCTTCGGCGTTGCGCCCGGCAGCGAGATGGATGCGCGCCGCTTCGAGCGCGATCGCGGGTTGGACACCGCCGCGACGGAACTCTTCCGAGAGGAGCGTCGCCGTTTCTTCCGCGCGGTCGGCGAGACACAGGACGCGCGCGAGCTCAACACGCGCGCCGATCAGCGATGGCCCTTCCGCAATCGCGCGGCGGTAGCAATGTTCGGCGCGCTTCAAATCGCCGCGCGCGAGCAAGCTGCGCGCGATTTCGAGATGTGACGTCGCGGGGCGCTCGATCGAATGGAGCGCGAGGTAGTACGCGGTCTCTGCCTCTTCGTGGCGACCGGCGAGTGCCAGCGAGCGAATGAGCATCGACACCGCGGTCTCGCACTTCGGATCAAGCTTGAGCGTCGACTCGAACGCGGTGGCCGCTTCCTCGTGGCGATTGAGTTTCGCGAGAGCGAGGCCCTCAGCGAGGCGCGGATCGCGCGCGGTTGGCAAGAGCGAACCACTCTGACGATACAACTGCAGCGCCTCGTCGAGTTTCCCGATGGCTTCAAGCGTCCAGCCGAGGTTGAGCATCCAATCGCCACGCGTTGGGTCGCTCGCAACCGCCGCGCGGAGCTCGCGCTCTGCATCGACGAGACGCCCTTGGCGCAGCATTTCGCGCGCCCGATTCGCGTGATGTTCACCTTTACGTGCGTCGGCCATAGTCCGTCGTCGCGAGAGCGATGTGTCGAGCGCAGAGAATACGTCGGAACTCTCGTCGCGACGAGAGGAATCGACCGAAACGCGCGGTCAACGCGACTTTCCGCTTCGTTATAGTTACCGACTTCCCTCTGAAGCCGCGCGGCGCGCGTGAGGGATCTTTCGAAAGGCAACCTATGGCCACCGCATCCGCCACCTCCCCCAAGACATCGAAGGCCTCGCAGAAGTCCGCGAAGAATTCCCCGCAGAAGTCCTCGCAAAAGTCCTCGCCAAAGTCCTCGCCACGCGCTGCGGCTTCGAGCGCTGATTCCGGCGTGACGGGCAACGCGGATCTCCGCCGCGAAACCGACTCGATGGGCGAGATGTTCGTGCCAGCCGACGCGCTCTACGGCGCGACGACGCAGCGCGCTGTGCTCAACTTTCCCGTGTCGTTTCGGCCGATTCCGCAGGCGCAGATCGAAGCGCACATCCTCCTGAAGAAGTGCTGCGCTGAGGCGAACGCGGAGTTGGGCGAGCTTGCGAAGGACAAGGCCGCGGCGATCGTGGCCTCGTGCGATCAGTTGCTTGCGGAGTTCGCGCAGCCAGCGCCGTTTGGCTTGCCGCATCCCCGCATGCGTCACTTCCCGATCGACGTCTTCCAGACGGGCTCGGGAACCTCGACCAACATGAACGTGAACGAGGTGGTCGCGAACGTCGCGAGCCAGCGCGCGGGTAAGGCGATCGGCTCGAAGGACCCTGTCCACCCGAACGATCACGTGAACTACGGACAAAGCTCGAACGACACGTATCCATCGAGCATGCAAATCGCTGGCGCGCTGCGCATCGCGCGTGATCTCATTCCCGCTCTCGAGCGACTCGCGAAGGCGCTTGAGAAGAAGGCGAAGGAGTGGGACAAGGTCGTCAAGATCGGCCGCACGCACCTGATGGATGCGACGCCCATTCGCCTCGGACAAGAGTTCGGCGGCTACGCGGCAGCGGCGCGGTACTCGGTCACGCGCGCGAAGGCTGCGTGCGCGGCACTCGCATCGAACATGCCGATCGGCGGCACCGCAGTTGGAACGGGTATCAACGCGCACCTGAAGTTTGGCCGCACGGTCTGCGCAAAGTTGACGAAGGCGACGGGTGTGAAGTTCGTCGAGGCGCCGAATCACTTCGAAGCGCAGGCAACGCGCGATTGCGTTGTGGAGGCGCACGCGCATCTCAAGACGATCGCGGTGAGCCTCACGAAGATCGCGAACGACATTCGCTGGCTTGGCTCAGGACCGCGCTGTGGTTTGTTCGAGTTGTCGCTGCCGGCGACGCAGCCGGGCTCATCGATCATGCCGGGCAAGGTCAATCCCGTCATCTGCGAAAGTGTGATGATGGTGGCATGCCAAGTTGTTGGGAATGACGCCGCGATCACGATGGGCGGCCTCGGCGGCATCGGATCGTTGCTTGAACTCAATGTCGCGATGCCCGTGATCGCTGAGCGTCTGTGCGAGTCGATTGAGTTGCTCTCGAACGCAAGCCAGATGTTCTGCGACAAGTGCCTCGACGGACTCGAATTGAACGAGGCCGAGGCGACGGGCACGGTCGAGAAGAGCCTGATGATGTGCACGTCGCTTGCGCCTGTGATTGGTTACGACAACGCGGCGAAAGTCGCGAAGGAAGCGTTCAAGACGGGCGAAACCGTGCGCGAGTACGTGCTGCGCAACAACCTCGTCGAGCCGAAGCAACTGTCGAAGTTGCTCGATGCGACGTCGATGACGAAGCCCGGCGGCAAGGGCCCCGGCGGCGGCTGAGGCGAAGCAGGTTGCGAGCGCTCCAATCACGACTCCATCTCGGCCCCCGAGGATTCACTCCGAGGGGAGCCGGCCAGAGCGAGCAAGTTGCGAAGCAGGTTGCGAGCGCTCCAATTCAGTACACCTCAAGCATGCACCGATGCGTCGGTCGCACGCGGCGCTTGATGTCGTCGGTCGTCCACTCGGCGACCGGCTTCGACGCGATCTCGTCGCCAATCTTCGTGAAGCCGCCGATGCCACGGCGGGCCATCATCTCGAACACGCCAACCTGCATGCCTGCGAGGCCGCACATGTACATGAGCGTGCGCGGCGAGTGGAGTAAATCCATCGCGCCCGTCATCTTCTCGAGTTGTCGGTCGATGAAGTGGTGGACGTACTCGCCCTTGTGCGCGCGGCCGTCGCCATCGAGCCGCATTTCGCGCGACACCACTGGGTGGTAGCGGAAGTTGGGGTGCTTGGCCGCGAGGTCTCGCAAGAAGTCGTCGTAGAGAAGGTCGGTCGTGTATGGCGAACCCATCACGAGTTCGATGCGGCTTTCGCAGCGGCGCCACGTCGCAGCGGCCGGGGAGCCCGCCGGGGGACCGACAAGAAGTTCCATCAGGAAGCCGCGAAACGGTGCGATTCCGGTGCCAGTCGCGAGGAAGAGGTAGTCGTGTTTCGAAGGATCTTCGGGAAGCAGAAATCGCTTGCCGTTTGGGCCCGAGACATCGACGGCGTCGCCAGCGCGACGATCGCAGAGCCAATTCGAGCAAAGGCCGAGGAAGAGCGAGTGATCGGTGGCGTCGTCGGTAGCCTTCTGTGGTTCGCGCTCGGCAATCACGCGCTTCGGAGTGGTCGCGATGATGCGTCCGTGCCCATCCTCACCCCAGGAGGGGCTCGCAAGCGAGTAGAGCCGCACCTTGTGTGGCTTTCCATGCGCGTCGGTTCCCGCAGCAACGACACCGAAACTTTGCCCTGCGCGGAACGACCCCTCCAACGGCGTACCCGAGACATCAATCTCGACATGCCGAATGAAAGACGCGCTCTTCCCCTTCATGCAGAGCTTCGTCGCATGGATCTTCGCCGCGACAGGCGCCGTCGGCATGACGACGTGCATCTTCGCTTCCGGGAGGATCGGCTCGGTCGGGTCGTGATGGGCGGCGGTTTCGTTGGCAGACTCGGTCGCAGACATGGCGCGAATGTAACGACACGGGAGCGCGCCCGCTCGTTCTGCAGGCGCACTCCCGTGGCATCGTTCCCGCTTGCATGGGAGCGCGACTCGCGCACGTTCTCATGCACGTTTCTCGTGCACCGTGCTCCTGCGCCGTCTCGCAGGGAGTCGCGCCACAGCCAACTTCCGTTTAGTCGTAGGCGTGTGTGACGGTCGGCAGTTGGACGGTTTCCAACTGAAGGTTCGTGGTGATCTTGAAGTTCGACTGCGTTCGGTGCCGTTCGGCGAAGAAGAACGCAAGTTCGTAATCCTCGCCGTCCGTCAAACCAAGGCGGTTGAGCTCCACAACTTGCTCGATCGCGCCGTGGACGCCGCCGAGGTCGATCACCATTTGCCCGTTGATGAACACCCAGACGTCGTCGTCACCGCGGAAGGTGAAGGTCTGCGCGCCGTCGGCGTGGTAGGTGAACTTCGTCATCAACTCGAAGGTGAAGTGGAAGTTGCGGTCGGGCGAGCCGCCAGGATTTCCGAAGAGCTGTCCTTCGATCGGGAAGAAGCCACCAAGGGCAACGCACTGCGGGTCGGTGTTCGAGTCGAAGGTGTAACTGCCGTCGGCTTGGCGGTTGAGCGTCAGGGCGAGCGGTGCGGAGACGTTCAACTCCAAGTTGTCCTCGAACCACGTCGAAAACGTCTCGCCGCTGACGATGCCGCCGGTGTCCGGCGTTGTGCCGTCCTTGCGGCCGGCGATGTCGCCGCGGGCGGGGTCGTAGAGCCGCCAGCAAATGTTCTTACCCGCGCTGTTCTTCCACTGATACCCCGACCTCACTTTGAAGCCGCCGCCTTTAAAGACCGGCTTCTTGTTGGGGCTGAGCGTGGGTTGAACATTGTCGCAGTAGTGACCGAAGCCGCGGGCTGGCTGCCGTTCGAAGTCGGGGTGGCCACCGGGCTTCGAGCGCTCGCGGAAGTCGCGGACGACTCCGACAAGCGTGATCGAGGCGGGAGGAGTTCCCGTCGTCGACGTCGCTTGGGCGTCGGATGTTGGGGCCGGAGAGGCGGGCGCACTCGAGTGGAGCGTCGCAAGCACGGTCGGCACGGCGGCGAGAAGCAGCAGGCGTTTGGTGTAGTTGTTCGACATGATTGTTCGACCGTGAGGGGACGACCTCCGGGACATCTACAACGTCAATTTCGCCTGCTGAAAAGTCAACGGAGTCAAGACGCATGTGCTTCAATCATGCTTCGACGCGTCGGTCTGTGAGGGCTATGCGGCCAATGCAAAGACTTGTCGAGCGATGCGCCTCCGCGAGCCGATGCAGATGGCATAATCCGCGCCGCCTGCGCGAGCGTTGCGCCGGCACCGGGTCCCACATGTCGAAAGGGCGTTGGCACGAGGCCACATTCGCCCGCAAAGGATTGCTGCACGCATGGACTCCTTCCGTATCCAGGGTGGTCGTCGTCTCGCGGGAACGATTCAAATCGAGGGTTCGAAGAACGCAACCCTGCCACTGATGGCAGCTGCGCTCTGTACCGACGGCGAAATCACGCTGCGCAACGTCCCGTGCCTTTCCGACATTTCGAACATGGCGCGGCTCCTGCGCGAGCTCGGTGTCGAGATGGACGGCGACTGCGGCACCGTGCGGATGCGCGTGGTCGACCACAACCTTGTGCACGCTCGATACGACATCGTGAAGACGATGCGCGCTTCGATCTGCGTCCTTGGGCCCATGCTCGCGCGTCGTCGTCGCGCGGTGATTGCGATGCCCGGCGGCTGCGCCTTCGGCTCGCGTCCGATCGATCTCCACCTCCGCGGTATGCAAGCGCTCGGTGCGAAGGTCGAACTCAACGGCGGCGACATCATCGTGACAGCGCCCGATGGTTTGAAGGGTACGACTGTGTTCCTCGGCGGACCATTCGGTTCGACCGTGCTTGGTACGGCGAATGTCATGTGCGCTGCAGCGCTCGCGAAGGGTCGCACGGTCATCGAGTGTGCGGCGTGCGAACCTGAAGTGGTTGATCTCGCAGTGCTCCTCAACAAGATGGGCGCGAAGATTCAGGGCGCTGGTGGACCACGACTCGTCATCGATGGCGTCGAGAGCCTCGGCTCAGCCGATCACACCGTGATTCCAGACCGCATTGTTGCGGGCACCTACGCGGTTGCTGCCGCCGTCACGAACGGCGATGTCACGCTTGAAGAGTTCCCCTACGACTGCATGCTTTCGGTGATCGATCGCTTCAACGAAATCGGTGTGCATGTCGAACTCGTGGCTGGCGCGGAAGACCCTATGCACGCGACCGTTCGTGTGACGAGCGAGCGCATCCTTCGTCCGACGACGATTACGACTCAGCCGCACCCAGGCTTCCCGACCGATCTTCAAGCGCAGTTCATGACGCTGCTCTGCCTCGCGGGCGGAAACTCGATCATCACCGAGAAGATCTACCCCGAGCGCTTCGGACACGTCGCCGAACTCTCACGTATGGGCGCGCAGATTTACCGCCAAGGTCCGACGTGCGTTGTCTCGGGTGGTGGTGCGCAGTTGCGTGGTGCACCTGTGATGGCAAGCGATCTTCGCGCGAGTGCCTCGCTGGTGCTTGCTGGATTGATGGCGGAAGGCGAGACCGAAGTGTCGCGCATCTACCACCTCGATCGTGGCTACACGCGCATGGAAGAACAACTGAACTTGCTCGGCGCGCGTATCGAGCGCGTGCGCGAAGGTGCAGGCGTTGCGGGCGAGGCGCCAGTCGCGGTCGCGGCCGAAGCCTGAGTACGTCACGAAATTGATTCTCAACGGTGCACGGCACATGCCGTGCACCGTTTTCGTTCGCGAGTGTGCTGCTTTTCGTGGGCCGACTTCCCGCGCGTGCGTTCCTCGGCTCAGCTCGCCATCAGGTGATGCAGCACCACGGCGCTTGCGATCGAGACGTTGAGGCTCGGTGGATCGCCTTCGAGCGCGGGCGATGCAGCACCGTGCATCGGAATCTTCACCACCGCATCCGCGAGGTCGAGCACTGCGCGCGAGACACCATCTTGCTCGGCGCCGAAGACGACAATCGAGCGTGTCGGCGCACGAAAGCGCGCGAGTTCCACCGCATCGCTGGTGTCTTCGGCAGCGACGATGGTGTAGCCGAGTTCTGCGCGCAGGCGTTGCAGCGCATTCGGCCACTCGTCGCCACGCGCGCGGGCCCACGGCATCGCAACCGCTCGTCCCATCGAAACGCGCAGCGTCTTTCGGAGAAAAGGGTCACTCGCACGAGGCGAGAGCAGCACCGCGCGCGCGCCGAAACTCGCCGCGTTCCGAAAGATCGCGCCCACGTTGTCGGTTTGCGTGATGCCGTCGAGCGCGACCACGACATCGCGCGCGTTCGGTGGCGCAGGGGCGCGCGCGAGGCAACTCATGAGTTCGTCGACTGAGCCATCGTCATGCCGCACGCCAAGCGCGATGGCGCCGGAGTGCATCGTGTACCCCGTGATCGCGTGCAATGCGCGCTCATCGGCACAGCGATAGATCGCAAGCGACGGAAATTCCGCAGTGATGTCGGTGAGCCGCTCGGCGGAGTCGGGTGTGACGAGCAGCGCAAGAGGTTCAAGGACAGGCGGAATCGGCAGTGTTCGACGCCGAAGTGCGGCCGTGAGAAAGCGCCGCACCACGCGCTCGCTTTCGATCGCATGCAAGCCGAGTGTTCCACGCAACTCACGATCGCGTACGCCGCGAAATGCGTCGAGTCGCGGATCGTCGATGGCAACGTCAATCAACATCGGTGGGCGTTTTAGCTTGCGCCACCAACCATCAACTCGTTGGTCTCAAATCGCTGACACGCCGCAAGCAACTGCTCGACTTGCGCGTGCGGTGGGACGGCCAAAAGGCGCCGACGCAACGCGGTGATCGTCTTCAGTTCGCGCTCGGTCAGCATCAAATGCTCCTTGCGCGTACCGCTCGCCGCGAGGTTGATCGCAGGGAAAATGCGCTTCTCGGAGATGCTGCGATCGAGCACGAGTTCCATGTTGCCCGTGCCCTTGAACTCTTCGAAGATCATCTGATCCGCGCGCGAGCCCGTGTCGACGAGGCACGTCGCGATGATCGTGAGTGAGCCGCCTTCTTCACACTTACGCGCTGCGCCGAAGAGTTGCTTCGGCACTTCGAGCGCGCGCGAATCGAGACCGCCCGACATCGTGCGGCCAGACGAACCGTATCGACGACTGTTGTTGAACGCGCGACCGAGACGCGTGAGCGAGTCGAGCAACACGACGACGTCGCGGCCCGCTTCGACGAGTCGCTTCGCGCGCTCAATCGCCAAGATGCCGAGCGAAAGATGCCGCTCGAGATCTTGATCGTTCGAACTCGCAAGGACTTGTGCAGGCACGTTGCGCTTGAAGTCGGTGACTTCCTCAGGACGCTCATCGATCAAGAGTGCGATGAGTTCGACTTCCGGATGATTCCGCTTGATGCCGTAGGCAATGTTCTGGAGAAGCATCGTCTTGCCAGCTTTCGGTGGCGCGACGATGAGCCCGCGCGTGCCGAAGCCGATCGGGCAGAAGAGGTCGATCAGGCGGCACGATGGCGGACAACCCTTGTATTCGAGCGAGATACGTGGCGAAGGATCGAGCGCGGTGTACTCCGCGAACGCCTTGCGATTCGCGTAGTCCTCGGGCGAGAGACCTTCGATCGAGATGACGCGCTCGACAGACGGGCGCACGATGCGCGGTCCGCGACGACGCTTCTTCGAACGGCGCACGCGCGCTTCTGCAACGATCTTCTGGGCCGCGCGCAGATTCAGCTGTTGGATAAGTTGCTGCGGGATGTACGGATCGTCGTGCGTTTCGATCAGACCATCCGCGAATTGGCGCAGGCGGCCGTCGGCGTTTGGAACGATTTCCAAAAAGCCTGAGCACTCAAACGGCGGCGAGAGCGGGGGAGAATCTTGCTCCTGTCCTTGCTGATGCCCGTTCTGCTGACCTTGCTGCCCACCTTGCTGCCCACCTTGCTGCTGCGAGTGGCGATTGCCGTGTCGGTTGTCGTGA
>Ga0209617_10001730_pt1 | contig 10213 bp, 5 predicted proteins | sample LakEriepJuly2011_2_FD_187459 | JGI IMG/M metagenome (GOLD analysis project Ga0209617, IMG submission 187459) | Freshwater microbial communities from dead zone in Lake Erie, Canada - CCB epilimnion July 2011 (SPAdes) (version 2) | ecosystem: Environmental > Aquatic > Freshwater > Lentic >... | reverse complement strand
TAGAGTCGAAGCCGCGAGTGCTCCGGCCAGACCTCCAATCCGAGCTACGCGGCGGGGTGACGTGAAGGCGCTAATCATCATGGGAATTGTGATTATAGAAGAATAAGAAAGAGGTTTTTTAAAAAAGGTCGGGCGATTCTTTTTCCATCACTCAGAACCGCCCGGCCGCGGCTTTAGAACCTGACCGTCAGCGTGAGATCATACTGCGCGGGCATGACGTAACTATAGCGGTAAACACTGGCGCCGCTCGCTAGGGTCGTGAAGGAGGTCTTCCGGATGTCTTCGTTCTCCAAATCGAGGAGGTTCCTCACCCCGGCGCGGATTCGCACCTGCTGGCCCCATATTTTTTGGTCGCGCATGACGTAGGCGCCGACGAGGTGCGTGGAGCCCCCGACGAGTTCTTGGCCGCCAGCGATGCCGAGGAGATAATCATCTCGCCAGCTGCCGTTGACCCCGAGCCGCACGCCACGCAGGGGCGCCCATGCGCTCCGGTTAAACGAATAATCCGCAATCCAGCTCGCCGACCATGGCGCCGCCCGCGCCCCGGCGGGTTTGGTCGCGATGTCCAGTGAATCGAGCAAGAGCTTCGCATCCGAGAGCATCGCCGGGCTTTCGTTCCCGCGGGCGACGGCGGCGTCGTAATAGCCGCGAAAAGCTTTGAGGTCCGGCAAGCCCAGAACCTTGGTGCGGCCAAAGGAAAAGCGGAGCTGCAAGCCTTGGACGGGCCGCACCATCATCGTGAGATCGGCACCGGTGGAACTCTCGGTCGATCGGTAGTTGCGCGAGGCACTGGCGGTGCCCGGTTCCACATAGCGGTAACCGGGATCACCGGGCAGCACGTTATTTGGATTCATCATGTCCTCGGTCTCGCTCGCGGAAAAATCGATGACGCCATTCCACGTCCGCACGACGTTTTCGCGGTCGATTTCAAAGACGCCCAACGTGAAGGAAGCGCGGTCACCGAAAAAGTTGCCCTTCAGACCGACCTCTTTGGTCACGCCGGCAATCGGACCGAAACGTTCGCGATCGAAGGTGCGGGCGGCTTGGAAACGAAACGACTCCGAATAGACCCCGTAAAGGTTGATGTCCTTCGTGAGCGCAAGCGTCAGCCCGCCGGTGTAGCTGGTGTTGGCCTGATGCATGAACATGTTTTCGACATATTCACCCGGAAGCGCATCGGACCGCTTGGGCGGAGCGATATCTTCGTTGAATCGGCCAAAGGTGCGCGTGCCGACATACTCATAGACGCGGTTCCAATCGCGGCGGGCACCGAACAGCGATTGCAACTTGCCGCGGAAATAGCGGCCGCTCGCCGAGAAGGACGTGGCATACGACTGGCGCCATTCGGTGCCGCTCGTCGCCGAAGTGCCGGCGGGAAAGAGGCGAAGGGCCACCATGTTAACTTTGTCCGTCACGGGCAGATTCTCCGGTTTGAGCCGGTCGAAAAGCTCCCGCGAGTAGAATTTCGGGTCGTCGAGGTAGAGTCGGAGACGGCCGCGATCGGTGTTAAGGTTGAGGGCGGCGGCCGTGCCGTTCTCGACGCCCTTGATATTAAAATACTGCCAGCGAAGGTTATCGGTGGCGTCCTCTTTGTATTCGGCGCTCAGCACAAACAACTGCTGCATCCACTTAAACTTATCGAACTTGTAGACTGCGGTGCCGCGGAAAGAATCCGCTTCATTGCCGAAACGTTTCTGATCGAGCGTGGTATCGATGTAGGGCCGGCCGTTAACATCGAGACTGATCGTCTGGCTGAAAAAGTTGTCGGTGCGCAGAGCCATTTGATTCTGGAAATTGTAAGCCAGCTCCAAATCGATCGGGCCCGCCCGTTGCTCGATCGTGATCGAGTAGGTGTCGAAAGGCCGTGCTTGGCGATCAAAGGAACCGCGGATGTTGTAATGCTTCGGCAGGCCGGCGACGCGTTTGGTGCCGACGATCACCCCGGCGGCGTCGCGCAGGGCCACGCCGTAGAAACCGCCTTCGAGCAGCGAAGGCTGGCCGCCCGCCGGACCGTTCGCCGCCGCCCGGTCTGCCGCCGAGAGCGTCGCTTGCTGCACCCACACGCCGTCGGAGGTAAAATAGGTGCCCTGCGTGCCGTAGCCAAGGGACCGCGCGGACTGCTCGCGGATGAAGACGCCGGAAAAACCGCGGGCGTTTTCAAAATCGCCGCGCTCGTTCTCGACCCGGATGACGGTGTTGCGGAACGGCTGCCAAGTGAGGGCCAAGGTCGCGCCCAAGAGCCCGTATTTGGATGCGTCCTGATAGGTGCGCTCCTCGCGCTTGATCGCGTTGAACCGCAACGCGAGGCCGTCCCGCAATTTCCGGTTGTAGTCAAATTGGAGGCGGTAGGCACCTTCGCTGTTGTAGATCGCGGTGGCGGATCCGAAATTCTTCATCAACGCCCGTTTGGTAAACACCGCGCCCTGTCCGCCCGGTTCAACCTCGCCGAAGATGAGGGAGTTGGAGCCTTTGCCGAAATCGATCCGCTCGACGTTATAATTGTCGGACGGGATGTTCCACCGGAAATAATTCCGACTGACGTTATTGCCCTGGCTGAGGCCGCGAAACGCAAAGTTCCCCCCTTGATTGTCGTTCTCCATGGTCGGAGCCGCGTAAACGTTGGCCACAAACGCCGCCGTCTCATCGGCCGTGAACAGGCCGAGATCTTCCATGAAATCGGCCGTGATCGCGTCGATGTTCACCGGCACATCCTTCAGCGCCTGCTTCGTGCGCGTGGCAGACAGGGTGTCATTGGCCGACCAGCCCGTGTCTTGCTCGGAGGAAATCACAAAGGGCGAAAGCCGGACCGCATCGCCGAGTGCGACCACTCTTGGAGCGGCCGGCTCGGGCACCACCTGACCGGACAGGATTGAGCCCGCGAGTGCTCCGGCCAGACCTCCGGAAAAAGCTACGCGACGGGATAACGTGAGAAAACGAATCAACATAAGGTTTGGGGTTGGGAGACCTTAAAGAAGGGACTTTTAAAAGAGGGTCGGGCGACGCTTTTTTCTGCCGCTCAGAACCGCACGGTCGCGGTGAGGTCCCACTGCGGCGGCAACACGTAGATTTGCCGGTAGAGCACGACGCCACTGGTCAACGTGGTCGTGCCGACGCGGCGGGTGCTGCCGTTTTCAAGATCAACGAGGTTGCGGCAACCGAGACGGAAGCGGACCTGTTGGCGCCAAATCTTTTGATCGCGCATCACGTAGGCGTTTAACAGGTGCGAAGTGCCGCCGTAGAATTCACGCCCATTGACGATGGAGAGCAGGTAATTGTCGCGCCAACTGCCGTTGATGCCGACGCGCACACCGCGGAGCGGCTCCCATACGTCGCGTTGAAACGAGTAGTCGGCGATCCAGCTCGCGGACCAGGGCGCCGCCCGGGCGCCGGTGGGCTTGGTGGAGTAGTCACTCGAATCAAGCACCTCTTTGGCGTCGGCGATGAGGGCCGGAGCCTCGTCGCCACGTTTGACGGCGGCTTCGTAGTAGGCGCGGAAGGCCGAAAAATCGGGACGGGTCGTGACATCGGAGTGCGCGAAGGTGAAGCGGAGCTGCACGCCCTTGGCCGGGCGGGCGAGGAGCGTGAGATCGAAGCCCTTCGACGATTCGGTTGAGAGCACATCGCGGTATTGGTTCACGTCATTCCACGTGCGGAAGTAGCGCGGATCGCTGGCGGTGATCGAGTTCGGGTTGACGAGGTCTTCGACATCGCCCGCGCTAAAGCTGGAGGGAGTCCAACGGAACTCTACGTTGGCGCGGTCAATTTGGAAAACACCGAGGGTAAGGGTGACACGATTGTCGAAAAGGGCTCCTTTGATGCCGATTTCTTTGGTCACCCCTGATATCGGCCCAAAGATTTTTTGGTCGAACGTGCGGGCGTCCTGCCAGCGGAAGGAGTCGGAGTAGACTCCATAGATATTGATATCGGGCGTGAGCACGTAAGTGAGACCGGCGGTATAACTGGTGTTGAAAAGATGGAGGGCAGGATTCTCGACGTATTCACCGGGCATGGCATCAGCGCGACTGGGCGGGGGGATGTCTTCCCGGTAAGCGCCAAACGTTCGGGTGCCCCGGTATTCGTAAGTCCGATTCCAATCCCAGCGCACGCCGAGCAACGACAACAGGCGGCCCTTGAAATAATTTCCGCTGGCCGAGATCGCGCCGGCGTAGGCTTGGCGCCATTCGGTCCCGTCCGCCGCATTGCCGAAGGAAAGTTGTTTCGCTTGAAAATCATTGGTGACGGGCAGGCGCTCGACGGTGAAGCGGTCGAAGAGTTCGCGGGAGTAGAACTTGGGATCGTCAAGGTAGAGGCGGAAGCGGACGCGGTCGCTGGTCTGGTTGACGGAGGTAACAAGGCCGTTTTCAAAGCGCTTCACATTGTAAAGCGCCTTGCGGTAATTGTTGGTGAAGTCTTCGCGGTATTCGACGCTGCCGATGAGGAGTTGCTTCATCCACGTGAATGGCTGCAAAGGCAGCACCGCCGTCCCGCGGAACGCATCGACGTCGTTGCCGAAGCGTTTCGAGTCGATGCCAGTGGTGTCGATGTAGGGGCGGCCGTTGACGTCGACGCTGATCGTGCTGTTGAAAAAGTTGTCGTTGCGCAGGCCCTCTTGGTTCTGGTGATTATAGGCGAGCTCGAGACCGAGTTTTCCGATGCGCTGCTCGACCGTGACGGAGTAAGTGCTGAACGGCCGGCCCTGGCGGTCGAACGAACCGCGGAGGTTGTAATGTTTTGGGTTTCCGAAAATCCGCTTCGTGCCCACGACCACGCCGGCGGCGTTACGCATGCTGACGTCAAAAAAGCCGCCCTCAAGCAACGTCGGGCTGCCGCCGGCCGGGCCGTTAGTCGAGCTGCGATCGGCCGCGGCGAGGGTCGATTGGTTGAACCAGGCGCCGTCGGATGTGAACCACGGACCGGCGCTCGTGAAGCCGAGGGAGCGCGCGGACTGTTCGCGCACGGTGTTGCCGGCGAAGCCGCGGGCGTTGTCGAAATCGCCGCGTTCAGCTTCGAGGCGGACGAGCGTATTGCGGAAAGGCTGCCAAGTGAGCGCGAGCGTCTCGCCGGCAAGTTTGTAGGCGGAAGCATCCTGAAAGGTGCGCTCCTCGCGGCGCACGGCGTTGAAGCGGAGAGCGAGACCACTGCGAAGCTTCCGGTTGACGTCGAGCTGCATGCGGTAGGCGCCGTTGCTGCCGTATTGGGCAAAGGCGGTGCCGAAGTTTTTCATGAGCGCGCGCTTCGTAAACACCGATCCCTGGCCGCCGGGTTCGACATCGCCGAAGATCAGCGAGTTCGAGCCTTTGCCGAAGTCGATCCGCTCAACGTTGTAAGTATCGCTCGGGATATACCACCGGAAGTAATTGCGCGAGACGTTGAATCGCTGGGAGAGGCCGCGGAAGGAAAAGTTGTCGGTCTGATTGTCGTTTTCCATCGTTGGCGCGGCGTAAACGTTGGCGACGAATTTGGTCACCTCATCGGCGGTGTTCAGGCCGAGATCTTCCATGAAATCGGAAGTGATCGCGTCGATGTTCACCGGCACGTCCTTCAACGCCTGCTTGGTGCGCGTGGCCGACAGGGTATCATTGGCCGACCAGCCCGTGTCCCGCTCGGTCGAAAGCACGAAGGGTGAGAGCTGAACCACCTCTTCCTGCGCCACCGCGGTTGGAACGGCGGGCTGGGGAGCGCCCTGACCGAACAAGCTCGAGACCATGGCCCATCCGACCAACGGTCGCAGCGAGGCCAAACGACGGGTCAAAGGGTAGGCAAAAAATTTCATCGGGGTAGGAAGAGAACCGGCCAAACAACTCAGGTGCGACCGATTGGCAAAATCGAGTCTACTGGCATTGTTGAGTAAAAATCGAACGTATGCTTGTTTTCCTCTGAAATCCGCCGCTTCGACTATTTTTAACCTCATGAACCTAAACTTTAACCAGGCCGCCGGTTGCCTCGCTTCCGCCGTGCAACCGCTCGCTTCATGACGCCAAACCTCCCCGGTCCTTCGAATCGCCCGGTCCCGCCTGATCGCGTTTCCATGCGCGAGGTGGCCGAGCGGGCCGGCGTGTCCCGCTCCGCCGTCTCCCTCGCCCTACAACAGCATCCGAGTATTCCCGTCGCCACCCGTGAACGCATCCACGCTGCCGCCGCGGAACTGGGCTACCGCAAGAATCCCCTCGTCGCCGCTCTCATGCGTTCACGTCGCGCTCCCGCGACTGCGACGCCCGTTCGGGCTACCCTCGCCTATCTCACGGCCGATGCGCCCAATGACGCTTGGCGCGATGCCGCGACGTTGCGGAACTTTTACACCTCCTCCGCGGCCCGGGCCGACCAACGCGGTTTTCGGCTCGATGAATTCTCCCTCACCGGTCCCCGCATGAATCCCAAACGCCTCGCCGGCCTGCTCAAGGCCCGCGGGATCCACGGCCTGCTGGTGGCGCCGTTGCCCGGACAACGGAGCGCGCTCGATTTCGATTTCACCGACTTCGCCGTCGTCGGCCTCGGCACCAGCGTCAAAGACCCCGCCATCGACCGCGTTGCCGACGATCATTACCGCAACCTCCAGCTTGCTTTTGAAAACACGCAGGCTCTCGGCTACCGGCGTATCGGACTGGCCTTGCCCGGCAACGTCAGCCGTCGCCTCGAGCACCGGTGGTGGTCGGGCTTTCTGGTCGCGCAGCAATCCCTGCCCCCAAGCCAACGCCCGCCGGCCCTGATGCCGGAAACCCGCGACGAGATTCCGCCCCAACTCAACGCTTGGATCGCCCGCCACCGGATCGACGCCGTCATCTTCGCCCTGCGCGATCAGGAGTTGATGAGCCGGGCTCCCCGTAACGTCGGACTCGTCTCGCTTTCGGTCCACGGCGCGGGCGACGCCATCGCCGGCATTCGCCAGGACGTTGCCCAGATCGGAGCCGATGCCGCCGATCTGCTCATTGAGAAAGTGCAACGCTGGGAAACCGGCGCCCACCGCTCTCCCCGCCTGCAATTAGTCCAGGGTGCCTGGTCCGGCGGAATGAGCGCACCCGGGGCCGATCTTCCCCGCCAGTCGCTGCTCACTTTGCCTTAACCCCCGGTTCTCTCAGCCGCAAAAATTCAGCTGAGGGCTGAGCGCCCGATCTTCGGAGCGTGCCCGCGAGGTCGGCGATGGGGTGGACGCGTTCACCGTTTTTTTTCGCGATCGTTCTGCCGTCGGAGTTCGACTGCATGGATCCGGCTCAGGGCAACGTCGCCCGCGCCCGACCGAAAAAGCTTTCGCCCCGACCGTCCGTCCCCGCAACGTCGCCCGCCATGCGCGCCTTGCTCGCTTTCGACAAATTCAAAGACGCCCTCTCCGCCCCTCAGGCCTGCGCCCTCGCCGCCGGCAGCCTCCGCGCCCGCCACCCGCACTGGTCCCTCGACTCGTGCCCGCTCACCGATGGCGGCGAGGGGTTTTGCGAGATCCTCACTCAAGCCCTCGGTGGCACGTTTGAAACCCACACCGTCACCGGCCCGCGCGGCGAACCCGTCGTCGCCCGACTGGGTTTTGTCCCGCTCGCCCTCATCCCACCCGCCGCCCGCGCTCTCCTCCAAATCGAAAATCGAGATTCGAAAATCGAAAATTCTCTCGTCGCCGTGGTCGAAATGGCCGCCGCCTCCGGCCTCGCTCTGCTCCCGCCCGAGGCCCGCGATCCTTGGCTTACCTCGACCACCGGCACCGGCGAACTCATCCGGCTCGCCGCTCGTCCCGGCGTCGCCGCCATCCTTCTCGGGCTTGGCGGCAGCGCCACCAGCGACCTTGGCCTCGGCGCCCTCGCCGCCCTCGGACTCACCTTCGTCTCCGCCACCGGTGAGCTCATCGACCCGCCCACGCCCGCACGTTGGGCCGAAATCGCCCGGCTCGACGGCCGGTTGCCGGCCGATCTGCCCCCGCTGCGGATCGCCTGCGACGTCGCCAATCCCCTCCTCGGCCCCAACGGCGCCGCCGCGATTTACGGCCCCCAAAAGGGCCTTCGCCCCGCCGACCTCCGCCGCCTCGACAACGAAGCCGCCCGCCTCGCCCTCTTGCTTTGCCGCCACGGCGCGAAGCCCGACACCCTCATGGACGTCCCCGGCGCCGGTGCGGCCGGCGGCATCTCGTTCGGCCTCATGGCGGCAGCCTCCGCGCAACTCATCTCCGGCTTCGACCTCGTCTCCGCTTGGCTCGATCTCGATTCCCGCCTCGCCGCCGCCGATCTCGTCCTCACCGGCGAGGGCCGTTTCGACGCCAGCTCGCTCAGCGGCAAAGGCCCCGGCGCTCTCGCCGCCCGTGCCGTCGCCCTCGGCAAACCGGTCCACGTCTTCGCCGGTGCCATCACCGCCGCACCCGTCCCCGGCCTGGCCCTGCACGCGATCACGCCTCCCGGCACACCCCTGCCCGCCGCCCTCCGCGCCGCTGCCACCAACCTCACGGCGGCCGTCGACCGCACGTTTGATCCAGCGTCACCTTCCGGCTCGACGGCCTGAGCACCCCACGCAACGGTAATGCAACTCATGGCCGTCCCCGAGCGCGTTTCTGCCGTCCGATTCTTCGTCGCTCTCGCGACGGCCACCTTCGGCCTCTTCGGTTGCGCCGCCACTCCCGCCGCCCCGCCTATCCGCCCCACCGCCGCGCCCACCAATCCTCCGGCCCGCGTCTACTTCACCCCGCCGCGCGCCGATCCCGCGCCCCGCATGATGCTCGGCATCGACGCGCTTGAGGCCGACGGTTTTGCCGCCGTCCGGGGGAAACGTCTCGGCCTCCTCACCCATCCCGCCGGCGTCAACCGCAACGGCGTCAGCACCATCGACGTGCTTCGCCGCGCCCCCGGCGTCAAACTCGTCGCCCTCTACGCCGGCGAACACGGCGTCTACGGCGCCCTCCCCGCCGAGAAAAAATATCCCGACCAAATCGACCCGCGCACCGGCCTCATGGTCTATTCGCTCTACAGCGGCGTCGCCTACAAAGGCAAAAGCTTCAAAGCCTCCCCCGCCCAGCTCAAAGACATCGATGCCCTCGTCGTGGACCTGCAGGACATCGGCACGCGGAGCTACACGTTTACCAGCGCAATGAAACTCGCCCTCGAAGCCTGCTTTGAAAACGGCAAGGAACTCATCGTCCTCGATCGACCCAATCCCCTCGGCGGCCTCAAAGTCGACGGCCCTCTGCTCGACGCGAAATGGATGAGCTACGTCGGCGCCTTTCGCGTCCCCTATGTCCACGGCCTCACGATGGGCGAACTCGCCCGGCTCGCCCGCGACGCCCAAGCCCCCGGCGGCATCGACGTCACCCCCGCGCAACGCGCCGCCGGCAAACTCACCGTCATCCCCATGCGCGGCTGGACCCGCTCGATGCGCTGGCCCGAAACCGGGCTCACTTGGGTGCCCACGTCCGGCGGCATCCAAGATTACGCCGCCGTGATCGGCTATCCGATGACCGGCCTCGGCACCTACCTCGGCGGCTTCCGCAGCGGCGTCGGCTCCGAACACATTTTCCGCGGCGTCTCCCACAAAACCACGCCGCGCGAAGCGCTCGAAAAAGAACTCCGCGCCCTACCGCTCGCCGGCGTGCAGTTCCGCACTATCAGCGTGCCCAACACCAAGACCGGCAAACCCGCCGTCGGCCTCTACACCGAGATCGCCGATTTCGACGCCTGGCAGCCCACCGAGCTTGGTTTTCAGCTCATGCGCCTCGCCTGCAAACTGGAGCCGAAGAATCCGTTCGCCGCCGCCAAGCCAGGCGAGGTCAACGGCTTCATCCGCCATCTCGGCAGCGAAGCTTTTGTCCGCGCCCTCCAACGCGACGGAGTCCGCATCGACCTAGATTTCTGGTTCAAACAGTGGCGCGAACAGGCCCGCATCTATCAAGAGCAGAGCAAGCGCTATTGGCTCTATCGCTGATCACTTGATCAATTTGCGAACGGCGGCACCGAAACCCGCCGCGTCCCGACGCCACCTCGCTTTCCGCCTTGCCCGATTCGGCGCGATCTCGCGATGTGAATTGTCCGGCACGACTCGGCTCGCGTCTTTTCTATGAATCCCCAACGCAAAATCGTCACGGCTTCCCCGGAGAACAGTGAAACCCCGTTGGAAAACTCCGCCGGTTGGATCACCCCGAACCGGCTCTTCTTTGTCCGCAACCACTTCGAGCCGCCCGCCGTTTCTGACGCGGCAAACTGGGAATGCACGCTCGGCGGTCTTGTCGCCCGGCCGACCTCGTGGACGC
>Ga0209617_10001728_pt1 | contig 10217 bp, 7 predicted proteins | sample LakEriepJuly2011_2_FD_187459 | JGI IMG/M metagenome (GOLD analysis project Ga0209617, IMG submission 187459) | Freshwater microbial communities from dead zone in Lake Erie, Canada - CCB epilimnion July 2011 (SPAdes) (version 2) | ecosystem: Environmental > Aquatic > Freshwater > Lentic >... | reverse complement strand
GATCGCGGGGGCGAAGCCCTGTGCAGGGTCGAGCCAATGACCGATCCACGCTTGGGCGATGCCTGCAGCAGCGCCACCCGCGAGGTAGATCGCGAGAAATCCAAAGCGACCGAGTCGGCTTTCAAGGACGACGCCGAACGCAGCAAGGAAGAACATGTTGGAGAGCAGGTGGAACCATCCACCGTGCAAGAACTGGTAGGTGATGGGCTGCCACCACTCGAAGTACTTGTACGAGATGGCATACCGACTGAGGATCTGGATTCGATCGGCAACCTCTGCGGGAGATCTCGGACGGCTGTCCGTGAGCAGAAAGCAAAGCACGGTCGCCACGACGAGAAGCGGGACGAACAGGGGTCGATGTCCGCCGTCGCGATCGGTACCCGTCGGGATCAGAAACATGGGGCGGGATGATACGGGCCGATCCCTCGGGTTTGACCGCCTCGCGGCCCGGAAGGGCGCCGAGAACCGTTGGAATTCCGCGAAGGCGTATGGCGGCGCATTCCCCTCGACACGCCGATTCGCTAGCATCGACATTCTTCGCAACCGACGGGCTGTTCAGCGCGAAGGGCGGCCGAGTCGTGCCCGCTTCAACGGCGTGCTCGAGTTTCGGACAGCATCAACGCCTCGCCGCTCATGGATTGCTCATGGAGCGCTCATGGGGCGGACCGTGGGTGACGAAGACAGAGCTGAGAGAGATTGAACATGTCTGTTGCCCAGATCCAGCCTCAAGTCACGATCACGACCGTAAGTCCTACCACCATGTCTACGCCCGCCGCACCTGCCGCTCCGTTCTACGACAAGGGTCTCGCCAACACCGTCGCCGCCGACACGCAGATGTCGTTCATCGATGGCGGAAAGGGCGTCCTTGAGTACGTCGGCATCGACATCGACACCCTCGCGCGCAATTCGACCTACGAGGAGACGGTGTATCTCCTTTGGAATCGCAAGCTTCCAACCAAGGCCGAACTCGATGCGCTGAAGAGCGCGCTGCAGGCGGAGTACGAGATTCCAGACGCAATCTACGACATGATCAAGTCGTTCCCGAAGGACGCCGTGCCGATGCACGCCCTTCGCACGCTGGTGTCGGCGCTCGCGCTGCATGACAAGGACGCTGAGTCGAGCGAAACTAACCCCGCAGGCATCGAGCGCGCGAAGCGTCAGTCGCTTCGACTGGTCGCAAAGACGCCGACCTTGATCGCGAACTTCGATCGTCACCGCTCGGGCAAGGCGTTCGTTCGTCCCGACAAGTCGATGGACATCGCGACCAACTTCCTCTGGATGTTGAATGGCGAGAAGCCAACCGACGCGATGGCGAAGGGCCTTGATATCTGCTTGATTCTGCACGCGGATCACGGGCTGAACGCTTCGACGTTCGCGGCGCGCGTCACGATCGCGACCCTCTCGGACATGTACAGCGCGATGACCACCGCGGTCGGCACGCTGAAGGGGCCGCTCCACGGCGGCGCGAACGAGGAAGTCATGATCATGCTCGACGAGATCGGTTCGATCGAGAAGGTCGACGACTACGTCAAGGGCAAACTCGAGCGCAAGGAGCTCATCATGGGCTTCGGGCACCGCGTCTATAAGGCGTACGACCCGCGCGCGACCTACCTCAAGACGTTCGCGAAGCAGATCGCAACCGACACCGGCAATCTCCGTCTCTTCGAGATGAGCCAGCGGATCGAAGGCATCGTGCTCGCCGCGAAGGCCGACAAGGGCATCTTCCCGAACGTCGACTTCTACTCGGCGACGACCTACCACTGCCTCGGCATCAAGACCGATCTCTTCACCTGCATGTTCGCGTTGAGCCGCATGTCGGGTTGGTGTGGTCACTGCATCGAGCAGTTGATGGACAACCGTCTCATTCGCCCGCAGGCGAAGTACAACGGACCGCACGCGGCGACCTACGCGCCGATGGCGCAGCGCTGAATTCGGTCGACTCGCACCGAGAGGCTGCGGCGTTCTTCACAACACATCAAGCAAAAAGGCCTCGGTTCGCCGAGGCCTTTTCGTTTGGTTCGTTGGCCACTTCCTAGAGGGGTGCTGTGCCCACGCATCGCGCAAGGCGCGAAGAGCAGCGTTCGCACGACTGCGACGAACTACGGCTTCGTCGGTTTCGGCGACTGCGGATAAAGCAGCATGCGATCGTGGCAAAGCAGCACGATGTCGTTCGCGCCGTCGCCGGTGAAATCACCGATGAGCGCCATGCTCGGTTCGAATTCGCGTGGTTCACCTGCTTGGAAGAGCCGCGTTTCGAAGACCCGGAATCGGGTCATCGGAAGCAGTTTGCCGCCCTCGCTGAAACTGAGGATGCCAAGCGACTGTTCACCCGCATCGAGTGTGACAAGATCGAGGAAGCCGTCGCCGTTGACGTCGCCCGCGATGACTTCGTGATCGACTTGCTGAATGCGATCGGCGCGGAAATTCGCGACTTCTTCGAGCGCGAGTCGTCCGCCATCAAGGCGCGCGATCGCAAAGCCATCGTCGCCGACGAGGAGGACGTCTTCAGAAGTCCCGCCGCTGAAATTGCCCGCGCGTACAGGCCCGAACTTGAACCCAGTCACCGGGTGTTCATCGGATTGGGTCCACTTGCCGGCGCTGTCTTTCGCAAAGACCGCAAGCGTCGCGTTCTCGCGATCGGCCGCGACGAGCGTGTCGCCGCGCACGGTGAGTGCCACGAGTTTCGCATCGGCGCGCGACGCATTCATCTGGGCGACGACTTGCCAACCGGGCGGATTTGCGCCGGGTGCGTAACGCAGCGCGCGGATGAAGTTCCGATCGGCCACGACGAGTTCCTTCTTGCCGTCGCCATCGACATCGAACGCGACCGAATTCCCCGCGTTGGCGGCCTGCGCGAGACCGAACTGCGCCATGTCCTTCGATTCGCGGAGTTCAAACGACGTCTTGCCATCTTTCTCAACGGCTTGCAGCATCGACATCGGCTTGTCCGCGGTGAGCAGCAAGAGGTCAGTGCGGCCATCTTGATCGGCGTCGAGCGCGAGAATCGCGTCGGGGCCCTTCACGAGCGCACCGAGTTTGATGACTTCCGCGGCGGCCTGCGTGTCGCTGTTGACGGGCAGGAGTTCGAGTTGATAGTTGCGTCCATCCTTCGTGATGACTGCAGCGCGCGGGCCAGACTCGAGTTGGACAAGCGAGAGCACCGCGGGCGTGACGCCAGGCGACAAGGGGAGTGCGGTTGGAAATGAGAGCGCGCCGTTCGTCCAGACGCTCTTGCCAACAACGCCTTCTTTCTCCGAGAGAACGAACACTTCGTCGCCGGGCTTGCCATCGACGTTCCCTGCAGCGACGGCGTCGATTTCTGCGAAGCTCGGCTGCGAAACGCCAGGTTGCAGGCCGCGGCCTTTCTGCTGTCGGTAGACGGTCACAGCGCTTGCGGCAGGATCGCTCGAGATGACATCCGCGAGGCCGTCGCCATCGACATCGCCGACGGCGTACGAACGCTTCTTGCCGCCCGCCGCGGAGAAGACCTCAAGTGCGGCATCGCGCGCGCCGGAAGCGTCCTCCACGAGTTCTTCGACGACGAGCCGCTTCGACTGCCGCTCAATGCGCGCGAGCAGATCTTTCTTCGTGCCGGGAAGACGAAGGGCACTCACTTCGCGGAGCGGCGGCATTTCGAAACGGCGCTGTGAGCCGAGGCGTTTGGTTGCCTTGTCGTCGGCGCTCGCGTCCGAACTCGCATCGGCGCTCGCGAGCCAAAGTCGAACGGGTGCCGCGTTGTCGGGTGTCACGCCGACAAGATCGTTGTACGTGTCGCCGTCGAAATCGCCAACGACGAGTGCGACCAGCGGATCGCCGGAACCGAGTTCCACGGGGTCGCCGAGTTTCGAGCCATCGAGCGTCCATACGACGGGTTGACCTGACACGATCGCGGCCAGATCAGGGCGCGCGTCGCCGATGAGATCGGCGATGACAAAGCCGTCGCGACTTTGCGTGAGACCCTTCAGTGGAATGCGGCGTTCCACTTCGAAAACGCCAGGTTTCGATTGGCGCAAGAAGACGACGGTGCCGGGTTGACCTGCGTAGACGATGTCGAGAAGACCATCGCCGTCGAAGTCGAATGGTGCGATCGCAGTGACTTGGTGCGACACCGGAATCTCGACGCGGCGGAAGCGCCAGTGCGGCGGGACCTCGTTCACCGAGGTTGCCGCGTCGATGGGGTCGTCGGGCGTGGCACCGGGCTTCTGCATGTGGAGTTCGATGCGGCTCTTGAAGTTGTTCGCCGCGGCGAGATCGGCGCGGCCGTCGCCATCGAAGTCACCGGAGGCGATCGGGCCAGCCTTGGGATCGATCTTCACCACTTCAAGTCCGTCGAAGCCGAAGTGACCCGCGTCATCAGCGTCCTGCAAGGCATGCGCGTGCGCCGCAATACTCAGCGAGGCCGCCGCGACGAGTCGCGCGAGCGTGAAGGGAGAGATCGACAGGGCGCGAGGCGCGGTAGGGCAAAGTTGCGGCATGGTGTTGCAGCGGGGAAGGCGGATCGTGAGCGAGACTTGAACGGTGACTGAAAGAGATGATCGCGAGGTTGCCGTGACTTCGTCGGGGCTTTTTCGTGACTTCGTCGGGTTCGCGTCGTCATCCGATTCGGTGCGCGGTCTGCGGAGGAACGACGGTTGCCCCGTGTTGGGTGGGTATAGTACGAACCCTGCCATGAATCTGAAGTGTTCACCACTCAAGCTTTCGTCAATCGCCTCAATCGCGTCGTTCGCGCTGCTCCCTGCGCTGCTCGTCGCATTGCCAACCGTCGCGCGCGCGGCGAGCGACGGGGAGACGCCTTCGACCACCGTTAAGTTGAAGTCGGGTGCGTCGGTCGAAGGGAAACTCCTCAAGCAAACCGACCGACGCGTGTGGATCGATGTCGGCGCGGACGTCTTGAGTTTCGCGATGGATGACGTGTCGAGCGTGACCTCCGCGGGTGGCGCATCAAACGTTGCGCTCAAGCAGGATTCACTCTTCTCAACCGCGGTTGGTCTTGCCGAGTTGCCGCCGCGTGAACAGGCGAAAGTCATCGGTCCGGCCGTGATCAAGGTTTCGACTCCCGGCGGCCTCGGCTCCGGAGTCATCCTTTCGCGCGACGGCTACGCCATCACCAACGCACACGTCGTGCAAGGCGAAACGAATCTGCGTGCGACGGTCTGGTTCGCGCAACCCGACGGCACGCTCAAGCGCACCGATATCGACAACGTCGAACTGATCGCGATCAACAACCAGGTCGATCTCGCGCTCGTGAAGTTGAAGCATCCGGAAGGCAAGGACTTCCTGTACGCGCCCGTGCAAGACGCGGAGAAACTCGAGATCGGCCAAAATGTTTTCGCGATCGGTAATCCGCTCGGGCTTGAGCGCACGCTGACGCAAGGCGTGGTCTCGACGACGCAGCGAAACTTCGACGGCCTGACCTACATCCAGACCGATACGCCGATTAACCCGGGTAACTCCGGTGGACCGCTCTTCAACACGAAGGGCGAAGTCATCGGCATCACCAATATGGGTATCACGGGCGGCGAAGCGCTTGGTTTTGCGATTCCAGCGCGCTACGTGAAGGATTTCATCCGCAATCGTGAAGCGTTCGCGTACGACCGCAACAACCCAAACTCGGGCCACAACTACCAGAAACCGCCTGCGCGAACCAAGGAAGGCGCACCGCCGAGTCTGCAAGATGGCTCGTCGGGCGGCGACCGCAAGTCGTAACGGATGGTTGGAATGGCGTCGGTGTTGCGCGCGTCTTCGCGGCAACAATCGCGCATGCACTTTCGAACTCAACACCTCTCGCAGGCTTTAGGGAACTCCATCATGCATCTCATCACGTCTCAGCTCACTCGCACCATGCTCCTCGCAACGCCCGCCATGTTCATCGCGACTCTCGCCTCGGCGGGTGATGCGCTCTCCATCCGCGAACTCGCGCCCGCGAGTGCAATCGTGGTGGTCGGTGCCGACGACGTGCGCGGCATGATCGATCGCATGGGCCCAACCGCGCTCGGCAAGCTCTGGAATGACCCTGCGTTGGCGGAAGAAGTCAAGTCGATCAAGTCGAGCTTCCAAGAGGGCGTCAACGAAGCCGCGACCGCGGCGGGTATTGACCCAGCGACCGTCACGTGGCCGTCGAGCGTTGGCCTCGCGGTGATGGCAGAAGTCGACGAGGAACTCGGCCTTCCGAGCGCGCAGTACATCTTCTTCTGCGATTGGAGCAAGGAAGCAGAAGGCGCCGCGAAGATGCTCGAGGCATTCGTCGCGAACGCGGAGAAGGAAGCGAAGGACGGCGGGAGCGATGTAACGTTCGAAGAAGTCCGCGGTCGCCGCGTCCTTGTCATGAAGGACAAGCTCGTCGAAGAGGGCGCTGAAGACGGCATGGGTGAGGACGGCATGGGCGAAGAAGGCATGGACGACTTCGGTCCGTTCGGCATGATGCCGGACCTCGGTCCGAAGGAAACCTGCATGGTGCACGACGGCTCGCGCATGTTCGTCGCGAGCTCGGTTGCAACGATGGACATGTTGCTTGCGCGCGTCGACGGTGCACGCGAGAAGCCTGTTGGCGACAGCGAGAACTTCAAGGGTGCGATGGAAGTCGCCGGCGGCGTCGGTGATATCTACGCGGTGCTCTCAACAGACAACGTGAAGCCGCTGCTCGCTGCATTCCCGCCCTTCATGATCGTCGAGCCGCTCGTCGGTCGTTTCTTCGGCAACATCGAAGCGTGGAGCCTCGCGGTTCACCTCCGCGATGGCGTCATCGAGCAGAACATCGGTTGCTACGTGCCAGATGGCAAAGTCGGTCTGCTTGCGCTCGTCGACGCGCCAAGCGTGCCATCAGCACCACCAGCGATCGTGCCATCCGATGCGCTGAGCTACGGCCGCATGAATGTGCGCTTTGACAAGATGGTTTCGGTCATCGACGAAGCGATCGCGGGTCTTCCCGAGGATCAATCCGAGATGATCAAGCCGCAGATCGACATGTATCGCCCTGCGATGACCGCCGCGTTCGCGGCGATGGGACCTGAAGTGCACATGTGGTCGCTCGAAGGTGATGCGGCCGATCCGCTTGCGGCTGGCACGATGGTCACGGCGATCGCGATGAAGAATGACAAGGAAAGCGCGGCCGCGGTCAGCGACTTCATGAACTTGCTTCCGCTTGGACTTCAGTCGCGCGACTTCAACGGCATGACCATCATGTCGGATGAGTTCTCGCCGGTCGCGGTCGGAATCGGCGGCGGCTACATGGTTGTCGGCGAAACGAAGAGCGTCGAGCAGGCGCTGCGCGCGGTCGACGCGAAGGGCGAGCAGGGACTCGCTGGCGATGCGCAGTTCACCGCCTCGATGGCAACGCTTGGCAAGGATCCTGTTGTCGGCATGGCCTGGTGGAATCTCGGTCGCCAGATGGAGTCGACGGGCCGCATGCTCGCAATGCTCACCGATCAAGTTGGTGGTGCTGCAGGACTCGGCGAAGACGGTGCGATTCCGGGCGTGGATGTCGGTATGGACGACCTCACCGGCATGACGAAGCTCTTCAAGGCCGAAGTTGTGAAGCGTTGCTTCGGTGATGCGCTGCTCGACTTCACGTCGACGAAGGCCGGCTTCATGACGCGGTACCGCATGATGCCAGCTGCGGCGAAGTGATTTCGCTCGCGTTTCGGCTGTTGGATACATGAAATCTCGAACAAACACGCCGCGCAGTTGCGCGGCGTGTTTCTTTCGTCGTGAGATTTTTCACGCGAGCGAGCTCGGTGAATCTGTCGTGGTCAGGTTTGCGCGCGATGCTGCCTCATCAATCACCGCATCGCCATCCACTGCATCGCCGCGTCGATCTCGCGGGTGCCGAGTGTGTGAAAGTCATCGTGTCGCGCGTGGGCAATGCTCGACCAATGCGAGAGTCGCGCGGCCTGCGCGATCGCACGCGCTTCATCGAGTGGCGTCACGGGATCGACTTCACCCGCGATGACGGCAAGTGGGCACGTAAGTCGCGCCGCGGCCTCGCGGGTGGATCGTTCGCGTACGCCGAGTGCGGCAAGTGCGGTCAAAGCCGGAGCGACGAGCGGTCTTCGCGGCATCGCGCGGAGTTCGAGTCGCGCGCCCAAGGGCGTGCGGAGTCGCTCATACGGAGCAAGTGCGAGGACACCGCGTGTGCGCGGAGCGAGTTCTGGAAGCGCCGCGGCGTGGATCGCGATTGTTGCACCGAGTGAGTGACCTGCGAGCCAAATTTGCCCTGTCGTTGCTTGCGCGGCAAGCGCGGCAACAAAGCGATCTTCATCGGTTCCGAGACGCGTCGATCGTCCGCGCGCATCGCCGTGCCCCGGAAGATCTGGCAACAAGAAGCGTTTCGCGTGCGGAAGCAGCGGCCCGAGTCGGGCGAGTGCGTCGAAGCGAGAGCGCGCAAACCCGTGCAGGAAGATCAGGGTTGGCGCCGCAGGATCACTCTCGCCAACTTCGAAGACGGGGCACGATGCGCCTTCAAACTCGAAGTTCCACTCGCGGCCGTCGAGACCCCACGCGGTCGGCTCCGTCGGATATCCGCGAGCAAGCGCCCAACCAACACTTCGTCGCTCGGGGCGCAGAGCTTCGCGCACAACACCCGCGACGGCACCGGCCCACACGAGCGCGCCAGTGGTGCCAAGAAAGGCGGCTGCACCGAGGATGGCGGAAGCGTCAGGCACGCGGGGATGCTACACAGGACCGCGATGATGGAGCGTGATGATGAAGCGCGTTGCACCTTCGCCGCGCGACTCGACATGCGACTCGACATGCGACTCAGCTTGTGACTCGACATGCGACGCGACTTGAGGCTGCATGTGACGCCCGCGAACGCGGACCGCTACTCCGCCTCAAACATGCGGCGATTCGTGCCGCCTTCACCCACGGGAACCTCGAGTTTCGCGAGGCACTTCGGACAGCGTCCGACGTAACTCAGACCGTCAGGCGATTTCGGAAGCCGCCCGTACGTCGCGCAGCAGCGGAACCAGATCATGAGGAACGGTTTGGACGCGCTCGCGCCTCCGGCAGCACCGGCGGCGTCGCCAGTTTGCTGTGTGCGCTGCGTGCGCAATCCGTCAATGTCGACGATGTCGCGTGGGTCGGGCACGGGAGTGTCCTCAGCGGGGCTTGGCAGACATTTCGGCCTGAAAACCCGCGCGGCTTGAACGTCGCTCACGAAACGCGGGCGCGATTGGCCTGCGCCTGCGCGCGCAAGGCGCCAAGCGCAGCCTCGCTGCGAGCCGTGATGGTGGCGGCTTCCGCACGGTCGGCCAGCGACGGTGTATTGATCCGTACGTTCTCGATCGCGGCGTCGGCGGCTGCGACCGCGAGGTCGAACGCGATGCGGAGGTCACTCGCGAGCGATGCACTCGTCGTTCCAACGAGCACCTCAAGCGCCGCGACCGTCTCGGCCGCGAGCATGAGCGTTGCTTCTGGCGCCGCGATCGCGGCGCGCACCGCTTCGTCAAAACCTGTACGAGCAGGATCGTCCTTTGGCAACTTCCAGAGGCGATTGAGCGTGCCATATGCGCGCGCGTCGCTCTCTGCGAGTTCGATCGCGCGTGCGCGGCCCGACTCAAAGCGCAGAAGCGCTGCTCGATGTGCCGCGTCGTGCGCTGCGAACTTCGACTTTCCGATCGCGTAACCCACGACCATCGAGCCGAGAGCGTTTGCCTGCGCAAGCGTGACGCCCGCAACGGCGCCGCCACCGGGAACAGGCGTCGCAGACGCGAGTCGGTCGAGGTATTCGCCGACCGTCATCGCGCGCAGGTCGAGCGGCGAGGCGTCGCTCACGATCGGATCTCCGCGCCGAGTTTCGATCGCAACGCGTCGATGGCGCGCGCGACCGACGCGTCGGCCTCTTCGCTCTTCATCGTGCCATCGGGCTTTCGGAAGACGAGGCGCAACGACACGCTCTTCCTCGAGTCGCCGATTTGCTTGCCACGGAAGGTCGTCACAAACGAAACCGACTCAAGATCGGCGAGGCCAAGCCCGCGAATCGTCGATTCGATGTCGCCATACGCGACGGCTTCAGCGACGATCGCGGAAATGTCGCGATCCGCCGCAGGGAAGGCAGGCAACTCCACGGCCGCATTTTCCGGTGGATAGTGCGCGAAGAGCCCGCGCAGTTCGAGTTCTGCTGCGGCCGTCGGCCTCTCCAAGCCATGCGTCTTGAGAACACGCTGATCCATGACGCCGACGATGCCGATCTCAGCGCCATCCACGACAACGCGCGCCGA
>Ga0209617_10001727_pt1 | contig 10218 bp, 7 predicted proteins | sample LakEriepJuly2011_2_FD_187459 | JGI IMG/M metagenome (GOLD analysis project Ga0209617, IMG submission 187459) | Freshwater microbial communities from dead zone in Lake Erie, Canada - CCB epilimnion July 2011 (SPAdes) (version 2) | ecosystem: Environmental > Aquatic > Freshwater > Lentic >... | reverse complement strand
ATGCGCGAATTCATTATATGTGTCGCTACAGGGACCGCCGTGGTCGAAACAGCTACCAGGCCGAATCCTGTGCAGAATCCTGTGCGGAATCAAGTATTAAAATCAGCCCCAATGCCCCAAATGAGAGTGGGAACCGGTGGTAAAAAAGGGAGAACGAAACGAGCATCACGCAAGTCCCGTAAATCGCGTAAACATAGAAAATAATACAAAACAATGCGAAACAAAACAATACAAGACAACACCGTATATCGTAATAAAAATAATGGATCGTAATGATAATAATACCTAAACCCATTATTTTTATTTATAAATAATATTATCGTAACTTAAAATAACTGCCGATCACAACCACAATCACCACCCCTCTTAACACGAAGTTTAGAATAAGATTTACGATGCATGCGAGCGCGATGTGTTCTTCTATGTTTGCGAGTTCGCCTCAATCTTTTAACACGGTTTCTCCTGCTTCTACTGCCTCGTCCGCGTCCGCCACCGCCACCACCTTCCTGTCCAATAATTATCTCGTTCTTGTTACCTATAAATCGTTCAGTCCTGTGTTTCATTTGCTTATCGTAATTTTTAATTGCGGACAATACGTTGCCTTTACCCTTGCCTTTTTTCGACTTCTCCATAATCCAACGCTTGAATTCTTCATAACTCCTATCCTTATTATAAACCTCTGGGCTATGTAATTTCGAGGGACTAAAATATAAAACAGTAGGGAATCCGTTTACATTTGGCTTTATTCCATGTTGATGGAATTTTCCAATATTACCTCTCTCAACAGCCCCTAAAACAATATCATTTTTCATACTATCTTTTAATTCAGTAACTACGCGATTCCAGGCAGGCATCATATTAACACAATGTCCGCATCCATCCATATGAAACAACACAACGCCGTGTTTATTTTTCAACATGGAGATTTCGTTATCAGTCAAACTCAATACTCCTCCAGTCATTTGTTATGAAATATATGTCCGTATATATGTCCGTATGTATATATATTATATTTAGACAAAAATTTTAATATAGATGAGCATTTTTATTAAAAAAACATTTATTAAATATTCATATTTTATATATATATAATATATTATACAACAATCAAATGACTTATAAAATTATACTAACAACTGCCTTATTTATTATTGTTACATATTTCGTATTAAATTATACAAGTGCAGGCTTCAAGGAAGCATTAACAATGAGCAATGATGGTAAAGACACAAATTGTCCGAATATTTTAATACAAAAAGGCTCGCAGTTATATTTATATAATTCTAAAAAACATACCGTGCCGGGCGTAAATCCGGTAACATTTAACAATTTAGAAGAATACTCGGAATTTCTTGAATGGCAAAAAGCGTCGGGATTAATATGCCCTGTCCTATTTTTACAACACACAGAAGATACCCAAGGAGATTCAACATATAAAATTCGCCCCGGTCCGACCGATTTACAAGGAGGATTGCCTCCTATATCTTCCATAAAAATGCCTCCCCCTAGAAGGCATATAACAAAAATATTAGATGCTTCTCGTGACGACAAGCCATATAATATAAACTCCTATCCTGGTTATGACGATTCAAATATGGACCAGGGTGAATTTACACCCGATATGATGCTCGACTATATAACGCAATCTACTGGTCTAAGTCCGAATCCTATGGATCCAAATTGGGGAGGTGCTGATTTCACACAAGAGCTAATCGACGCTGGTTACTATAATGACAATAATGTAGCTATAGCTGTTAATAATTAAATATATTCGCCTATCCGCGCTAGCGCTACTGCCGCAATAGAAACTTCTTAATATTATCTACACACGTTTTGCTTATCTTACGCATCGCACCAGACTCTGTCTTCGTGATAAATGTATTCAATGCATCTGGCTCCTTTTCAAGTTGATATAAGAGATTTTGTATTGTCTTATATTCATTCATAATCTGTGTCGCTATTTTAGAGCTTATTCCTGGCACACACGCCAGCATTATTATGTTTATATTGTCCGGAGTAATATATTCATTTTTCTCTTTATGGCTCTTAAAAACGCCACAATATTTTTCACTTTCCTCCTTATCTGTGGGCGGCGTTATGGGCGCAGTAGTTGGCATAATCACATTTTCGATAATACCGCCACCACTAGCCCCACTCGCAACGCTCTCCCTGCCATAATAAGCACATCGCGTTTTATCAGCAACTGTCGTCTTATCATATTTATCGGCAAAAAACACAACAACATCCGCCGTTTCACAAATCGAGTTCGTCCTAAATACCGAAAATCCCTTGTAATATAGCAACGAAAACATACTACTAATCAGGATCTTTTTTGATATGCGTCCTCTGTTCTCATTGTATCTCTCAATATCGCCTTCAATAATATACACAATATTATGGTTATGTATCGCCTCTTTATCAAGCCGAAATGACTGCTCATTATATCTCCCATCCTTAATACTCGCTGCAAGATCATACAGCGTCTTCCTCTCAATAATAAGAACTTGTTTTCCCGTTTTATCCTCGAACACGATATCACCAATATGAAGTTGCTCCTTTTTTATTTTATGGGATTTCTCATTTTCTACCGCGTTTGACGTGTCACTCGTATTTGAAGCAGAGGGGCAGCATTCCGCCACTACATCTACATCCTGATAAAGATGAGGAGGGATCAAACATCGATTCACACCCTTATATTTACCTTTAGCTGCTGCTGCAGCCGCCGCCACCGCTTCCGCCACCGACTCTTTTTCTAAAATATCGATAGTATCTATGCGTCGCTCAATAAGAGGAAATAATTCTGTTTCACGATTGTCGACTATGATAAGCATTTTGTGTATTGGGTGTATGGGCGTGTGTCGAATAAAAATAGAGAACGTAAGTTTTCTATAGTATAATAGGATAATACTTTGTGTGTTATCATATTATATTGTGGAGTTTCTAAATGGTTTATATATTTATAATTTAGGCCCAGTATGACGGGGAGCATCATAGTATTGCCTAAATTTAAATAAAAAGTCCTTATTAAGTGCCGGAACGGCGATCTGACTTCTCTGCGCAAACGGTATCATAAATCCTGTTCCGGATGGCTGCGCTCCACCTTTCTTAGTTCCACCACCATTGTGTGTATTGGCATAGAGACCATCGGCAGAACCGGGTCCGCTAAATAACACGCGACGCGCCGTTGCCGAGCGTCCATTACGACTTCTTTGTCCGTTTCTTTGAGGCATCTAAATATGTATGTATATGTATACGTATATAATGTTGTAATATTAAAATTCAAGATTATACAAAATTATATAAAATTACACAAAGTTATAAAAAAATATTATGTTATTGTTATTAAATGGAAGTCTGCTTACCACCACCCTTAAGGATGTTGATACCAGGAGACCACTGTGACCTACTGATACCACCAGTTGCCTTGTTGCTAAATATGAGACCGTGTTTCTTCATATATGCAAAACCGTCTTTACAACCAGTAGGGAGACACTTCCACTGACAATAGTTAGTATCCTTGCGATACACGTTCAAAAGATTCGGATTCAATCCTACAGTGGGGGCAAGACCCGCCATACTGCCAAAGATACATCCATTATTCGTAAGAGAATCAACTCTTAAGACTCTGCCGACATTTCCCATTCCGACCATTTTATGCTTATTATATATATGCTAAATATTTTATTTGTATCATAAATATTATATTTGTGTTCTAAATATTTTATTGTATAAAACAGTTATTTTATTCTATAAAACAATTATTAATTATAAATATATGTGAATAAATGGGAATATATGGCAATAATATTTTTAAATAGACTAAATTGAAATAGTTTAAAGATATTTATTGAATACTATTATACGATACCGCTAACAAAGACAATAATATGACATCCAGCGAAACCTCTTCTCCTAAATTATCCAACCCTGAATCAAAAAACATATTAAACGATTCGGATATTATTCCGTGTGAAGATGGCTATATCTTCAATCCATACAACCCGGAAAATAGAGAGATTACATTGAATGAAGTTCAATCTATTCTTTCATCTTACGGAATTCCGGCGTCTCTTCACAACTACGACCTTTATCGTCGTGCCTTCATACACGCATCATATACGAAACGCCCCCAATTAGAAAACGCTCGCGAGAATATAAAGATTATGCCTCAACCTTCGAATTGTATTGCTCTGAAGACGAAATCAAATGAACGCCTAGAATTTCTCGGCGACGGTGTCCTCGAGTGTGTTACAAAATACTATCTTTATCGCAGATTCCCTAAAGAGAATGAAGGTTTTATGACCGAAAAGAAAATCGCCATTGTCAAAAATGAATCTATTGGCAAATTTGCGATCGAAATGGGACTACATAAATGGTTTATTATTTCGAAACACGCAGAGGAGAAACGCACAAGGACGAATCTTAAAAAATTGGGCTGTCTCTTCGAGGCATTTATTGGAGCTTTGTTCCTAGATTTTAATAAAATAAGTATTCACGATGACGATAAATGGTTTGATAATGTGTTTGTGACGGGTCCGGGATTCCAAATGGCGCAGAAATTTATCGAAGCAGTATTTGAGCGACACGTAGACTGGATTGCTCTTATCAAAAATGACGACAATTATAAGAATATTCTTCAAGTTAAGATTCAGAAAGAGTTCAAAACGACGCCTGACTATTTAGAAATTCATCACGATCCTGAAAGTGGGTATACTATGGGTGTTTATTTATGTTTAGGCAAAGAGATATACCATATGGATTGTAAGAATGCGATTAAGTATAGCGATTTAAATACATTTGCGAATATTCGTAAACATTATGAAGAGAAGGGGCATATCCTAGTTCATTTTGCCTCGGGAACACACAAAATCAAAAAAAAAGCGGAGCAGATGGCTTGCGAATTTGCGCTACAGTGTATGTGAGCAATCGCGGCGAATAATGACGGCGAATAATGACGGCGAATAATGACGGCGAATAATGACGGCGAATAAACAATGGCGAAATAATAACTTAAATATCTTTTATTAATGATAATACTTATTATATTTTTATTCGTATATTATAAATTATAATGGAACAAGATACTGAACTCGAAGCAAGGATAAAAAATTTAGAGTCACGATTATTAGAATCGAATCAAAAAATTTCAAATCCTGCCGAAGCATCTAAAGCCGATATAGATGAAAATAGGGAAATTAAAGAAGCACTTCAACGACAAAAATCAAAACGATTATCTATAATGCCTGCACCATCTACCGTTAGTGTAGGAGCACTAGGTTCTTTATTATCGTCCGTTAAAGGTGTATTCGGTTCTAAAGAAGATTCAGCACAATCTGCAGCGGTAGCGGCAACAACTGTGACATCTGACCCCAAAACTCTTTTACCGCGATCAGTTCACGAACAGTCTATAAAAGATAGAGCAGTTTTACTTCAACAACAACACCAGGGCGAAGAAACAACTGAGGAAGGCGACGTTCCGTATGATCCAAAGTTACAAGTTCTACAAGCCCCTGAATTAGGTCCTCGCATTCTTCCAAGTGGACAACCGGGTGTAAACTATGCTGCGCAAAGAATGATTCACGCTCTCCAGACCAATTTAGCACCTCCATCTGTATTACAAAGACTCGAAGATAAAGCGAAACCCGGGATCGGTGATGCAACAAACGCCCGCCCAGTTCCAGAAAAACGCCAGAAAGTTGTTATTCATATGGTTGCTATGCCTCCTGCAAGCGGGGAAGGCGCGATCCAGCCACCAAATATAATGATTGTAAATAAAGCAAAAGAAGAATTGGTTGATCCTAAAGCAATTTACCAGAATCTTCGTAACGTATTGCCGATACGATTGGCAAAACCGCACGAATTGGGGGGTGAATCTTTGGCATCTAAAGCAGCTGCATCACGCAAAGCAGCGGCGCCATTCCCGTCGTCTGCAGAGGCGGCAAGCCTTACAAGACAAATCGTTATCATACGCAAACTGCCGAATAAAATACATCTCGTCGAAGATGCATCTCTTATTCTTAGTATGGGTCAGAAACCTGAAGCGAGTGTTGCCGATGCCGACCCATCATCAACTGTATTGACAAGCAGCGCATCAGCTCTTGTTAAAAAGGCACGCGGACGCATTACGACTGCACCCACATTTGGCTCAATGAGTAGCGACATAGAAAGTATGGTGATAACTGACGCCGCCGTTCGCGACCGATTGCCTAGAGCGCGTCCGCCTGGCGTTATTGTTTCAAATTACTATATGAATAATCGCGAGAAATTTATCAACTTTATTAATCAGCTGTTTATGCGATACCACGAAGAAATATCGAGCCAAAAGGAACAGTTGTCGTGCGATCCTTCATCCAAGTCCGATTTTTCTCTTCTAACACACCAAAAAATAGTTCGCGATTATCTGAATATATATACCCCATATCGTGGTCTATTATTATACCATGGTCTTGGAAGTGGTAAAACGTGCTCCTCTATTTCAATCGCCGAGGGTTTGAAAACGCATAAAAATATTATTGTTATGACACCCGCTTCGCTGCGTAGAAACTATATAGAAGAGTTGAAAAAATGCGGCGATGATATATACAAGAAAAATCAATTCTGGGAATTTATTCCGATACAAAGCGCTGCTGATCCGATGATACAAACCTTGTCCGCGATTTTAACACTGGCGCGTGAATTTATTACTCGTCAAAAAGGAGCGTGGCTTGTCAATGTTAAAAAGCCGGCGAACTATGAATCCTTGAATCGTGATGAACGCACCAGCCTTGATGAGCAACTCAACGCAATGATCGAGGTAAAATATACATTTCTCAATTATAACGGAATGCGAATGAGTAATCTAAAAACTTTATCCGCTGATTTTAGCAAAAACCCCTTCTCTGATCACGTAGTAATCATCGATGAAGCTCATAACTTTATTAGCCGCATTGTAAATAAATTGAAGCGCAAAGACACTCTTCCAATGCGTCTTTATAATATGTTGATGCAGGCCGAAAATATAAAGATTATTCTGCTGAGTGGAACGCCGGTTATTAACTACCCCAATGAAGTAGCCGTGATTTTCAATATTCTGCGCGGCTATATTAAAACGTGGAAAATCCCGCTTCAGATTGGGTCTCAGGCAAAAATAGACAAGAAAGTTCTTGAACAGTTACTTGCCGGTGTAAACATATTGGACTATATTGATTATAACGATAGCTCTCGTGTGCTTACGATAACGCGCAACCCTTTTGGATTTGTAAATGTGAACGAGCGCGGTGAATATGTTGGTGTTGTCAAAATAGCACCCGAAGGTGATTCATCTTATATTAGCGACACAGATTTCGAACGCCTTATTCTTGCTGCACTTCGTGGGCGTGATATAAATGTTACCCCAGGAAGTATAACAATAGAGAATCATAAAGCATTACCTGATAGTCTCGACGCATTTAGGTCGTATTTTATAGATGCCGAAACAGGGAATGTGAAAAATATCAATATGTTTCAGCGGCGCATTCTCGGTCTTGCCTCATATTTTAGGAGTGCACAAGAACAGCTTATGCCGGCATATGAGAAGTCTGTAAACTTCCGTGTTGTCAGAATTCCGATGAGCGACCACCAGTTTGCCGCATATGAGAAGGCACGCGAAGCAGAAAGAAAACTGGAAAAGAAATCTAAGTCTAAGCGGCCAGCAAAAGGAAAGGGGGGAGCGGGTGCTGCAGGTGGCGGCGGCGATGATATCTATGAAGATGCCGTCTCCACATATCGAATCTTTTCCCGATTATTTTGTAACTTTGTTTTCCCGACTGAAATACATCGCCCGCTGCCAAAAGAAGGCGAAGATGTAGAAGGAGCAATAAACGACGGCACAAATGAAGAAGATGTAGACGCGATTAGAGCTGAAGAAAGAACTGGAAATTTGAACGGAGAACACACGAGTGACGATATTGAGGAAATGACCGAAAGTATTGCGAAAAAGGTCGACGCCACATATTCAAAACGTATCGATATCGCATTGGCTAAACTGGAAAGTGGAAAACAGCGATACCTGACGAAACCGCAGGACGGTGGCGAGTTACAGAATTTTAGCCCCAAGTTTTTGACAATGTTGGAGAATATACAGGACCCACATCATTCCGGGTTACATCTTGTATATAGCCAGTTTCGTTCGCTGGAGGGTATTCGTATTTTTTCTATGGTCCTGGAGGCAAATGGGTTTGCTCGGTTTCGGATAAAGAAAGACGCGTCTAATAGTTGGGTATGGGATATTCGGGATGAAGACAAGGGCAAACATATGTATGCTCTATATACCGGAACAGAGACAGATGAGGAGCGCGAGATTATACGAAACATATTTAACAGCACGTGGGAATATGTGCCTGCCAATATAAAGCAACAACTCCAGCAAAAATCGGGGAATAACTTTATGGGCGAGATTATTAAGGTGCTTATGATTACTGCATCGGGTGCCGAGGGTATTAACTTGCGAAACGTCCGTTGGGTTCATATTACCGAGCCATATTGGCAGCCAGTCAGAATCGAGCAAGTTATTGGGAGGGCTAGACGCATTTGTAGTCACAATGACCTAAAAGACGAGAAACTCCGCACAGTAAATGTGATGTTATATATAATGACGTTTACGCCGCAACAGATGGCGGACGATTCGTCTTTACAGCTTAGGATAAATGATGTGAGCAAGAAAAATGCGCAACAACCTTTGTCGACTGACGAGGCGCTGTTTGAGATATCGAGTATTAAGGAGGAGATCAATCATCAGTTATTGTTGGCTATAAAACAGGCGTCGATTGACTGCGTAATACATCGTGATTCAGCATCGAAGGAGAGATTGAAATGCTTTACATTTGGAAGCGTGACTTCGAATAAGTTTGCATTTTCTCCGGCGATCGAGAATGAAGAATCGGATGCTGCTTCGGCGCGAAATACGAAACAGACGACACTGAAATTGGTTTCAATGGAGATGAAGATTGCTGGAGAGAATAAACAGTTTGCGTATGATAAGGTTACAAATATTGTTTACGACTGGGGAAGCTACCTGGTGGCAAAAGAGGTGGGTGGCGAACCACTTGTTGTTGGAAAAATAGGGAAGAATGCTGAGGGTAAGATGAAATTTATGCCGATAACTGAAGCGACGGCGGCCACACCAGCACAGGCGGCCACACCAGCACCATCGTCATCCGGCGCAGTAGCGATGCCAGCTCCTAAAAAGAAGGAAAGTGGTAGCGGTAGTGGTAGCGCTAGTGGCACAGGAGGAGTGGCAAAATCTAAACCGTAAATCGGTATTATTTATATTTGTATTTTGTAAAAGTATGATATAATGTATGATGTAAATACATTATATGATATGATGTTTATTTATTCATTTATTTATAGGTGAATATACAATATGTGTGTATTCATGGATTATATTTACTTTCCAAAAGGTTCAATATCCTATCCTGTATTCGTTTGATATCTTGTATTTCATTTTGTATAATATTGATTTTTTCATTTAATTTATGAGATTCTCCCACGCTTGCCGTTTCATCTGTTTTACGTCTCTCGAAAATTCTCATCTCCAAGTTCTGGTTATCGCCTTCATTGCCTTCATCATCATCATCCATCGCCCCTGCTGCCATAATATCATCTAATGGGGTTGTATTATATGATTGCCGGGTATGCGATGGTGGCGTAGCATCACCCGAAGACTTTTTCAGTTTTGATAAAAACGATAACCCATTTCCATTCATATTTTCATCAACATCAGCATCCCCATTCACTTCCGCACCCATATTTACATCACTAGAATATACAATTTGTTCATTTTCGGTTTCATTAAAAGACACATTCTTTTTCGCAGATTCTTGGGGGCGCTTAGGGGTCGCAATGCGGACGCTGGATGAAATAGATTCCGGCAACTTTGCTTTATCGCCAGGAGTAGGAACCAATTTATCCAATTCGCGTTCACGAGACGACAATGCTTCCGCTAGTAAGCGCTCCATCTCATTGCTTGATAATTTATCATCAGATACGCTTTTATCTGTAAAGTCGATATGATCTGGTTTTTTATTATTCAACATATTGTCCATCTCGGATTGCTTCTCTTTGAGACGTATTTCGAGCTCAGACATTCTATTTTTCTGTAAATCATCAGCGCGATATATTTCTTCTATTTTGGGTTTTTTAGTTGGCATTCCACTCGCACCACCTCCGCCTCCTCCTCCTCCAATACGCGGAGGAACA
>Ga0209617_10001726_pt1 | contig 10224 bp, 9 predicted proteins | sample LakEriepJuly2011_2_FD_187459 | JGI IMG/M metagenome (GOLD analysis project Ga0209617, IMG submission 187459) | Freshwater microbial communities from dead zone in Lake Erie, Canada - CCB epilimnion July 2011 (SPAdes) (version 2) | ecosystem: Environmental > Aquatic > Freshwater > Lentic >... | reverse complement strand
TGCACCCCCTATGAAGCGCGCATAGCAGCCTATTGCGGCGATACCTTGAGCATTTGGTCAGAAGTGATTACCTGGACAACCGACGGATGTTGTATCAATCCTGATGGTATCTCCGTGCTGGCTTCCACCGACTCTACACTTTCGATCATCTGGAATGATGTGCTAGCCACTGATAACTATGTCATCAACGCTACGAACGAAAACGGTTTGACGCAAACATGGAATACCACAGCAGGTGGCTTCTTCGTCATAAACAATTTACTGCCGTGCATGACTTACGACATTCAAATCATATCGGGCTGCTCTAATCCTACAGGAACTGCGGCTCAACTTTCAACATTTACACCGGGATGCGAAAACTGCGTGCTGATTCCCTACTGCGAAACATCCGGAAACGATGATGCTGAATTCATCGCCTACTTCGGCATGGGGAATTTGGAACACAGTTCGGAGAACAGTGGTGGCTATCTGTTGGTCCCGAATGTTACGGATACACTTTACAGCGGCATGACGTACGACGTGTCGTGCACGCCGGGCTACAACGGTAATGCCTACAATGAAAACTTCCGCGTCTGGATTGACTTCAACATCGACGGTGATTTTGATGATGCCGGGGAACTTGTCTTTGATCCTAGTCCAACCACTATCAACGTGCAAGGGTCTGCGACTATGCCATCGACACTTACCGAGGGACACTCACGCTTGCGTGTATCCATGACGTATACACCAAGCTCATCGAACAACGAACCCGAGCCTTGCGGAGCGCTTACGTATGGCGAGGTGGAAGACTACTGCGTGGTGCTCGCACTCGGAAGTGTGATTGAAGGTCCTTCTCAAGAACAAACTTCAATCAGCATTTATCCCAACCCAGCATCAGAACGGATTCGTATTGTCGGATTGAATCAGCGTCCGGAACAGGTTGATTTGATTGCTGCTGATGGTCGTTTAGTAAGTCATCTATCCACCGCAAACTGGCCAACAGTTTCCATCGCAGATTTTCCTGCAGGCATGTATTATCTCTTCTTGCAAACGGCTGAGGGTCGTCGCAGCTTACCTCTGATCGTGCATGAATAATTCGGGTATTCCATTTTTCGAAAATGATGTTCCTATCCAATCACTGGAACATCCCGTTTGCTCAGAGAAAGGGGTGATTGTAGACATCAAGCGTCTCGATCTGCTTCATCCATTCGTCAACGGCAACAAGGGCTTCAAGCTGAAGTACAATTTACTGAAGGCCATGTCGGAAGAAGGTCAAGCGTTGCTCACATTTGGTGGTGCCTGGAGTAATCATATTTATGCAACGGCAGCAGCGGGCAAGGAGCTGGGTCTGCGTACCATTGGCATTATCCGAGGAGAGGAACCTGCTCAATACAGTTCTGCACTTGAATTCGCCAGGGCGTGCGGCATGCACTTAGAGTTCGTATCGCGATTGGACTATGAAGAAAAAAACACGGATGAATTCAAGGCGTGGTTGCAAGGCAAATTCGGCGACTTTCATCTCGTGCCTGAGGGTGGTTCCAACTATTATGGCATCAACGGATGCATGGAGATTCTTTCTGCATCCGACAAAGAACACTACGATGTGGTGGCCCTTGCGGTTGGCACAGGAGCAACGCTGGCAGGCATGCTGCTGAGCGCAACATCACGTCAACGGTTAATCGGATTTTCAGCACTCAAGGGCGGCGATTTTTTGCGCGATGATGTCTTACGTCACCTCGAATATTTCTTGATGAATAAAGAACTCGCAAACGATTTCGCCTCGCAATTTTCCATCGAAACAGCTTATCACTTCGGTGGCTACGGGAAGTGGAATGAGGAACTCCTCGCGTTCATGAAAGCCATGGAACAACAGCATCACCTGCCCCTCGACCAAGTGTATACCGGCAAAGCGCTCTTCGGACTGCTCGACTTGATTGCGCAAGATACGTTCACATCAGGAGAGCGCATTCTTTTTGTGCATACGGGAGGATTGCAGGGACGGGGGTCTTTAAACAGCCCTACCGCTTCTTAATCCACAACTCGGGATTCTGCGCAGCGCCGGCCTCGGCGCCAACCTTCCAGACTTCGAAGTGTAAAGTGTAATCTTCGCCATCGTATATCACAGTGCCAAGCTTTTGCTTGGTCGACACGGCATCGCCAATCTTTACAACAACAGTTTCCAAACCACTATACACCGTTTTATACGAACCGTGCGTGACAATCACGTTTTGTCCGGCGCCCGGAATGTTGAAGATGGAAGTCACCTTGCCGCCGAAAATCGCGAGCGCATTTGCTCCTTTCTCCGTAGTGAAATCCACGCCGTTATTGTTTACGACTACTTGCGCCAACGACGGATGTGCATGCTTTCCAAAGTGAGACGTGATGACCCCGGCGCTCACGGGCCATGGCAACGCGCCTTTGTTCTTTTCGAAATCCTTATTCACCAGCACCGTCTCGGGCGCCAAAGCCACAGCGGCCGTTTTCTTCGCGGCCGGCGCGGCCGCAGTAGTGGTGGTTGACGTTGTTGTCGTCTTGGGTGCACTTGCTGTAGTGCCTGATGTACTCTTCGCGGCCGTGGATTTCGCGGCGGCGGCGGCGGCAGCAGCGGCCTTCTTTTCTTCCTCCATCTTCTTCGCGTTCTCCTTGCGAATCTCCTCGGCAATGACGGCTTGGATGCGTGACGTGAGTTTGTCACGATCGGCCTTCTGCTTGTCTTGCTGCTTGCGCAACTTACCCTCCTCTTTCTTTAGCGCCTGGAGTCGCCTCTGCTGCTCCACTTTGTCTGCCTCAACCTCCTCCTTCTCTTTCTCCTTGGCATCCGCTAATCGCGCCTTGCTCTGCTTGTCGCGCTCAAGGTCGTTGATGTTCGATTTAATCTCTTCCTGCTTTCCAAGAATCATGAACGCCTGCTTCTTGCGCGCATCCGCGTAGCGCTGCGTCATCTTCAATCGCTTGTAGGCTTGGTGAAAATCTTCTGAAGCGAAAATGTACATGAGCTTGTCGTAGCTGCTACGCTGACGAAACGCGTTGTAGATCATTCGTCCATACTCGCGTTTCATCTGATCCACCTGCTGCTCCATTTCACCGATGTAGTGATTCTTCTTCTTGATCTCGCCGTCAATGGTGTGGATGTCGTTGTTGATGTTGCTGAGCAACTGCTCACGGAATGTCAGCTGCTCGTTGAGCAACTGCACCTGACGAATGGTTGACTTTTGCTGACGCTCCGAGTCGCGAATCATCTTCTTGGTTTGCTCAATCTTATCGCTGATGTCATCGCGCTGCTTTTGCAAATCCTTCTTCGATTGACCCACTACCGCACACAACGGAATAATGAAAATCGTCAGCGCCATTATCGCGGTGACGATAAAAAAACGGTTCGATGTCGTCTTCATTTTCTCCATGCTCAATAGTGTTACAAACTGTCTCTTCTCACATAATCCTCCGGGATCTCAAATGGAAACTCGTAGGGTTTCCCGGATGAAAGCTTCGTAATCTCATAGCGCATCTCCTGTCGCACCTGCGTGCTTGACATGAGCAAACGGCATTTGGCCGGATAGTATTGCTCACCATCGGACTGAAAATCCTCGTAACTGATTTCCATGGATCGCTGGCGCAACAAATCGTTGAATACAGATTTCACTAAGCGAAATCCGGTTGGTTCCAACCAATAACGCGATATAATCAACCCATCTTCTTCGTCGGTTCGCTTGGCCGTGCGACGAAAACGCGGATCGTCGGGATTCACCAAAATGGTATCGCCTTCCAGCTTTCGATCGTCTACACCGACTACACGGCGCACCTTACGGCGGTATTTTGAGATAAGCAAGTAATCATTGTCGTCAATTTCACTGCGAAAACGCTGCTCATCTTTCTCCAAACCAATGGCATTTCCCACCAGCAAATCCTGCAACATTTCAAAGTCGAAATCAATGCCGATGAGTCTACCGATTTCATCGAAACCACCGGTGTAATAGAACTTGTTTTCCGGGATTTTCGAGAGGTACTTGAAACTGTCGGGCGTAATCATCACACGAATCATTTCAATGCCAAGCGCCGGTACAATCGACACCCAGATCGCGCTGTCCTTGCGCATCCGAATTGTCGCTTTGAAACTGTCCGAATTATCCCCTGTCCCAAAAGAGGCATCCACCTTCATGCCCAGCCAATCGAAGGCGTACTTGTTCTCGGCGTAACGCTTTAGCAAGTAACCGGCTGTTCTGTTCTTCACCGGTGTTTCGCGCACCACTTCCTTCGGTTTGCGACAGGCGCTCATCGCGGTCATCACGATAACCAATAGGGTAAAGGACAAGCATCGTTGGCCAAAGCTTAGGTATGTGGCAATACGTGCGTTCAATCGATGTATTGTTTACCTGAAATTTTCGTCTTGAGCTTGGCGCTTGCTCCGGGCAGTGCATCCGCCTGTTTCCATTGGGTTAAGGCTTCTTCCACTCTGCCAAGCTTAAACAAAATATCACCGTAGTGCTCCAATAACTCCGGACTGAGTTCCTTATGGGCTAATGCCTTTTCAATCCATGTGAGTGCATCGTTGTACAGCCCTTTTCTAAACAAGGCGTAGGCATAGGTGTCCTCAAAGGAAGAAACTCCGGGCGACAACTCATTCACACGACGCGCCATCTCAATGGCCTGCTCTAGCTTCACATTGCGCAACGAGAGGTAGTAAGCGTAGTTGTTGAGTGCGAAAACATTCGCGGGATCCAGTCGCAACGATTCATTAAACGCTTCATCGCACTGCTCGTATTGATTGGTGTAATGATAGGATTCCCCCAACGACGCATAGAAGCGCGCCTTCAAATCGCGGTTATCGATGATGAGCTCCTTTCCCAAATTGAATTGCTCAATCGCGTCGCGGTGTTCGCTCTTACGTTGCATGGCCAATCCACGGAAATAGTAAAACTCCGGCATCAGCGGAAACAACTCTAGTGCGGTTTTCGAATCCGCATACAACGCGTCAATGTTGCCCAGGGCGAACTCAATCTCCAACACGTTGACCCAAATAGAATTCAACGAACCGCCAAGTGCAATAGCGCGCTTGTACTTCGTCAACGCCTCTGCCAATTTGCCCTCGCGATAAAGATAGTCGCCATACATCGCATAAATCTTGGGCTCCGAAGGCTGGGTCTTCTCCGTCAGATCAAGCAGCTCATACGCATGGCCTAGTTGTGCGGGAACGCGCTCCGTCAAGGTGAAATAACGCAGTAAAATGACAATCTTCTGATCGATGCCAATATCGTTTGTTCCAAAAGCCAGTTTCAATTCATCATACGAACGCTGCTCGTCTTGCTGCATCGCATAAAACTCACTCAGCTGCATATGCACCTGTCCGTTGTTGGGGTCGGCCTTCACCATGCGCTCGAGCGACATGATGGCCTTTTCCTTCATGCCATAGCGTTGGTAGTGCTGTGCCGCCATGCCCCAATACTGCGGCTGATCAGGGTAATATTCCGCCAGCTTCTCCAACTCCCTGCCGGCCTTTTCCCGGTCGTTAAGCTCCATGTAGAGCATCTGCTTTTGAAAGGAAAGTTCTTCGTAGATGCCGTATCGCTTCTCCATCTCATCGTAGGTGGCAATTGCGTCGTCTATTTTACCCGCCTTCAGTTGTGTCTCCGCTAGCGTGTAGAGCAATTCCTGGTAATCAGGACTAAGACGATACGCCTCACGGTATGCCTTTATCGCAGCGTCGTATTTTCCAAGCTCAGCATTTGCATTGCCCAGCAACTCAACGTACCATGGATTTGTTTTATCTGAAGCAACACACAACTTCGCATGCTCGAGTGCAGCAGCGGGGTTTCTATAATCATTCAAATCCGCCTTCCCCAACTCAAAATGTGTAGCTGCATTGGAAGGTTCAATCTTCAAGGCTGACTCAAACAACTCATAAGCCTTCTGCTTGTTGCCCTTCGCTTTTTCGAGTTGCGCCTGAAAAAACAATTCTTGAAAGCGGGTATCCACCGTGGGGCGCAATTGCTCCGGCTCTACTTCACCGGACTCACCGCGCTTGCCTCCGGACTTTGCCGCGGAGCAACTCCACAGCAAACTCACGCACAGCAGATATGTGAAAATGCGCAACACGCTTTAATCTTTGATGACTGAATAATCGCCTAAACTCAATTCTTCCGGCTTTCGGAAATACCGCGCATGCGTGCCAATCATCGAATTGGACACGTTCGCGTGATGCAATGCGGCAGCCGGAAGAATGATGCTGTGCTTCACCACTGAACTTTCGATCACAGCGTCGTTGCCGATGGAAACACCAGGCCCCACCACACTGTTCTTCAACACAACGCCCGAACCGATATAGCACGGACGGATGATTATACTATCCTGAATGTTTACACTTGGATCAACCCAATCTTTATCTGCGTTGTAGCTCAAGTATTTCGTGTTGGTATCGACCATCGCGTCTTTGTTACCGCAATCCATCCAATCTTGCACAGCACCCGGAAGGAATTCAGCACCCTTGCTCACCATGTTGCGCAAAGCATCAGGCAACTGATACTCCCCGCTGTTCATGATATTGTTGTCAATGAGGTACTGCAACTCGTCTCGTAAGCGAGCACCGTCGTTGAAATAGTAAATACCGATCATCGCCAGGTCTGAAACAAACTCTTGCGGCTTCTCTTTGAACTCCTTGATGATGCCGTTTTCGTTGAGTACAACAACCCCGAACTGTCGCGGGTCGTCGATTTTTTGCACCCACAAGACCCCATCCTTGGACGTGTCAAGTTTGAAATCAGCGCGAAACAATGTATCGGCGAATGCCACGGTAACAGGACCTTCCAACGCGCTTTTTGCGCATAGGATGGCGTGGGCGGTACCCAGTGCTTTGTCCTGATAATGGATGGTTCCCTTTGCGCCAAGGGCTTCGGCCACCTGAATGAGGTGACGTTCCACTTCTTCACCGAAACGGCCCACGACGTAAGCTATCTCCGTCACTTTCTGATCGCTGAGAGCAACGATATCCTCCACCAAACGCTGCACAATCGGTTTACCCGCAATCGGCAGCAACGGTTTGGCAGTTGTCAGTGTGTGCGGGCGCAGGCGCTTGCCCATGCCGGCCATCGGCACAATAATCTTCATAAGGCGAAAATAATCGACAATCTAGGCGCACAGCGGCCATCGTCATCAGTTCTTCACAGGAAGTTATCAGTATTTCACAGAACGAAAAAGGGCCGCCATAAGCGACCCTTTTTTCAATGCTATATCATCAAACGATTATGCCAAAGCGCAACGCTTGAATTCAGTTACTGTCAAATCTTTGTCTGCAGTCTTCAGATACTGAGAAACTGAAAGCTTGCTGTCTTTGATGAACTCCTGGTTCAACAAGGTGCTTTCCTTGAAGAACTTGTTCAAACGACCCATTGCAATCTTCTCAGCCATTTCAGCAGGCTTGCCTTCGTTGATGGCTTGCTCTTTACCGATTTCGATTTCCTTCTGCTTAACATCTTCAGGAACCGAGCTCTCGTCAACGCTTACAGGCGCCATGGCAGCAACTTGCATCGCTACGTCTTTCGCCATATCGTCCGGAGTTGACTTATTGAAGCCAACTACAGCAGCGAGTTTGTTGCCCGGGTGGTTGTAAGCATATACTTGCTCAGCACTCACCACGCTGTAGTGTGAAAGTTCGATTTTCTCACCAATCTTACCAATTTCCTCAACGATTTTATCGCCGATGGTCAAATCAGTACCGGTGTAATTCAACGCTTTCAAATCATCAATCGAAGATGGCTTGTTGGCAATTGCTGTTTCCAAAATGTTGCTGGCTACAGCAACGAAATCAGCATTCTTTGCAACGAAGTCTGTTTCGCAGTTAAGGGCAATCATGATACCTGTCTTGCCACCGTCGGTAAGCTTGGCCAAGATAACACCTTCTGTTGCGTCACGGTCGCCGCGGTTGGCGGCTACTTTCTGACCCTTCTTACGAAGCTCATCAATGGCAGCATCGAAATCACCATTGGCTTCAGTGAGGGCTTTTTTGCAGTCCATCATACCCGCACCTGTAATCTGGCGGAGTTTGTTTACGTCTGCAGCTGTAATATTCATGGTTTTATTTTTTTGAATGTTTGGACAAATGTGTTTACGCTATTTGAACGCATATTCAAACAGCGATGAACTTCACGTTAAGGATGTTCAGTCGGAATTACGCTTCAGCCTTAGCCTTCTTGCCTTTGGCCTCATCGCTGCCTTCCTTATCCTTGTCGGTCTTGCGCTCAGACAAACCTTCGGCAATACCTTCAATCACTACGTCGAGGATTTTAGCAATGCTCTTGGTGGCGTCATCGTTTGATGGGATAGCGAAGTCAACTTTGCGTGGATCGCTGTTGGTATCTACCATGGCGAAAACCGGAATACCCAGGCGCTTCGCCTCAGCAACTGCAATGTGCTCTTTCATGATATCGACCACGAAAACCGCGGCAGGAACACGATTCATGTCGGCAATAGAACCCAGCGTCTTCATCATCTTCTGAAGTGTGCGATCCAATTGCAAACGCTCGCGCTTGCTGAGTGTAGCGGCAGTACCGTCTTGCTCCATCTTCTCGATAGAAGACATCTTACGAACAGCCTTGCGGATAGTCACGAAGTTAGTCAACATACCACCGGGCCAGCGCTCAGTAACGAACGGCATTCCGATAGCACTAACTTTTTGCGCTACGATATCTTTTGCTTGTTTCTTGGTAGCAACGAAGAGAATCTTCTTGCCTGATTTAGCGATTTGCTTGAGTGCAGCAGAAGCTTCATCAAGCTTCACTACTGTCTTGTTCAAATCAATGATGTGGATTCCCTTCTTCTCACCGAAGATGTAGGGAGCCATGTTTGGATTCCACTTGCGGCTGAGGTGTCCGAAATGCACACCCGCATCCAGCAATTCGTCAAATGTAACTTTTGCCATTTATATAAAGAATAATACTTGTTTACGTTCTCTAAAACCAATGTCACTGGTAGTCTGATGATTCTTTTGGAACCGCACTTCGTCTCCTCGGTGCGCAGGTTTTCACCCCTCAGTAGTCCAATGCATTTGGATGCTAAACAAGCCCTCCACAAGGCGGCTAAGCCGCGCTCTCCAAAGCGATTAACGCTTAGAGAACTGGAAGCGCTTACGTGCCTTCTTCTGACCGAACTTCTTACGTTCAACCATACGAGGGTCACGTGTTGTCAATCCTTCGGTGCGCAATGAGCTCTTCCATTCAGGATTGATTTCAATCAACGCCTTACTAATAGCCAGGCGCAATGCTTCAGCTTGACCCGTAATCCCACCACCATCGAGGTTGGCTTTAAAATGATACTTGCCATCGGTATCCGTCACTTTGAATGACTGGTGTACTTTGTACTGCAACACGAGTGTTGGGAAGTACTCTTTGTAATCCTTACCGTTGATTGTAAAATCTCCTGCGCCTTCGCTGAGGTAAACTCGAGCTACTGCGGTCTTACGGCGTCCTGAAGTATTGGTATAAGCGGCCATTAGCGTCTAATTCTTAACGAGTAATTGTATGAAGTTTTGGTTGCTGAGCGGTTTGATCGTGCTCAGTGCCGGCGTAAACGAAGAGGTTGCGGTAGATCGCGCGACCCAAGCGATTCTTGGGAAGCATACCACGAACACCCATTTCGATCATCGCCGTTGGGTGCTTCGCCATCATTTCTTTTGGCGTAGCAAAACGCTGACCACCGGGATATCCCGTGTAGCGTATGTACTGCTTCTCGTCCCACTTGTTTCCTGTGAGAGCAACTTTAGAAGCGTTGATCACCACAACATTGTCGCCACAGTCGGCGTGTGGGGTGAAATTAGTCTTGTGCTTACCGCGAAGAACGTATGCAATCTCGCTGCAGATACGGCCGAGGTTTTTTCCTTCAGCATCGACGAGCAACCACTGCTTGTTTGCAGTTTCCTTGTTGCCAGAGATGGTTTTGTAACTTAAAGTATCCATTGCCTTTAATAACTAACGCTTTTCTTTCCTGAAAAACGGGGTGCGAAAATAGCGCTCTTTTTCGAAACTGCAAGTACTTTTCAACAAAGAGATGAAGATTTTCCATGGCAAGGGCCCTTTAAAAAGATTAAGAGACTGCTTTTCAGTGGCTTGAGCCTTTCGAGAATCTAGGGCTTTGGACGCGCTGCAGTGCGTCCGGGAACGTGGCTTCTTGATTAGAACTTGCTGTGACAAGCGAGATCATGGGAAGCGTAGCAGCGCGTCCGAGCCCGCGGCTTCATGATTAGGGTGTGCTGTGACAAGC
>Ga0209617_10001724_pt1 | contig 10233 bp, 9 predicted proteins | sample LakEriepJuly2011_2_FD_187459 | JGI IMG/M metagenome (GOLD analysis project Ga0209617, IMG submission 187459) | Freshwater microbial communities from dead zone in Lake Erie, Canada - CCB epilimnion July 2011 (SPAdes) (version 2) | ecosystem: Environmental > Aquatic > Freshwater > Lentic >... | reverse complement strand
CTAATATAACTTTAATATTTTTAATTGCTAAGGATTTGCTAAAAATATTTTCCTCATTTTCATTGTTAATAGCGTTGATAATTGCTCTTTTTTTACCATTTATTTGAATTACAACGTCGAAGTGATCTTTTTTTATAAGAGTATTTTCAATTTTAGGCCACTCTTGTGTACTTAGATTATTTTCTTTTGTAATTTTTTCCCAGCATTCATTTGCGATGTAAGGAATGAAGGCAGATATAATAATTAAAAATTTTTTATAAGTGTTGATAACGTCTTCCTCATTTAAGATTTTTTTATCAATCTCCTCATTAAGATTATTTAGAAAAATATAAAGTTTAGCAACGGCAACATTGATATGAAACTTTTCTATACATTCTGTAATTTCTTTTATTAAGATATTAATTTTAATTAAAAAATTATTATCCGTTCCTTCTTTTTCTTTTTTATAGATTTGAATTTTTTCACAAATACGCCAGATTTTTTGTATGTACTTAAATGCTCCTTGGATACCATTATCGCTCCATTGAATATCGCGGTCAGGTGGACTATCTGATAAAATGAACCATCTCACAGCGTCTGCTCCATAAATTTTAATAATATCATCTGGATCAACAATGTTTTTTTTAGACTTAGACATAGCCTGACTGTCTCCTTTTAAAACTTTTTCTTTATTATCTAAAAAATAGGATCCGTCTTTTTCAATAACTTCTTTTGGGAAAACCCATTTCCCTTTTTCTGTTTTAAAGGTTGGATGACATACCATTCCTTGCGTAAAAAGATTTTCAAAAGGCTCAGAAGCTTTTAATTTAAATTCATCTTGCAGAGCTAAAGTAAAGAATCTTGAATACAGAAGATGAAGTATAGCATGTTCAACGCCGCCAATGTATTGATCTACCGGCATCCAATAATTGGCTTCATCTATATTAAAAGGTTGTCCATTTTCTTTCGGGGAGCAAAAACGAAGAAAATACCAAGAAGAATCTACAAATGTATCAAGGGTGTCGGTTTCGCGAATAGCTTTCATTCCAGTTTCCGGACATTTTGTATATTTCCATGTTGGATGATTCTCCAATGGATTTCCTGGTTTACTAAAGTCTATATCTTTAGGAAGTTCTATGGGAAGGTCTTTTTCTGGAACTAGAATAACTTTGCCATCTTCTCTATAAATAATAGGAATTGGACATCCCCAATATCTTTGTCTAGATATTCCCCAGTCTTTAAGACGATAAATTATTTTAGAGTTTCCTATTTTTTTTTCTTCAATTTTTTCAATAATATTTTTTTTTGCTTGTTCAACATTTAAATCATTAAGAAAATCTGAATTGATAATATAACCATCCTCCGTATATGCCTGATCATTAATGATAATAGATTTAGACTTATTAGGACTTACAACCGGTATTATTTCTAGATTGTATTTTTTGGCAAATTCCAAATCTCTTTGATCATGTGCTGGGCAACCAAATATAGCTCCGGTTCCATAATCCATAAGGATAAAATTAGCCACATAAATTGGTATTTTTTTATTAAAAAAAGGGTGTGTTACAAAAAATGGAGTTTTAAAACCTAATTTTTCATTTTTAGACAATGTTGATTCTGTTCCAATATTCTTTAAAGCAAGTTCTTTAAAATCTTGAAAATCTTTTTCATTTTTAAAAGATTCGGTAAAAGGGTGATCAGGAGCGATTGCAACAAATGAGGCTCCAAATATTGTATCTGGTCGTGTTGTAAAAATTTTAATTTTAATATTTTTAAAATCAGAAACAAAATCTATTTCACAACCTAAAGATTTTCCAATCCAGTTTTTTTGCATTAATCTTACTTTCTCAGGCCAACCTTTTAATTCATCAAGTGATTTTAATAATTGGTCAGAATATTTTGTAATATTTAAGAACCATTGATTTAATTCTTTTTTCTCAACGACCGCTCCAGACCTCCAGCCTTTACCATCTATTACCTGCTCGTTTGCAAGAACTGTATTGTCTGCCGGATCCCAATTTACATAACTTTTTTTTTTATAGACAATTTCTTTTTTAAAAAGAATAGAAAATAGGGTTTGTTGATGTTTATAATATGAAGGGTCGCAAGTAGAAATTTCTTTATCCCAATCAATAGATAGTCCTAAGTGTTTTAATTGCATTTTCATTGTAGAAATATTTTTTAATGTCCAGTCTTTAGGATGCAGATTATTTTGTATCGCTGCATTTTCCGCTGGTAGTCCAAAAGCATCCCAACCCATGGGATGCAAAACGTTGTAACCATTTAATCTTTTAAAATTAGCTATAATGTCACCTAATGTATAATTTCTAACATGACCCATATGAATGTTGCCCGATGGGTAAGGAAACATTTCAAGACAGTAAAATTTTTTACCTATATTTTCTTTAGTTTTAAATATTTGATTTTTTTCAAAAAAAGATTGCCATTTTTTTTCAATAACTAAAGGATTATAATTTTCCATCCTTTAAAAACTACTTTTTTTCTTTTTTAGCTTCTTCAATTTTTAAAGTACGAGCAGAGGTGATGATGCTGTCTCTAATAGAATTTGCAAAGTTTTGATCTAGGGTAGAATTTGAGCAGCGCTCTATCGTCTCACAAATTTTTTTATGAGCTGTTATTTTAATTGAATCTGATCTTAACTCGTTATTTAAAAATTGAACTGAAACTTTTATCTGCTCTTTAGGATTATTAGATTGTGAGTACCAATCATAAATAATAATCCCTCCACTATAATCAGCATTAAGTAAGGGCAAAAAATCCAAGGATTTAAGTGTCGCCCTCCATAAAACGTTGGAGCTAGCAAATTCGAAATTAGTTCCAGATTTGCTTTGACCTATTGAACCAAATAATCCTCCTTGTTTATCAGCAGCATCTCTTGCTCTCACTCTTTCATTTGTTTCAATAATGACTTTTTCGCCAGTTATAGGATCAGTTTTTGCACAATGATTGAGCAAAATTAATAAAAAGATAATAGTAAATATGTGTAAAATTCGCTTTAATTGATTTAGTGGAGTATTCATAAATTTATGAGTATTTTAACATATAAAAGGTCTTTTTACTTAAATATTTAGTTGTAAATATATCACATACAAAATTTAAAATTGAAGTAAAGTAAAAACGTTATCAGTAATTCAACCATATATTATATAAAAGCTCAGTTAATACTAAACAATAAACAAAAAGGTAAAACATGAAAAAACTAATGTTGACGACAGCTCTAGCGTCTTTAATTACTACAGGTGCTATAGCTCAAACAACAATTACTGGAGAACTTAGAGTAAGTTACAAGTCTCTTAGTATGGATAAAAACACAACTAACTTAGGTGATCAAAATACTAATTATGGTTTTGGTTCTGAACAACAAATCAATATCCAAACTAAAGGCAAATTAAATCTTGGCGGACTTGATTATGCTGCTGGTTTTTCTATTGAAAATGACGGAGAGCAACAAACTTCATTGTTCAATGAAAACACTTATATGGATTTGACTAATGCAAGTTCAGGAACAACGATTTCAATTGGTAGAGATCATATCCAAAGATCTGATTCAGATTTTTCTGCAACAAATCTAGTTGGATTTAACCAAGCTGAATTAAGTTCTAAAGGTTCATCAACAAACGCATCTAATACTTATGGAGGAACTCATTTCTTATCTTCTATAGGTGCGGCGCCATCACAAAACTTTGGAGCAGCTGTATTGCAAAAAACTCCTTTTGGAACTTTTTCATATAACTACGTTCCAACAAACGGACAAGTAGCCCCAACAGCTGGAATGACTAATGGTCTGTCAAGTGTTGGTAACTCTGAGTATGTTAACGAGAACAGCACAGGTGCTTATGAAGCTGGTTTCGTTGGTGATTTAGGTGTTAAAGGTTTACAAGTGCACTATTTCAAAAATAAAAATAGTGATTTTGTAACTGCAACTAACACTGTAGAAGCTGAAGGAAAAAACTACGGTATCAAATATAATGTTGGTCAATTTACTGTAGCAGCTAATAAAAAACTTCACCAAGCAGAAAGTGTACCAAATAGTACAACTACTGCCGCTGTTGGTGAAATAACTGAAAAAGCTTATGCTGTTGCATATGCAATCAATAAGGACCTTTCAGTAGGTTTACTTTACGCCACAGCACAAAGACCTGCTAACACTGACACTACTGGTACTTTAAGAGTTAACGAGTTCGGTGGAAAACAAAAACTTAAAGCAATTAATATTGGTTACAATTTAGGACCAGTAGCTTTGGCAGCAGCTTATGCTAAAAATGAAGATGCACAAGGTGTTGAAGGTGCAGATGATTCGCAATATATGATAAGACTTATCGGAGCATTTTAAGTATTTAATTAATACTTCGTAATTTAAAAACCCACACACTTTAAGTAGTGTGTGGGTTTTTTTATTTCAGGATTAGTGATTTTACTCCAATTGATTTTAATTTTGTAAGATTTATTAGTTTAATATTCTTATTATTTATTCCTCCTAGCGCACAAACTTTAATATTCCAATTGAGTGTAATGAGATTGAATTTAATTGGGCTTAATATTTTATTTGGTGAATACTTAATGTTATAAAAAATCGGGGATAACATTATAGTTGAGCAATTTTGCCTCCTCTTTATGCTATATTCAAATTGATTGTGCGCTGAACCTATAACTTCTAATTTTGTTGTTTGTTTAATATTGCTTTTCAATGATTTATTAGATGAAGTTAAAAATATACCTTTAGCTTTGTATTGAATTGCTAATTTTAAATTATCTACAAAATATAATGGGATTTTATTTTTTTTTGAAAACTTAGTTATAATTAAATAACTTTTTCCAGTGCAAATAATATGTATTTTAATTTTTTTTTGTTTAAGTTTTATTATATTTCTTGCTATTATTTCATTCAGTTCTTCTATAAATATATAATAATCTAATTTATTATTTTTCACTGTGATTTCTTATATGAATTGTTTTGATAATTATAAAGCTATAAAAGAAGAAATTTTTAATTTAAATGCTATATCCAATGTAATTGTTGTAACCAAAAACAGATCTTTTGATACAATTTTACCGATAATTCAAAATGGACATTTACATTTTGGTGAGAATAAAGTTCAAGAAGCAAAAGAAAAATGGAGCGCTTTTTTAGTAAATAATAAAAACATTCAATTACATCTTATAGGTAAACTTCAATCCAATAAGGCTAAAGATGCCTTTGTATTATTTGATTTTATACACACACTCGACAATGAAAAGCTTGCAAAAAAATTTGCTGATCTAGAATTTAATTCTAAAAGAAAAATAAAGTATTTTATTCAAATAAATATTGGCGATGAGATTCAAAAAAATGGTATTAATCAATCGCTTGCAAGAGAGTTTGTCAATTTTTGTAAAAGTGATTTAAAGCTTAATATTATAGGACTGATGTGTATCCCTCCAATGAACTTAGATCCTCGCCCCCTCTTCGAGCAAATGCTAAAGCTCAAGATTAATAACAATTTGAGTGAACTTAGTATGGGTATGTCTTCTGATTATAAGGAAGCGCTACACTATGGTTCTACTTATCTTAGAATTGGCTCCGCTATATTTAAATAATATAATTATCCTATTTTTATTTTGGTATTTTTTTTAATTAGTGACAATAATTTTTTTAAATGATTTTTTTTAAGAGCAATGCAACCTTTGGTTTTTTGATATTTATTTCTTGAAACGTGTAAAAAAATAGCACTACCTTTTTTTTTTAACGTAGGATTTATATTGTAATTAATGACACATACAATATCGTAAATATTATCTTTTCGATATAAAGTTTCATGACTAAGTTTACTAGGTATTTTTATTTGTTTATTGTAATATTTACTCTTCGAATCGTCACACCAGCCCATTTGTTTAGTGATTTTTACTTTTTTAATTGAGCATTTAATTTTTTTAATTCTATCTTCTCTATAATAAATAGTTAAAATTTTGTAAGTGCCTTTTGGCGTTATTTTGTCTCCTTCTTTAATTTTTTTTTGAATTCCGGCTTTTCCCAAAGCGCAACGAAACTTAAGATTTTTATATTCTAGGTAGTTGTTTTTTTTTACAACAATCATATTAAATATATTATATAATGATTTTATGGGTAATATTCACCTCCATATTATTGGATCAAATTTATTTTCTAAATTGATGACTGAATTAGATCTTAATTATGTCATAAGTTCAGATAACCAAGCTGAATATAACATTCATGATCTTTTGGTTAGAATTATATTTGCAGAAGAAATTGAGTTATCAAAATTAAAGAAATTATTCTCTGATAATATACCAACCTTGTTTATGTTAAATAATAAGAATTTTTTAATCAAAAATAAATTACGTTTATTAGGTTTTCATGTATCTTTAATTTTACCCATAGAAATACTTTCGCTTAAAGAAATATTAAACATTTTGCTTACAAAGTATAATTTCTTTAAAAAATCTAAAATTATAATCAAAGGTTACGAAATAAATTCTAACCAAAGACTTATTATAAAAAAAGGCAAAAAAGCCAAACTTACAGAAAAAGAATTAGAATTAATACTCCTCTTAAACAAAAATAATGGTCTAGATAAATCTTTTTTATTAAGAAATATATGGAAACATAATTCAGATTTAGAAAGTCATGCTTTTGAAACTCATTTGCACAGATTAAGGAAGAAAATAAATAATATTTTTGAAGATAATAAATTTATTATTGAAGAAAATTCTAGATATTATTTACTCACTAAGTGAGCTGTATATTTTATTCTAGGCGAGCGCCTATCTTTTGAATTATTTTTGAAGCAAGCATTGATCCAGTCATTAAGCATTTTTTTATTTCAGATTTTTCTATATATTCTTTTAAAAATCCAGCCGCAAACAAGTCTCCAGCGCCGGTTAGATCCACTATTTTATTAATTTTTGCACTATCGCAACTTATAATTTCATTATCTTTAATAGCTAAACTTCCATTTTCACTTCTTGTAACAATTATTAATTTATTTAATTTTTTTAATTGATTAATTGAATCTAATAAATTTTTTTTATTTGTTAATTCATTTATTTCATTTTCATTCCCTATTAATATATTTAAGTCATTTTTTAAAAGATTATAAAAATCTTCCTTATGTCTGGTTACGCAAAAAATATCAGACAAACTCATTGCTATTTTTATTTCATTTTTCTTTGCTATGTTAATTACATGTTTAAACATTTTTTCACTTATTCCTTTATCCCACAGATATCCTTCTAAAAAAATTAGCTCATTCTTTATGATATTATTTTCATTTATATCGCTAGCCGAAAGATGTGAGGATATTCCTAGATAAGTGCACATAGTCCTTTCCGAGTCGGGAGTGATTAAGATAATCGAGGCACCTGTAGATAAATTTTCATTTTTTTGATGGTAAGAAAAATTTACACTTATATCCTCAAGACTTTTTTTGTATATTTCTCCAAAACTATCGGAATTTATTTTTCCAATAAAAGAAGGATTGCCTTTTAAATAAGCAATTCCAGACATCGTATTAGCAACAGAACCTCCTGCTACAATTTTCTCAATTTTAATATTTTTTTTAAGATCTTCAAATTCAGTTTTATTAATAAGTTTCATAGAACCTTTAATAAAGTTTCTTTTAATTAAAAACTCCTCGTCTACTTTTGCAAGCACATCAACAATTGCATTGCCAATTCCTAATATTTTTTTATTCATTTTTTCCTTTGTATAAGCAAACTTTATTTATTACACACTTTTTGCATAATGGATTTCTAGCCTTACAGGTATATCTTCCATGCAAAAGTATTAAATGATGGGCTTTTTTGATGTATTTTTTCGGTAAAATCTTTAAAAGTTGATTTTCTACTTGTTCAGGTTTCTTGCCGTCTGAAAGGCCCGTTCGGTTAGCAACTCTGAAAACATGTGTATCTACAGCGATAGTTGGTTTATTAAATACTTCATTTAAAACCACGTTTGCTGTTTTTCTTCCAACTCCAGGAAGAAGTATTAGATCTTCAAGGTTATTTGGAACTTTGCTCTGATATTTTTCTAATAAAATTTTAGATAAATAATATAAATTTTTAGCTTTGTTATTAAACAGTCCTATACTTTTAATAAGATTCCTTATTTTATTTATTCCAAGGTCTACAAAATGTTTCGGTGTATAATATTTTTTATATATGTTTTTAGTTACATTATTTACATTAACATCTGTACATTGTGCTGAAAGAACAACAGAAGCTAGTAAAGTGAATTGATTTCTGTATTTTAAAGATGTTTTTGGATTCTTTATTGATTTATTTAAAAACTCAATAAGCTTTAAAGCTTTATTTTTATTCAGAAGCATTAAAAAAGATTCAAATACTTTTATAAAATTTATTTCAAGTCGAACATATCTTGCATATTAAATAAGCCTTTATTCTTTTTACTTATCCATATAGCTGCATTTAATGCTCCATCAGCAAAGAGTTCTCTTGAAAAAGCAGTATGCTTTAATTCTATGTTTTCTATTTTATTATTAAAAAGCACGGAATGTTTACCAATCGTAGTGCCTTTTCTTGTAATAAAGAAATTAATTTTATTTTTTTGTAAATTACCTTTTTTATTAAAAAAAGTTTTTCCTTTTATTGCTTCTAGATTTTTATTTTTACCTTTGCAAACTGCGTTTGCTAACATCAATGCCGTTCCTGATGGGTAGTCAACTTTCTTTTTATGATGATCATCGTTAATTCCAATATGATAATTGTTAGGAATTTTTTTTGAGAGAATATTAACAATATACTCCAGCAGATTGATACCAAGGCTCATGTTGCCAGACTTAAATATTGCAATTTTTTTTGAGTAATTTTTAATTAAATTATTTTGTTGTTTAGTGAAACCTGTTGTTCCAATAACAAGTTTTTTTTTTAATTTTTTTGCATAATTCAAAATTTCAAGGGAAGCTTTGGGTTTTGAAAAATCAATAATAACATCTGTTTTTTTAAAGGCCTCTAGGTTATTTTTTTGTGTCTTAATTCCGTTTATAATTTTTCCAGATTTAAGATCTGTTAAGCTAAATAATTTTAGATTTTTGTTTGTAGATAATCTTTTAATTAGAATTTTTCCCATTCTTCCAAGAGCGCCTGTTATTGTGATGTTAATTTTTTTCATTAATTTCCGCTCCAAAACTTTTTAGCTTTACTTATAAAATTTTTTATTTCTGAATTATTATCTAAATCTTCTAAAGATTTAAATTTTTCGAGCAAGTCTTTTTGCTCTTTTGATAAGGATTCAGGAATTATTACATTTGTTTCTAGATATAAATCTCCGTAATCATCACTTCTTATAATAGGCATACCTTTGCCTTTAAGTCTAAACTGTTTTCCAGATTGCGTTCCTGATGGAATTTTAACTTTTGATTTTCCACCATCAATAGTTGGAACATCTATTTCAGCACCCAGAGCGGCATCAGTCATTGATATAGGTAATTTGTAGTATAAATTTTCTTCAGATCGTTGAAAAATCTTATGCTTTTCAATTGTTATAAATACATAAAGATCACCATTGGATCCACCTCTGTAACCCGCGTCGCCTTTACCAGACAATCTCATTTGTGTTCCATTATCTACACCTTTTGGAATTTGAATAGAGAGATTTTTTTTCGTTTTGGTAGCACCAGATCCTTTGCAATCTTTACAGGGATTAGAAAGCATTTCACCATCTCCTCCGCAATCAGGGCATGTTTGCTGTAGAGTAAAAAAACCTTGTTGCATTCTTACTTTTCCATGTCCATCACAAGTAGAACATTTTTTTGGTTTTGAACCAGGTTCTGCTCCGCCTCCAGAACATTTTTCACACTTTTCATTTGAAGATAAATTGATAGTTTGTTTTTTTCCAAGATAAGCTTCTTCTAAAGTTATTTCTAAATTAATTTTTAAGTCGGAACCGCGATTAGATCTTGATTTTTTAGAACTCCTCCCACCTCGACCTGAGCCCATAAAGTCGCCAAAAAAATCATCGAAGATGTCAGAGAATGCACCAGATTCAAAACCACCAAAATCAAAACCCCCGGCTCCACCTGCGCCACCTTCAAATGCAGAATGTCCAAATTGATCGTAGGAAGATTTTTTCTTTGGATCAGATAAAACTTGATAGGCTTCAGATGCTTCTTTAAATTTTCCCTCAGCAGTTTTGTCTCCCTGATTTCTGTCAGGGTGATATTTCATTGCAAGAGTTCTGTAGGCTTTTTTTATTTCTTCAGGAGCTGATTTTTTGGT
>Ga0209617_10001723_pt1 | contig 10233 bp, 21 predicted proteins | sample LakEriepJuly2011_2_FD_187459 | JGI IMG/M metagenome (GOLD analysis project Ga0209617, IMG submission 187459) | Freshwater microbial communities from dead zone in Lake Erie, Canada - CCB epilimnion July 2011 (SPAdes) (version 2) | ecosystem: Environmental > Aquatic > Freshwater > Lentic >... | reverse complement strand
GCAGCTAATTCCTACACTGCTTGACAAGTATTTTGCTATTCAAGAACAAAAAAACGCGCTACTAGCCGAGCAGATACGCCGCCAGGCCCCACCACGTCCTCAACAACCCCAAAACCAAACTTTTGAACAACCCGCAAACGGCTTTTATTATGAAGGAGAAAATTGACCATCTTACTCATTTTGACATTGTGGTCAAAGAAGAATTGGCTAGCTGCACGAGTGCAGAAGATATGCTCATTGTTCTTGCCAGGAATTACGACCTACGGCAACCGCTTGGCGGCCTTACTAAGGCGGCGTTTACCATTGGGTTAAGGACGGCGGTCGGTATGCTGCGCCCGGAAGTAAACGCAAACGCTAACTATAAAGAGAAGGAATTAAAAGACACACGGTTCCCGCATCTTAAAATCTTTAGGTAGTGTACCGTATTAAGACCGGGCAGCGCGAAGCGGCGCGGCGTTTGGGCGTTGTTATTCGGCCAAGCACGGTAAAAAATAAAAAATTAGACGTTTTCAAAAATGGTATTAAAATCGCATCAGTTGGACTTCTTGGATATGGAGACTATTGGACATACCTACAAGATGAAAAATTTAACCGCGCGCCAAAGGGAACGGCAGCGCAGCGCCGCCGCCTCTATAAAATTCGCCACGCCAACGAATGCGCGGCGCCGGGAACAGTAGGCTACTATGCTTGTAAAATACTTTGGTAATGGTGCTAAAGTATTTGGGTTGCGACAAAAAATACTTTAGGTACGAATTGTACGATGGCGAACGCATGGAGCTGTACGTTGAAACCAAGTTAAGCGCCCGCGCGACTGCTAAACTTCTTTTTTGTAACTTTGGTATTAAACATATTGTGCTAAAAATTTACAGTAGAACCTATGGCGTTAAAACCTAATTTTTTCCAAGCTATTGCCGCCCTTACTTTGGCCTTTCAGGCTTTTAAGTATATTAAGCGGCAAGCTGCGCTATTGGAAAAATGGGACTACAATATATTAGGCGTACGCTTAATGGGCGTTACAAAGGATTATTTAGATTTACAAATTGAGTTGGAACTAAAAAACCCCAGCGCTGTAAGTTTGACCGTTAGCGAGTTCACCATGGACGTTTATCTTGACGGAATTAAAATAGGCAATACTGCAAAACAAGGAAATTACACGATACCGAAGTACGGCAGCGACGTTTTAACTTTTAACGTGCGCGCGTTTTACAAGACCTTAGGCCCAGCGCTGGGCGTTTTAATTTCAAAAATTGGACAATTAAATGCCATTCAGATCAGGCTCAAAGGCCAGGTTTATATTCAAACCGTCCCTGGCGTCTTTGCGCCGGTCCCGTTTGATATAACCGACAGCGCCATAAATTTATACAAGCAATTTAATTAGTTATGACAGCCGCAGACGTATTAGGAAGATATTTAATCGCAAAAAAAGACGTACCGATTTACGATGCGCCCTTTGGCACCAGGATAGGAACAATCAAAAAAGGCAACTCAACGCCCGAAGTTTACAGTTATTTAGTACGTCAAGGTCAAGTGTTTTGGGTTTTTGATTATACAATACCAGGACAAACCCCAGGCGCTTATTATGCTTTGCAGTCCCCGGACGCATTTAGTTTGTCCTCGGTTCCTGGCAATGTAGCCATAGCACCTAATGTTTTGCCGAGCGTTGACGTATTCCCAGCCGGGAGTATAAAAAAGTATGCAATTTTTGGCGCTCTTGGTTTATTGGCGCTCTTAATACTTAAAAAATGAAACTTTGGCCTTGGCTAACTCTTGCCGTTGCCGTAATAATTACACGCATGAGCAAAGAAAAAGATGAAAGCAAGCCGGCGGCCGCCGCTCCTGGCAAAAAAGTAGCGCGAGGAATCCGCAACAATAATCCTGGTAATATAAGGATAGGCATAAATTGGCTAGGTCGCGTAGTTCCGGGCAAAGATTTGTCTTTTGTGGAATTTCGTACCATGCCCTATGGCGTACGCGCGCTGTACATTGATTTAATCAATAAGCATAAAACCGGGTTAAGGACTGTTCAAGATATTATTTATAGGTATGCGCCACCTAGCGAAAATTTAACCGATGCTTATGTCGCGGCTGTTGCCCAGGATATGAAAATACCATCAACCCAGGTATTTGCGCCAACTGCTAAGAACTTTACCACGTTTGTCAAGGCTATTGTAAAGCATGAGAACGGTAAAGACGCTAGCCTTGTTAGTGCTAATGATTACGCGGCTGGCTTTGCATTGGCTAGGACGCGCCCGGATATTAACAGTTATATTAAAATTGCCTAACTTTACACTATATGAAAAGCGAAAAAGAAAAACTAGCAGCTAAAAGCGTCAACGCATTAAAGGCAGCCGCCAAACGGTTAGGCGGCAAATTGGTAAACCCTGACGGTAAGGCCAAAACAAAACAGCAGCTTATTAATACTATTGTTATGAAGCAGCGCCTGGCTGGTAAAAGCATGGGCGGAAATGCTAAGCCTACGAAAGCAAAGGCAAAGCCTAACAATGCTGCAAGTACAAAAAAAGAAATGGCAGAACAAAAAAAAGCTGTTGCGATGTACTTAAAAAATTTAGAAAAGGCTTATGCCGCATATCTAAAAACACAATAATCATGACCGAAGAACTAATTACTAGCGCCATTGCGTTTTTAGCCGGTTGGGTTCTTAAGCGCCCGGACTTTGTACAAAAGATTATTTCAAAAATCTTTACAAAAAAATAATTTCATGGAAATTTTGCTATTTGCCGCCACGGTTGCGGTTTCACTTGTTGGCTTTTTACTTGCCCGCGAACTTAACCGCACCAGCGAAGAATTAAAGCATTTACGCCAGGATGTCTTTAGGCTTAGCGTTGATTTGGCAAAACTTCAAGAACGTTTAGATGGTTTAATATAACGTATCTTTACTACGTTCAATGCTGTGAGTAAAGAACGTTTGGTTAATAGCCCGGCAAATTTTTTTTGTCGGGTTATTTTTTTTTGCATACTATTGCACAACCAAACAATAAAACACACACAATGAATACAATCAATACTTTTGGCGCAAAGATGTTCGGCCGCTTTATTCGTAAAGGCTGGCACATTTCGTTTACTGACAGTTACCAAGACCGCGTTTGCGTAATTCCCCCGGAGCGTTTAGACGCAAAACATTTATTTGGCATTTATATTCCTGTTCTTCGCCACACTTGGCAACCGGACTTAAAAAGGGAATGGTGGGCAGCCTTACAAGATAAAAACACAATGCACGGCCCTACCTTTGAAGCCAGCGCGCATCCTGACGACATAGAACGCTTTGCCGCGTTTGCGGCTTGGATAGGGGACTTGCTACGCAACCCGGAAAAATTTACCTAATGCTTAGGCATGGTTCGTTGTTTAGCGGCATAGGTGGTTTTGACCTTGCTGCTGAATGGGCAGGATGGGAAAATGTATTTCATTGCGAATGGAATCCATTTGGCCAGCGCGTATTAAAGCATTATTGGCCTAATGCTGAATCTTTTTTTGATATTAATACTTCTGATTTTTCTAAATATGCAAATGGAATTGACATCCTTACAGGCGGATTTCCCTGTCAGCCCTTTAGTGCGACTGGCCAAAGGCGAGGCACCAGCGATGAACGCCATCTATGGCCAAGAATGCTTGAGGTCATTAAATCAATTCAACCGCGTTACATCGTGGGCGAAAATGTTTTCGGCCTTGTTAATTGGTCAAAAGGGTTGGTCTTCGACCAGGTGCATTCTGATTTGGAAGCTGAAGGGTACGATGTCCAGGCGTATGTACTGCCAGCTGCAGGCGTCAACGCGATACACAAAAGAGAGCGAATTTGGTTTGTGGCCCACGCCAACGGCAATGACAATACCAAATACACCAAAGAAAGATTGGCAATGGAAACATCAAAGGTGGATATCGCCAACTGCACAAAAAAACTACAGCATGAGAGATTGGATAGTAATGCACGAACTACAAACACCTATAAACGACATAGATTCAATAATAATATCCTATCAGAACACCGAAAAGCAGTTAAATCCGCCTTTCTTGGCAAAAATGATGGGCTACCCAGAGAATTGGACGGAATTACCTTTTCTAAATGGCGCGAAGAATCTATAAAAGGATATGGCAACGCTATTGTCCCGCAAGTCGCGCTACAAATTTTTAACGCTATTAACGAATATGAAAAACTGTACACATGAAGATTATTGGGCCGCGGCCTTTTTTGACAGCCGCGATGTAGAAACCATAAACGAGATGGCCGCATTAGCCCGCCGTATGCTAATAAGCCAGCGCGAATTACAACGCGATGAACTTTTAAGGCTAAAAATGAAGTACCCACACTTAACAACTAAGGACTAATGGCCAAACAACGCCCAATTTATACCAAGGCACAGCATCAAATTGTAACCCCGGCCTTTGTAGAAAAAAAAATACAGCTGCACAAGACCATAAAATGGAATACCAAGGATGGTCGCGAACTTTTTTTGATGGCAAGCGGCTCAGTTACCCGGTACGTTCCTAAAAGTGAACACAACAGCCAAGCGCCAATGGGATTTTTTAATTTACAAATGGGACATTACAACAAAATTTCAATTCATACTCGCGACTTTGCACAGTTAGCCGATGTATTTGAGCAAATTACCTTATTCTTAAAAAGTAATGCTGGCAAACTTGACCAGGTTGTTACCACTGAATTAGACACCTACACCACCCACCACCTTAAAAACTTGCTTAACACAAACGAGAAATGAAACGGACAGCAGTAGAGTGGTATGAAAATGAAATCAATGCTTTATTTGATAAATATGAGAATAAAGAAATTTCAAAAAGTGAGTTTCTGATAATGAAGCACAACCTTTTTTACCCAGCCAAAGCAATGGAGAAGGAGCAAATGATTGATTGGTATGCTACGGGGCAGGCAGATACAGTACATATGTATGAGCAACACCTCAACAAAACCTTTAACACAAACGAACAACCATAAAAACGTAGTACCCTACTACCTTACCCCTTAAAACCTCTTACCGCTTACCTCAAGGCCCTCTATAGGCCTTTTTTTATTTCCTATACTACCCCTATCTTTTTTATTTCCTTACTTTTTATCTTTTTTCTATTTTTTTTTACTTTTTTTTATTTTTTCTTGACTTTTAACAAAATAAGTGTTAATTTTACGACATAATTATAGTAATAGATACACTGTAAGTGTAATAATTATAGTAATTATACGCCCGCCCCGGCCAAAATTAGGTCTTTTTGTGTTTGTTTAAGCCTTGGTTTGTATTTTTGGGTTGTGGAACTCAAGGAAAAATACACGACGCTACAACGCACCTTAGATTGTATGCAGCTTCAAATTGAGGAATCGTTAAGTTTTGCCCGAAATTTTGTGCCGCGCGGGGAAACGCCAAGAAGTTTATTTACTTTACTAAAGCAGCATACGACATACCGTTTAGACCCGCCGGGCGTTGAACTGCTTCAAAGTATGCCGACGCTTATGCACCGTAATTTTTATGGGATTCCTGGCGCTGGGGATTGCGATTGTTTTACCATTACCGCCGTCGCATGCTGTAAGGTGGAAAAGATACCCGTTCGTATTGTTGTGGTCGGCAATACATCAAAAAACCCAACTCATGTGTACTGCGAAGTAATGGACGGCGGACGCTGGACGCCGTTTGATTTGTGCAGTCCGTTTTATGGCGATACAAAAAAATATCGGTATCTTAGCCGTATAAAAGTAAAATAAATGTATTTACAGCTTGCCGGCCTTGAGCCATTAGATACCGCCCTTGACCCTTTAGCACCAGGTGCGCCGACGTATAAGTATAAAAATTATTATTTGGGTGAAAGCCAGGATATTATTTTACCGGACGCTTTATTCCCGCCCAATGTTGAAGGTTATGCAAAGGCATTAAAAGATTTAGGGGATTTATACGGTAAGTATAGCAAAGGAAAAAAAACTCCGGCCGATGTAGTTAAAACCCCAGGCATGTCAGTTATTGACCCGGCGTCTTTATATTTAATTGCTCAAGGTATTTATGCCGGGGTACAAGCACTTAGCACGGTATTCCGAGGTCAAGTTACCACCGCCGCCCGACAAAGAATTACTGAATTGTACAACGGCAATAATTTCAATGTACAAAATCTAAATCGCATGACCGCGCGCCAAATCAGCGATGCGATTACCCAAATTGACAATCAAATTAACATGACCCCACGGACGCAGTTCGGCCGTCAAATGGCATTAGCTCGTTTTCGTTTGGTTTACCAGCAACGCTTTGACCAGGTAAGTGGCGGCGGCGGGTTTTTAACAGCCTTGCCCGGTTGGGTGCTGCCCGCCGCCCTGGGACTTGGCGCTGTGCTTATTCTTCGAGGACGCAAATAACATAAAATTATGCCCGTAGTTAAACAAGACGCCGACCAAAGTACCACCAGCCGCCCTAAGGTTGTAACGTACACCTCAAGCACCGGCCAAAAGGTACAAGCTCCCACCAGCGCCATTGTAAAGCAAACGCCCGCCGGCGATATTGTAGTAACTGAAAAAACAACTGTTACTAAGTCAGTAGTGAAGTACGCACCTTTTTTAGCCGGTGCCGCAATACTTTTCTATTTTCTGCGCCGCAAATAATTTTTTCACTATCTTTACCCTAATCTTAAAAATTAAACACTATGCCCGTACGTCGTAGAACTTCCCCCGCCCGCCGCAAGGCAGCACCCGCACGCCGCCGCCGCCGCACTATGGGCGCGCGCATGACCACCGCTGGAATCACCGCAGCCGCTATGTCAGCCGGTAAAGCCGCCCTAGGTGGCGCTGCCGCAGCTTTGCTAACCAATACCGTTGGCAAGCAGCTAGGCGCTGGGTTCGCTCCCTACGCTGGTCTTGTTGGCTCATTAGCCACAAGCCTTTTTTTGAAGCAGCCTGAAATTGCCGCTGGTATGGCTGGTTATTCCGGTGCTAAGATTGGCCAAGCACTTTTAGGTGCGGATTCCGCTATTGGTTCTTTGCTTGCTGAGGACAACAGCTTTAATGTAAGCCCCTCTATGTACCTACAAGGTGATATGTCCGGTACCGGCATCTATGCTAGCAATTATACGCTTAGCGGCTACGAAGTCCCAGGACTGTAATAACTTTTAACTTTTAATAAATTACTGTTATGACAGCACAAGACAAAATTTTGTATGTTGCGAATAAGCTAGGACTTTCTAGCTTAAAAGATATGCAAGCCTCTACCGGCGCCGTATATGATGTAGACACCGAGCGAAATGGGCAAATTTTTAGCAGCGCCACGCGTCACACAAACCCACGCATCACTAACATTAACAACAATCAATTTGAGGTTAATGAAGCACTACTAATAGAAACTGTTGGTTTTTATGGTCTTACAACTGCACCAAGCGGCTTTCAGACGTTTAATTTACAATCACTTTACGGTTCTAATTTTGTCATCGTGTATGATTTAATTATAGGGAATAAGAGAGTCCAAAAGGATACACCGATATTTGGTTCGGGTTCGCCTTATTGTTTTGCTATAAACGGTATACAAGCAACTGACGGCGGCGGCGAACCCGGCGTTCCTAATCCATTACAATTTAGGCCACGACACCAAGTTTATAGTGAGGCAGTCGGTATTTTAATACCGCCGCAGGTTGAGTTTTATGTAGAATATAGATTATTCAATGTTGTGACCGGCGCTCAGATTCCTATTACGTCTGATGATATTGGTTGTTATTTATACGGCACAAAGGTTCTACTAAATTTTAACACCTCAATTTAAGATGAATCAGATTACAAAACTTGGATATGTTGACAACAAACTTGGTGCGCCGAGTGATGGTCAACAAACAACGCGAATCCTTTTTAATACTATTGAAGCGCCCGGAACAACAAGCCAATTATCTTTTTTTAAGAACTTTCAAGGACTTACCAACGGCCAAACTAACTTAACCAACAATAAGTTAGACAGTATGGAAAGCATGGTTATTAAAACTATTATGCTTACTCAATTTAGTACAGATGGCACCTTACAAAATTTTGGTGGTGGTGTTCAACAAACAGTAAGTATAATAGTGGGGAATCAGACCGTTGTTAAAAATTTACCTATACACTTTAATTATGGCTCTACCGGACAATCATATGACCGGTTGCATACCAATGGTGGGGTAAGTTCCGACCAAATTGCAAGTGCTACGCCTACTGTTCAACTAAATATGCCGTGCGAAATCCGACTATTGACGGACATTGTAATTCCACCACAGGTTTCATTTGAAGTACGCGTAGAGTCAACAAACTATCCCTACGGTGATGGCGCGGTTGTATGCGCGTTAAGCGGATACGGTAAGATTTTTAGCGCCGGTAACACCTTTTAATTATGGCAAACGGTATAAATATGATTAGTTACCGCCAAGGAATCCGAAATAAAGGGTTTCAAATTACGGTACCAACAACCGGCGCGTCGCAGACGCTAAGCCTTAGCGGCCTGGCGAAAGCGTTTGAAGGTATTATCCTAAGCCAAACCACCAGCGCGGCCCCGTCCATCTTGGTAAACGGTTTGCAGCTTCGCATTACCCTTACAATTAACAACGACGTAGTTATTGATGACGTAGTTGCTCATGAGTTAGGCGCTAGTGTTGCGGCTGGCGTTACTACCGGATTCCCGGCCTTTATTCCTTTTCCAAGGGCGTTGACTGGCCAGGATACTATTTTACTGCGCGCTACCAACAGTAGCGGCGCTAGCCAGCTACTAAACGTAACAGTTTACTACAAGAACGAAATCTAAAAAGATTTCAACAAAAAAAAAACAAACGGCCGGCCCTAAATGGTCGGCCTTTTTTAATATATTTACACCATGAGTTGGCAGATTCCTACACAAATTGAGCAAGATATTATTGCCGGAAAAGCAAAATACCAAACCTTCCAAACCGGTAACGGCGGGCAAAACATTTTACAAGTGCCGCCTAATAGTTTTGTTGTAATCTTTGGTTATGACTTTAGCCCGGCGGGCGGAGGTATTCAACAAAAAACTGAAGTTACCAATCTTAGGGAATTACACGATGCATCCTTACGTTTTTTTGAAACTCAGCAAATTTCTTTTTACACCGGTACAGATTTTTTTCCTTTTATACACCATGTAAATAGTGAAATAAGCGCGTTTTATAGTGATGATAGTGCTAATGAGGAGTATGTTCTCACAATTGATAACAGTCCTATTGCTCGCCAGGTCTACATCACTAGCGTTCAAGACGTTACCATTACCCACGGTTTAATACTTAACGCTATACCCGCCACCACGGGCACAATACCGGTAACAAACCGCACCCCTGGCTTTTTATCATACGGCGGCAGCCCGCAGCTTATTCAAGCACAAACAAACTACGGCCCGGCGCTTACTCCACAGCAGTTTATGCAGCCAAGCCCGAAAGACTTTCAGGATTTTGGTCTTGGACTGTTGCCTGGTAACCCTACCGACCAGGCTTTTGCCACTCCGGACATTACCAACGGACTATTAGAGGCAAACGCGCACCTTTTGGCAATTGGCGGCGATACTTTTGTAGAAGCAGCAGCAACTAACTACTACTTGTGTATGCACTACGCTATTTATAGCAAGACAATCCCCGAACAACGCGGCTAAAAATGGAACTACAAAAGCGAATTGACCAGCTTCGCGAACAAGGTTTTAACAATTTCGCGCTGCAAGACCGCCCCGGCAAGCTAACAAAAGCAAGCTGCGGACGTTTTTGGCCTAACAACAAGGAAAAAGCTGGCTGGGCAAATAACGGCGAAGAAGTAAGCCGCGATTTGGTAAACTATGTTAATAAGTTCCCAGGGTTATACACTTTGCATTTTTCCAGATCGTTAATAACCAACGGCACGGAATCTTTTGAAATAGACACCAGGCCCGCCGACCAGCAAACCCCCCAAAATTTTAACTTAGCAGACATGGACGACCGCAGTAAAGATGAAAAACGCAGCGATGAATTGTACATTCGCGAAATTTTGTCAAAAAATGGATTTTTAGAAAGCGAAGTAGCGCGCCTAAAAGATAAAATTGAGGAATTAGAAAGCATGCTCGAAGACGCTGAAACCGAAGCTGAAGAAAACAAGCACGCGACTATGGCCGACGCCACAACTAGCACAATAGGCCAGGTCGCGCAGCTAATTCCTACACTGCTTGACAAGTATTTTGCTATTCAAGAACAAAAAAACGCGCTACTAGCCGAGCAGATACGCCGCCAGGCCCCACCACGTCCCCAACAACC
>Ga0209617_10001719_pt1 | contig 10245 bp, 11 predicted proteins | sample LakEriepJuly2011_2_FD_187459 | JGI IMG/M metagenome (GOLD analysis project Ga0209617, IMG submission 187459) | Freshwater microbial communities from dead zone in Lake Erie, Canada - CCB epilimnion July 2011 (SPAdes) (version 2) | ecosystem: Environmental > Aquatic > Freshwater > Lentic >... | reverse complement strand
GGGTATGTTGTGGACCTCTTGACGCGATCGGCATTCCGCTCATACTCGAAATGCCGAGAGAGCCACGCCTCGATATTGTGGATGTAGTTCCCGCGTTCCTTGGTATACTGGAACCCCCCTTCCCCCCTGCCGCGTACCAGGAGGTACGGGTTCACTTCGAGGAAGAAATCAACGTCTTTCTTGGCGTCCTTAAAGTAGCGGTGCAGGAACATCTGGACATCGATCGCCTCGTCGGCCTCACACTGGGTCTGTTTCTCCACAGGGAGGTGGTAATCAAACATGATGAGGAGTGTTTTCTTACTGTTCGTGAGTCGCACGATGTTGAACGGCCCATTAATAAACATTAATTAAGTAAAGCAAAAAAACACTTGGAACCCGTCTAGAGGACAGGTCGTCTCGCGACGCGAGATAGACACAAGTTTTTTCTCCTGCTTATAGATGGATACCATCATTAAAGATGAGCTGCTGACCCTGGTCTCGCAAATTCTCGCCCCCCTGATTCACCAGGGCTTCCAATCCATTTATGACATCGCCCTCAAGTACAAAACAAAGCACAACGTCAACGCAGACGTCCTGCGGATTTTCCAGGACCTTTTGAGGAACGTCATCCCGAACTGGAACGCGGAGATCATCGAGAATGAGACGAAACGTATCTTGATCCTCTGCAAGTACGGGGACCAGCTGCCGCTTTTCATCAAGACGATACGCCGGGCCTACGTGGTGTCGATGACAGAGCGTCCCGTGGAGGAACTCCAGGCCTACAAAGAGCTCGAGATGAACGAGTTCATCCAGCGGATCTACCTCTTCGCCGCCAGGGAGATCTACAACAACCCGTACCTCTTCTCGGACAGCCTAGGACCCAAGGAGATCAAGGAGAATCAGAGGGATACGCTTCACCTCATCTCGGATTCTATCCGCGACGTGATCCGCCAGAGCCTCCCCATCGCGGAGATCGCGACGCAGTACCTGGAAACCACACCGGAACGATTGGAGATCGCCCTGCTCGGGAACGATGGGAGCAACAATGCTCAGCAGGTATTTACGACCTATAACGTCCAGGAGGAGCCCCATGGGGTGTCTCTACCAGACAACGCACCCGCGGTCGCCAAGGTATCCGCGTTGACCGCGGATTCGTCGCAGCAGCCTCTGCCAAACCTTGTACAGGAGATTGTGCTCCGCAGTAGTAATCAAGGCCCCACCATCTCGGCGATCCAAGGAGGAGGAGTGGGAGAACGAGGATCGACCATCGCAAGCATCAGCAATTTCATCCGCGAGATCCCGGCCGAGCTCGTGGACGACACGGTGGTCCAGTCGACGATTGAGGATCTGGAGAGATCAAGGATTTGATCGAGGATTAGCTAGAAAAAGGCCAGAAGGCTGTCGCGGAAGTGCCGGATCCTGCTCTCAATATCGGGGGTAAAGACAAAGATGATCAATCCCATAACCAACCCCCCATTGACCTCTTTCACACGATGATGCACGAGGCCAGCCACGCCATCAAATGGGGAAGGGATGGTCTCGACGATATTGCGTACCACATAGATCGTAATCAGGACGAGGCTGATCTCAAAAACGAGGAGGATATACTGAACGGGAAGGGAGTGGTTTTCACTGAATGGGAGGAATAACATGTTGATAAAGATGGAAGAGAACATGGCGAAGATAACAAAGAGGGCCGTGATATATATGATGTTGGCCATCTTGACAAGACGGAACCTAAGATCAGAAATCATTTTGGTAATATAGTAGAAGAAAAAATAATAATAATAATAATGCTTGAAAGACTTGGTCTCCCAGATGAGCTGACCGACCTTATCATCCAATTCATGGATATCGATTCTCGGATCCATTGTTGTGTGACGCCCAGAAAGATCCTTCCCTCACAACCGCTCAAGCCCGCCCACCAGCCGTGGTCGGACGGGATGGTGATTGTCGGAAACTATTTTATCATTTCAACACCTGAGCATACGTTCTGTATTCAGAGGGTTTATGACCCGGTGATAGGGTATAATATCCATACATTGAACCGCAAGATGATAAGCCATCCAAGGTTATGGTTGATCGACTGGTGGTTCGACGTCTAGCCTTAGGATTGTTTACTGACTGGCGTTTATGAAAGTATGAAATGTATGATTTGAACCTTTCGATTGCGTAGACGTTATCTACCTGGATCTCTTCCAGGTCATCCATGGGGATTCTGATCACGATTTTATATTTACTTCGTGGATCTGGCTCTCGATTGTACGATCTGATCCTTTGGGGATCTTTGAGACGATACCACCTCACCCATTGTTGATTGTTGGCAGCATTCACAACTTGGCCCAGTATCATCTCCCAGTTATGATCTGGGATTGGGTTTTTGGACATCTTGATTTTTACCATATCGTCTTCAATGTACCTACGATCGAACGCTTTGACTTCAATAATGCGTTTCACGTTCGAGACCGTGCTGGTCAAAATGAAATCCCCGTTCGAACAGCTGTCCTCCGTAAGCACCAAATACTCGTCTTCTTTTTTCCAAATGAAATTCATATGAAGGAGGAAGAGGACCTCAACGAAGGCCCCGATCCCAGTGTTGTTCCTAAACCGAAACGCGAGGGTGTTGAGCATCTTGCGTAGTGGTTCCATTGGTGCGAGAGAGATAAAGGTATAAACATCGCCTGATCCAGATTGAGGATCATGTTTTCAATTTTGATGGATCCCTCAAAACCTCCACCCCCCGTCCTTGATCTCCTCGATGGCCCACGAGAAACGCCCGATCTGGGTGGGGGAGAACACCTTTTCTAACGGAAGACCCAGGTGCTTGAACAAGGCCACGGTGATTCTTGGGTCAATGTAGTTGTCTTTGGACGTCCCGACGCTCACATCCATAAGGCTCTTCTTCACCGAGAGCTTTTCCTTCAGCATCCGTTTCTTTCCCGCGTCCTTTTCCGCCCTGATCCTGGCCTCGAGAGCTTCGACGGTTTTTGTTCCGGTCTTGCTCGCTTTCCGGTGGTTGCAGAGGTTCGCGACCTCCACGTTGGCGGTCTGATAGATGCACATGATTTTCTGGATGGCCTCGCGTGCTTCACGTTTCCCTTCACCCTTGGCCACGGAGGCAAGCCCCTCGAGTTTTGCTCGATGTCGAGAAAGCCTGTCCTGGAAAAGAACGGACGCGTTCATCGTCCGGAATACCTTGGCGGTCAGGTCGGGCATGAGGGCCTGAAGATATCCGTTGATGTCACTGGATGAGATGTTTGGGAAAAGCCTGTCGGTGCCACCACCCAAGAACTCTTTGATGTTCCGGCAGATCGGGGGAGTCACAAGAAACTTCTTGAGGTAGCGTATCGAATCTTTGCCAAGAAAATCGAGCGTCAGGACACAGTCCTCGGTAATCCGGACATGGTCGGTGCGGAGGGTCGAGACACCCACGGTATCCGCTTTCTGTTCCCCCTTGGCGTTGCCGACACGGAGGGCGAGGGTGTCGATGAGGTAGACCGCGGTCGCGATCTGTTTTGTCACTGGGTTCCGAGAATCAAGGTCGGTGGTGTACCGGGCACGGATCTTCCCGATCCTCCCCGCCAACGTCCTCGCACGCTCAAACTTCTCCCGGTCGTTGCCACCCCGGATGCTGCTGTCGCGTGCGAGCATGGCGTATTTTCTTTTCCCGCTCACTTCCTCGACCCAGGACGCGATCCACATAGCATCCCTGTCGTGGACGATGGCTCCCCATTTCCCCGGAACGTTGGGGGTCGGGATTTTGGCATCTTTCGAGAGATTCAGGGTCACGTCTTCTGGACGGATCTGTTTCTTGATCCGCCCCGTCAGGGGGTGCTTCCCGCGACCCAGGAACAAACCGGGTGGCTCTACCACGTACCCGGTCACGGGCTCTTTCTTGCCATCGATCATACAGTGCTTGTACTTGTCGTCATTGGTATTGGTCTGTTTCTTTACACTTTTGCTGACCAGGTGTTCCTTGATCCTGCTAAAGTCCAGGAGGTCCCATTCCTGGATCGCGTGCTTCTTCCCGATGATTTTTTTCCAGTCGGCAAAGAAGTTCCGGATGAAACGGGGGTTTTCAGTGTAAGGGGTCCCGATGTATTTGGCGAAAAAGAGAGCGGGCATCTCTTCCTCTGGGGTCAGGGCGATAGGTTTCCCGTCGTAGATCAGCCTGACATTGCGTGGAAGCGGTTGGTATGGCTCAGGAAGACGGACTCCCTCATGAACGAGCGTCTTCCATAGAGTCATTTTTTGGGGGGTTCTCTATCTTAGGTGGCGTTTTTAGAAAATTAAACCATTTAATTTATCTTCCTTGTATATATGGAATCAGGAACTGAAGGTCCATGTCTACCATGGTGCTTTACCTATTATAGAATTTATTATGTTACAATAGGAGTATTAATTGGTGTATTCGTGTATCATTTGTATTTGAAATCAAAAAAAACAAATCGAAACAAGTTGAACTCGACCCATAGGGGGTTGTTCAGCGGGTAGTGTTTGTATACCCTCCCCTCCCCCAAAAAAATGGAGGGGGACTTTCCGTACACAATATAATATGTATATGTAAGAAAAGAAAAGAAACATGTCAACACCTTATGCGGCGACCCTTCAATGCCCCGGCAACCTTCAAATGGACAATGGCTCCTGCAGCTACCTGCCTGTCTGCAACGGGAACGATAACCGTACCCCTAGCGGGATGTGCATGGATCCCGCTAGCCGCAATGAGTACGCCCCAGCCTGCCAGCAGGGCGACCCAATCGACCCTCGTGGTATGTGCCGTTCTGGAATCAAGCCCATGCTTAGCTGCAGCAACCCCAGGGATACTCTTCGTGACGGCATCTGCTACTCCCCCGCGGCCCTGGCCCCGGCCGTGGTCGTCCCCCCTCCCGCAGTCGCTGCCCCTGCCCCTGCTCTTCCCGCAGTCGCTGCCCCTGCCCCTGGACCTGCTCTTCCCGATGTTGGACCCCCCGATGTCTCTACCCCACCCATGGATAGGCGATGAGGAACAAAACTCTTGCTTGGTTAAGAACAGATCTTGAACTTCAAAGAGAATATACCGTAGAATTAATAATGGTGGATACCCCTGTTTCGGAGAACGATCGGCTGAGGGCAGAGAACGATCGGCTGAGGGCAGAGAACGATCGGCTGAGGGCAGAGAACGATCGGCTGAGAACAGAGACCGCTGAGCTGAGGGCAGAGAATGATCGGCTGAGGACAGATGACATGCTTGTTGGACTGGATCCAATAGTTGAATTATACCTTTCGCGTAGAGGCTTCCAGAACTAGACCAAAAATAAACTCAGAACCAATATAATGTGCAAATATCAGAACGTTTTTGGAGGTGTCGGTACGGGTCTTCATTCCTACCGGATCTTTGATCTCGCGATCGTGGACGTGCTGCTCACGATCGGGGGAGCAATGATTCTTCATCTTTGGTTTCCCAGGTATAGTTTCCCAGTCATTCTTTTCTGTTTGTTCCTTCTTGGTGTTGTGTTGCATCGTATGTTCTGTGTACGCACAACGATCGACAGGCTGTTATTCAGCTAATCTTACCCCCCTAGGGGTACAGAAAAACTAACTAAATAACAAAATCACACATGTCCAGAAAATATAACCTCATCGTTGAACACACCCCTCCACCGGGAAACATCTTATTCAAATCTTCACGCAAACCCGCACTGACCAAGATAGATTTGAGTAGCAATAGCAAGTTCGTCGTGTACGATCAGGGATATATTGGGAGCTGCACGGCCAATGCCTTGAGTTCCGCGTATCAGTTCGAGAATTCCGGTGTCTCTCCTTCAAGACTCTTCCTCTATTACAACGAGCGGATGCTGGATGGAGGCGATATCAGCGAGGACGACGGCTCAACCCTCTCTTGCGGCATCCGCGTTCTCCAGAGCTATGGGGTGTGTCAAGAAAACTACTGGCCGTACAAGGAGGAGAAATACACCATCAAACCACCAAAGGCGGCGTATACCAACGCCAAGCTGAACCGTGCGGTCTCCGTAGCACGGGTGACCCCTACCCTGAACGGGATGAAGGCGTGCCTCGCGGCGGGCATCCCCTTTGTCTTTGGGTTCAAGGTGTACTCTCCTTTCGAAAGCGACGCGGTAGCGAGGACTGGGATGGTTCCCATGCCAACGAGGAAAGACAGATCCCTTGGTGGCCACGCCGTGCTCTGTGTCGGGTATGACGACTCCACTCAGTATTTCAAGGTGCTTAATTCATGGGGTCCGAATTGGGGGGATCGCGGGTATTTCTATCTTCCCTACGCATACATGACAAATACAAGCCTTGTTTCCGACCTCTGGGCCATCAAGACCGTCACGGCAGCCGCCAAGCTCGTCCACCATTCGGGGTTCAAGAGCCCTCGCGGCATCCTGCAGTAAAGGGGGGGTCACACCTGGACCCCGATACTTTCTCCCCTACTACATATATATTAATGAGCACCATCTACGCGGCCAAGGGGCGATGCACCAATCCAGGAGAGATTTACAAGAACGGTGCCTGCGTATCAGAGACCAGGTACACCAAGCCGTGTGTGATGGAAGACCAAGTAATAAATTCAAAATGCTCTTCCCTGATGGTGTCGGAGCCCGTCTATTCATGCAAGGGGAAGAACGATTCGTTGTGGGGAACCACGTGCCGTACGCCGTCCCGTCCGATCGGGTCTCTTGCGGAAGCGATGAACGAATCGTCGATCCCTCCTCCAGGGTTTAACGGAGTCGATATGAGGCCCCCGTACGCCGGAAAACAGTCGTGTACCCTCCCTTCGGCAAAGTTGGTTAACGGGATTTGTCGGGAGGAGATCTCCTACCCTTCCCCATGCAGAGGAACTGCAACGCTCGATGGTTCGACAAACAAGTGTGTCGAGGTCTCCGAATCGGTGCCGATCGCGTCTTGTCGTGTGAGGAGCGATATTCAGCACGCCGGGATATGCTACCCCAAGTGGAACTGATGTTGGTCTTTCACAAGAACGATCTTCCCCGAGGACTCCCCGCTTCTCCAGTGGACCTGAACAAGAGACTCATTGTCTGTTTTTATCACTTTGAACGTCAGGCCGTGTTTCACAATGTTGTAATAGCGATGTACGTGCCGGATGTTGATGTTGAGTCTAGTGGGCATCTTAGGGACGCTAAAGGTGTGGCAGACGTACATGCCTTCTTCTTCGATGTCGTAGAGGCACTGGATCGTGGAGATCGGGGTTCTCATGGTGATGGTGTGCGGACCCATGATGAAATGCGGGACTTCGGCTGGGTTGGTGTGTTTCACACTCACTGGCATCCACGTGCCGAGAAACGCCGAGGCGATGACCAGAGGTATAAACATCACGAGGCTTTGGAAGGAACGCATTGATTGAGTGAGGATATTATATTTGAATGACTCACGTGGAGTTGAGATCGTAGGACTCCTCAAGATTATGCAGATTCAGCAGTTGGTGGTAGTGATCGTCACACAATCCCCACATCTGATGATCTTTGGTCTCGCACATACGGTTGCAGCAGAACTCGCCGTTTTCGTTGGTGACCCGGCATCGCTTGGCGATGGTTTCACAGCAGTCTTTGCACATTGACGGGGTTTCCTTGATCTTCATAAGGGACCCACATGGACATTGCAGATGGGTGTATCCGATGACGATCTTCGAATTCTTGTTGGACGTCGTGTCGTTCATGCGATAACCCTATTTGGGGGAGGGAGAAAAAAAAATTGAAACTGGAACTGTTGGGTGTCGATTCTCTGTATAGGCTCACCATCTCAATTACCTAATCTCATAATGTCCGCAGTGTTTGTGAAGGACAAGATGGCCGCCGTCAAGCAGCTCGACCAGGAGTCTTACAATACGCTTGTTAAAGCACACAATAAGGATATGGAGATGTCTTTGACCAATCTCTCCAAGAAGGAGAACCGCGATCTTCTCGAGAAGGTCTATGCCAGCATCACGAAGCTTCCAGCGAACACCAAGAACACCCTGGTTTTCGAAGACACCGACAGCGAGGACGAGACGCTTAGCAGCAAGACCAGCGTCTCTTCGAAGAGCAAACTGACCGTGGAGGAAATGTGCTTTATGCTCAAGATCCATCCGGACTACATGAGGCTCGTTAAGGAGTGCAACCATGGTAAGGAGATGGCTATCTCTACTCTCGCAAAGCCAAAGAACCGAGAGCTTCTCAAGACCCTCTACTCCAAGATCAGCGACGGGGACCACGACAGCGACGATGAGAGCACCCTTGACGATGCCAGCGTCGCCTCCAAGAGAGAATTGGACCTTGAGAAGCAACTCAAGACATTGACCATTGAGAATGCAAAACTCAAAAAGCAGGTCAAGACCTTGGGGAGCGGGGCTGCATCCCGTTCCAAAACCCTCGAAGAGATCCAAGCGATGAATGGTAAGGCGATGAACGAACACATCGACACCCTCAAAGCTGAATACGGGGTGGATGCCTTCAAAACGGCGGTGGAGGAGAGGATGAAGACCACTATGACAAAAATCAAGAATACTCAGGTGAAGGAGCGTGTCTCCCTGATTGTCGCTCTCCAGGACCAGCTGGAGGGATAAAATCGAATATTTTTTTAGTAGGATATAGCTTAGTTAATTTTTTTTTAACCCCCAAAAAAGCCCGCGATAGTGCCGTCGTAACGGGCGATTCACCCCGTGTCGAAGTAAAGAAGCCCACAAAGCGAAATGGGCGAGCATAAACCAGCCTTGGAAACAGGGTACGCCCAAATCGCCTAATATCGTATATGAAAACCTACCCAAACTCAGTGGCGACAAACCTGACGACGACGACGAAGAGCCGCCGCCAGAGCTTGGATATTTTCTCATACTTTATGGGATAAGGAATCCTCCTTCCCATACAGATATTGATGGATCTCCTTCGTCTCAAGTCGGAACCCCCCGTCGTCAATGACATCGCTCTGGGAGCCAACGTCGCCCGAACCACGATCGTGGTAGACAGTCGCAAGAGGATACAAACCAATACCCGCGTTACCGAATCAATCGAGCTCCTCCTGGCCGCTCCCCTCAAGGTTACAAGGGGATCGAATCGCATCGGGGTCACCTCATCGCTCCAGGTGAATATCGGGGATCTGGTGGCCATTGATCGGATTGCATCCACTTCCGCCACGGTGAATGTGACAGCGAGCTCGGACGGGTCGACGATCACCATGCAGGGTAATTTCACGGGTCTTCTCGCGGAAGCATCGAGGAGCCTTGTTTCGATTTCTGGCGGTACGAACTTTGGCCTTCCCAGTTTTGTGCTGGAGCAGCCCCAGTTGGTATATTACGAGAGGGGCACCCTCCGGATCGATCTTCCCATCAAGTCCAGGAGGACCAACCCGCTCTCGCTAACTCTCCAAATCCAGGTATACAATATCGGCGGGATCCCTATCGAGGCCCTTATGGGGACGTTTGAGGTCACAGAGTTGTCATCAACGGGGTTTTATTACACGCTTCCCACACCGACCACTACCATCACGTCCTGGTCGGGTTCGGCCGAGGTGGCGGCTTCGGCGTCCTTTGATGCCACAGGCGGTGGGTCTGCGGTGACGGCGTCCCTTCTCTATCGGATCGTTCCCGGGTTTCAAACGCCGTCTTCATACGAATTCCAGCTTGATACGATCTTTTCCAACGTACTGGCTCTCCGCCTAGCATCAAGCGAGTTCCCTTACACCATGCGGGTCATGGACAACACGACCAATTCTATAGGCTGGCAGAACGCACTGGGTTCCTTCACTGCCAGTGTCCCGGTCGCGTCGTATACAAGGTCGACATTACTCGAAGCGGTCATCAAGGCTCTCAACAAGGTGGATAGCACAAACCAGGTTTTCCATCTGGAGGACAATGGGGTGGAGTGGATCATTTCTTGTTTTTATAGCATCCAGACCAACACAGATATCAAGGAGGATACTGAGGTGGTCTTACCTAACCATAGTCTCACACCGCAAAGTTTTGTACGAATCAACGGCATCCCTTTGCGTGTGGCCTCGGTGCTCGATCCATCCAAGGTACTCATCGAGGTTCCCGTGGGGTTTGACCCAGCGGGCCCAGCAGGGGGTGGTACCCCCGTCCGGATCGAATACCCCATGCTGGTCAGCACGATTCCATCCGCCCTGTGGGGTGTCTTGGGCCTCCCGACGCCACGGATCCTAACGACGGAAATCAAGAATACCGGTGCCGTTCGTGCGGCCCCAGCATACATGAGCATACGGCTTCAGCAAGTGGGTGGGACGTATACGGGGGATGTTACACTGGGCCGTATTCGC
>Ga0209617_10001716_pt1 | contig 10250 bp, 10 predicted proteins | sample LakEriepJuly2011_2_FD_187459 | JGI IMG/M metagenome (GOLD analysis project Ga0209617, IMG submission 187459) | Freshwater microbial communities from dead zone in Lake Erie, Canada - CCB epilimnion July 2011 (SPAdes) (version 2) | ecosystem: Environmental > Aquatic > Freshwater > Lentic >... | reverse complement strand
TTGGTCGCGTCTCCCATGCGCATCAGGGTGCCATCGCCATACTGCTTGTTGATGGCGGAGAGAGCCAGATCGAGGGTCTTCTTCTCGGCTGCCTGGTTGGCAGATTTTTCCTTAGCGGTGGTTTCGGGTTTGGCGGACATAACGTTGGTATGCGTAAGGGAAGGTGCCGAGGGCGGGACGCCTTGCAAGCAAAATGAACAAATGTTCACTACTTCTTTATACCCCCCTTTGGGTGGGGGTTAGAAGCTAAACAAATCCACCAGCCAATCCCAGAAACCGGGCTCTTCCTTGGGCTTTGCGCCAGGCTTGGGGGTCGCTTTGGGCGCTGGGAGGCGAGCTTGGGCGGCGGCCTGGGCTTGGAGTTTGGCGAGGCCTTCCCGCATGAGTCCTGCGGCGACATCATCCCTTAGACGCTGGGATGCTTTCCCGCTTTGGGGACTACGGCAACCGAGCACGACTGCGATCACGCGATGGGGGCCGGCCTTGGCCGTCGTCGCGATGGAGGCCTGCGCGCTCGAGGTGTAGCCGGTCTTGAGTCCGTCGCAGCCGGGGAACGAGGCCAGCAGAGGGTTGTGGTTGAGCATCTCCATCGGCCGGAGCGGCCGGCGGAGGACGTGGCGCTTGGCCGAAGAGAAGCGCAAGGCCTCCGGCATGCCGCAGAGCACGATGGAGAGCTTGGCCACGTCGCGGGCGGTCGAGCTGTCATGCGGGCCGCGGCCTTCGGTCAGCCCGTTGGGTGAGACGTAGCGGGTGCGGGTCATGCCGAGTTCGGCGGCCCGGCGGTTCATGCGGGCGACGAAGGCCGGCGTGCTGCCTTCACGGTCGATCGCCAAAGCCACCGCGGCGTCGTTGGCGGACTGGAGCATCAGCGCGAAGAGTAGGTCTTCGATCGTGAAGGCCTCGCCCACGGCCAGCCAGATCTGGGACCCGCCAGTATTGGCCGCTTCCTTGGTGACCCCCGCCCGGTTGAGTAGCGTCGTCTTGCCGTCGCGGATATCCTCGAGGACGAGGAGGAAGGTCATCAGCTTGGTCACGCTGGCCGGATCCGCCGGGATGTCCGCCAGCTTCTGCGACAGCACGGTGCCGGTGGCGGCGTCGACGCAGATCTGGCTCGCCACCGTCATCCCTTGGGTCGAGTAGCGAGTCTGGGCGGCTATCGGCGCGGCGAGCGCGGCGCACAAGAGGAGGGCGGCGATGGCGGCGAAGCGCACGCGCGATTGGTTAACGGACCGCGCTCGTGAGCAAGACCGATTTGCGTTAATATTATTAACTGACCAACTTATCGACATGCGCGCCTACCTGCTCCGACATGCCGAAGCCGTCCCTGGGACGCCAGACGCCTCGCGCGACCTCACGGCGCACGGGCAGCGGCAAGTCGCTATGCTCGCCAAGGGCGCGGGCCAGGTCCCGCTTGAGGAAGTTGACGCGATCGAGCACAGCCCGCTCGTCCGTGCGGTGCGTACGGCCCAGTTGCTCCGGCTCGCGACGGGTTCGCCCTTGCCGCTCAAGGTCCTGGGCGGGTTGGAGCCCGAGGACGATCCGCGTAAGACGGCGGAGCTGCTCGCCAAGTCGCGCCGCAGCCGCCTATTGGTCGGGCATAATCCGCATCTGGCCGAGTTGACGGCCTTGCTCTTGGGACTGGCCGATGGAGGTGCGGCGGTTCGTTTCCGCAAATCTGGCCTGCTGGCCTTGGAGCGCACGGCCAAGCCGACGCGCCTCCGTCCGTATGGTTCATGGAGCCTCCTGTGGATGATTCCGCCGGACCTCGCGAAATGACACGGCCCGTTCTTGACGGAACGCAGGCCCGCCCCGACCCTGCCAACGTGCCTGAAAGCCGCCGACATTTTCTAATCTGGAGCGCCGTGGCCGGCGGGCACCTTGCGGCCATCGCGGCGGTCTGGATGGGCGGCGCCCTCGGCGTCAGCGAAGCCTCCCGTGAAGGCGGCCTGATCATGGTGACCTTGGTGGCCGAACCAGTCGCTGTGCCGGGCGAAGCCAAAGGTGGCGTGGCGCTCGGCGCCGGTCTGCCCATCCCTGCCGCGTTGAACGTCCCGGTCGCTGTTCCTCCCGCCGCGCTGCTCGTCGTCGAGCCCGTCGCCTCGTCGTCGCCGACTTCCGGGGCCGCCGTCGCGACCAAGGGCGAAGTGCTCGCCGCTGCGCCAGCCCCGGTCGCCGAAGTATTTGTTCCGCCATCCTTTCTTTTCCGTCAGGAGCCGGCCTATCCCGAACGCGCGCGTCGGGCCGGTGTCGAAGGCGTCGTCGGTGTGCGCATCGCGCTCGCTCCCGATGGTTCCGTTCGGCAAGTCGAGCTGACGCAGAGTTCCGGCAGCCGCCTGCTCGACGAAGCTGCGTTGACGGCCGCGCGTGCGTCGACGTTCGCACCCGCTTCCCGAAACCGGACGCTGGTTGAGTCGGAAGCCGTCGCGAGCTATCGCTTCGAGCTGCGCTGAATTACACAGAGAGGCGAACAGCCTTATCTCAGGGTGACGAAATCGGGATGGGTGCCGATGATCATCTGGCCGAAGCGACCCCAGTCGCCCGGTTTGAGAGAGCGGTCAATGACGACGGTGGTCGGCATGTTCGGTTCGTAGCGGACGGACCAGAGCGGGCGCGCACTCGTCGGCAGCATGCCGAAGCGGATGTCGCCAATGAGCACCGCGGAACCATCGACCGTGAAGCTGTTCCAGTCCTGCGTGAAGTGGGAGAAGTCGGCGATGATGACCGCCGCGGCTGAGTCGGCCGCGGGCAGGCCGGGACTGTTTGGAGTCAAGGCCGCGCGCGTTTCGCCGACAATCATCTGCGGGTTCGCGAAAGGGATGACGCGCACGGCGGCCGTCTGCCACTTGCCGCCTTCGAGCCACACGCAGCGCCAGACGACGAGGTTGAGGGCGGTCGGTTTGACCGCGACGCGTTCAACGCGGTGGTTGACCTGCTGTGTGGTGAACCATTGGCGCAGCGCAGTCTCCGCGCGCGCGTGCTGCCAGACGCCGAACAACGCATACGATGTAAACCAGGCCAGGCCGTAGACGGCGAGTCGGGGAGCGGCCTTCTTCCAGGCAAGGATAGCGAGCACCAACACGGGTAGCGTGGCGAAGAGGTCAATAATCGGCATACAATCCCAAGCGTAGCGTCCGGTGTCGAAAGGCCAGAGCAGCATCGTGCCGTAGCTCGTGCACGCATCGCAGAGCACGTGCGCCAGCGCACCCGCTAGGCCGGGCAGCAGTAGGTCCCGCCAATGTGCGTCCGGTCGGCGGCGGAAGAACCAAGCCGAGACCAGAGCCGCGAGGAGACCCCAGACAGGCGCGAAGGCGAAGCTGTGCGTAAAGTGGCGATGCCAGCGGAAGGAGACGAGCGGGTCGCCGGCGGAGCGGATAAGGAGGTCCAGATCGGGGCCTTCGCCGGCGAGTAGGCCCGCGAGGGCGGCGGCGGGCAGGGAGGCGCCGGCGCGGCGGACGGCGATACCAGCGGCGATGCCGAGAGCGGCGTGCGTGACATTATCCATGCGCTGAACTTACGAGCCTCGGTCGCGGAAGGAAGGCGGACTTTCATTTTTTCGCCCGAAGCCGCCAATAGACTGGAACCCCCAGGGGTTCTCTCCGTCTAATCTGATACCCCCATGAGACTGCTTTTCTCCGCCTTGGCGCTGTGCGCCGCTATCCTCGGCGAAGCCGCCGACAAGGAGTACCCGCTCGCCGACGCCCAAGAGGTCCGTGCTCGTGGCGGCCTGCCAAACTTCTTCCAGAAGGCGCAGACGACGGGCGCCGAAGTGAAGATTGGCTACCTCGGTGGCTCGATCACTGCGCAGAAGGGCTGGCGCGTGCAGACCCTTGCCCATTTCCAGAAGGCCTATCCGCAGTCGACCTTCACGGAGATCAACGCCGCCATCGGTGGCACCGGTTCGGACCTCGGCGTCTTCCGCGTGCAGCAGGACGTCCTCTCGAAAGGCCCAGATCTCCTCTTTGTCGAGTTCGCCGTGAACGACGGTGGCACCGACCCGCAGCGCATCATCCGCTGCATGGAAGGCATCGTGCGCCAGACCTGGAAGGCGAATCCCAAGACCGACATCTGCTTCGTCTACACCCTCACCGAGTCGCTGTCGCCGCCGATGCTTGAAGGCAAGCTGCAGCGCTCCGCAAGCGCCATGGAGAAGGTCGCCGATCACTACGGCATCCCGACGATTACCCTCGGTATGGAAGTCGCCAGGCTGGCCAAGGCCGGCAAACTACTTTGGCGCGCCCCGTTGCCGAAGACCGACGCCGACAAGGCTGCGCTCGGCGACCTGTTCGTCTTTGCGCGGGACGGCGTGCATCCGCACGACTCCACTGGTCAAGTCCTCTATACGCAGGCCATCGTCCGTTCGCTGCCCGCGCTCGCCATCGCGAACAACACGCCGACGCCGCACGTGAGCAACCTCGCCCTCGATCCGGCGAACTGGGAGCGCGCGACGCTCGTCCCGATCACGTCTGCAAAGTTATCCGAAGGCCTCGCACCAATCGACCTTGCGACCGACTCCTTCGCTAAGGGTTGGTCGAACCGCCTGCCCGCGATGGTCAAGCTCACCGAGCCCGGCCAGAGTATCGAATTCAAGTTCAAGGGCACGCACTGCGCCGTGTATGACATCGTCGGCCCCGCCGGCGGCATGGTGGCCGTGACTCTCGACGGCAAGGCGCAGAAGGCCGTCCCGCGCATCGACGCTTATTGCACTTACGCCCGCCTCAGTAAATTCATCGTCGGCACCGACCTGCCGGAAGGCGTGCACACCGTCCGGCTGGAGCTCTTAGCCGACCCGATCGACAAGGCCGCCGTCCTCGCGAAGAATAAGAACCAGATCGATAAGCCCGAGCGCTTCGCCCCCTTGCATTTCTTCCCGGGAGGCCTGCTCCTCGTCGGTGAACTGGTCCCTTAAAAGCACTCGGATCGACGCCCAGCCTTGACCGCCCCCTGACCCCCTCCAAAACTCCGCCTCCTCCCCAATCACCCACACCACCATGCGTTTCGGCCTCAACACCTTCCTCTATGCTTCTCCGTTCACCAACGAGAGCGTCCACCTTTTCAAGAAGCTCAAGAACTGGGGCTTCCACACCGTCGAGATCCCGATCGAGGATCCGTCGCATACCGACCCGAGGTTCTTGAAGGCCGCCGCCGCTAGCGCGGGCATCGCGATTGGTTCCATCTGCGCTTGCATGGGCCCTGGCCGTGACCTTCGCGGTTCCGCCAAGGATCAGGCCGCTGGCCGTAAGTACATCATGGCGCTCATTGACCAGGCCGCCGTCGCCGGTTGCCCGCGCATCATCGGCCCGCTCTATTCCGTCGTCGGCCTCATCGGCGCGCATGACGACAAGACCAAGGCGAAGCACTTCAAGATGGTCGTCAAGAATCTCAAGGCCATCGGCAAGTACGCGCAGAAGAAGGGCATCGAGCTCGACATCGAGCCACTCAACCGCTTCGAGACCGACTTCCTCAATACCTGCGACCAGGGCCTCCGCCTCGTCAAGGCGATCAACCTGCCCAATGTGAAGCTCCACCTCGACACGTTCCACATGAACATCGAGGAGAAGAACCAGGCTACCGCCATCCTCAAGGCCGGCAAGCACCTCGGCCACTTCCACGCCTGCGGCACCGACCGTGGTACGCCCGGTGGCGATTCCCTCGACTGGAAGCCCATCGTCGCCGCCTTGAAGAAGATCGGCTACAAGCAGGACGTCGTCATCGAGTCCTTCACCACGGACGTCAAGGTGATCGCCCGGGCCGCCGCCATCTGGCGCGCCATGGAGCCGCACCGCGACGATATCGCCGTCAAGGGCCTGAAGAACCTGAATCGTTTCTTCGGCAAGCAGAAGTAATCCGTCTGCCCAACCTCTCATGAAGTTGCTCACCCCTCTCCTCGCCCTCGCCGCGCTCTGTGTGTCGGTTTCCGCCGAGGACAAGAACCTGTTCAACGGCAAGGATCTCGCGGGCTGGAAAGGTCTCGAATTCTGGTCCGTCGAAGACGGTGCCATCACCGGCCGGACGACCAAGGAGAAGCCCACCAAGGGTAACACCTTCCTTGTGTGGGAAGGCGAAGTCGCTGACTTTGAACTGACGTTTCAGTACAAGATCGTCGGCGGCAACTCCGGCGTCCAGTACCGCAGCAAGCTCGTCGACGAAAAGGGTTTCGTGATCGCTGGCTACCAGGGCGACTTCGAAGCGGGCAAGACCTACTCCGGCATCCTCTATGAAGAGAAGGGTCGTGGCATCCTCGCCAAGCGCGGCGAGAAGGTCGTCGTCAGGGACAGCGCCGACGCCAAGAAGCCGAAGATCGAAGTCACCGGCTCGCTCGGCAAGACCGAGGAGATTCAGGCCAAGATCAAGGCCGAGGCCTGGAATGAATTCCGCGTCGTCGCCAAGGGCGGCCACCTGCAACACTTCATCAACGGCGTCCAGACCGTTGACGTCACCGACGAGACCGCCGTCGGCGCCAAGAAGGGCCTCCTCGCCCTTCAGCTCCATGCCGGACCGCCCATGGTCGTCCAGTTCAAGGACATCGTCCTCAAGGAAACCAAATAAGCTCTCATGAAAAAATCATTCCTCAGCCTTCTCCTATTCTCCGCCGCGTTCGTCTCGGCCGCCGACAAGAAGAACGTCCTCCTCATCGCCGGCCAGCCGAGCCACGCCCCGGGCGAGCATGAGCATAACGCCGGCATCCAGCTCCTCGCGTCCGGCCTCAAGCAGTCCGCCGCCGATCTCGTCACGGTCGACGTCGCCCTCAACGGCGAATGGCCGTCCGACGAGCGCGTCGCCAAGGCCGACACCATCGTGATTTATTCCGACGGCGGCGCCCGTCACCCGGCCCTCCCGCACCTCGACCAGCTCGCCAAGAAGATGGCCGCCGGCACCGGCTTCGTCTGCCTGCACTACGCCGTCGAGCCCACCTACGAGCGCGCTGGCTGGTTGAGCGTCGACGGCAAGCCCGTTAGCCCGCCTCCGGCTGGTCGTTCCTCGACGGGCAAGGGTGCCCTCGAGCTCAAGGATTGGCTCGGTGGATACTTCGAGCAGCACTGGTCCGTGAACCCTCACTGGACCGCCGACTTCAAGGTCATTCCCGATCACCCGGCTAGCCGCGGCGTGAAGCCTTTCGGCTCCAACGACGAGTGGTATTTCAACATGCGTTTCCGCGACGGCATGGAAGGCGTCACGCCACTCCTGTCCGCGCTCGCTCCCGCCGAGACCATGAGCCGCGGTGACGGCCCGCACTCTGGTAACCCTGATGTAAAGAAAATGGTCCTCGAGGAGAAAAAGCCCGCGGTCGTCGCTTGGGCGGTCGAGCGCAAGGACGGCGGTCGTGGCTTCGGATTCACCGGCGGCCATTATCACGCCGGCTGGGCCAACGACAGCCAGCGCACGCTTGTTCTCAACGCGATCGTCTGGACCGCCAAGGCCGAAGTCCCTGCCGCCGGGGTCCTCACGAAGTTCACCGAAGAAGAACTCAAGGCGAACCTCGATAAGAAAGCCCCACGCAAGGCCCCTAAGAAGAAGTAAGCGGCCTCTAGGTGGCCTTATCAGGCCGGAGGTTCGCCTCCGGCCTTTTTCGTGCCCGGAAAAGACGCGGGTCGTTTGACCTCGGCGCCCGCTCCGCAACCTTGCAGGTATGTCCAAGCACATTGCGATCATCGGCGGCACCTCCGGCATCGGCCGCGCGACCGTCGCGCAGCTTCAGGCCGACGGACACACGGTGTATGCCGCTTGCCGGTCGCCCGAGAAACTTGCCGACCTCGACATCGTCGCGCAACCGTTCGACGCTGCTGCGCCTGGACCGCTGACGTGGCCTGAACGTCTCGACGGTTTTGTTTATTTCCCTGGCTCGATTTCCCTCAAGCCGTTCCATCGCCTCACCGCGGAGGATTTTCAGCGTGACCTCCAAGTGAACCTTTTCGGCGCCATCGCTGCGCTGCAGTCGGCGCTCCCCGCGCTCAAGGCGTCGGGCAACGCGTCCGTCGTACTCTTCTCCACCGTTGCCGTCGCGCAGGGCATGCCTATGCATGCCAGCATCTCTGCGGCGAAGGGCGCCGTCGAAGGCCTCGCGAAGAGCCTCGCCGCCGAATGGGCGCCGGCTATCCGCGTGAACGTCATCGCCCCATCGCTGACGGACACCCCGCTCGCCGGCGCGTTGCTTAATTCGGACCTGAAGAAAGAAGCCGCGGCCAAGCGTCACCCGCTGCAGCAAGTGGGTCGCTCGGAGGACATGGCTGCACTCGTCGCGCACCTGCTCTCTGGGCACGCCCGCTTCATGACCGGCCAGATCCTGCACGTGGACGGCGGCCTGTCGTCGGTGCGCACGTTCTGATCTAGGCACAAAAAACCCGAGCGTCTGGTGGGCCCGGGTTTCGAAGGAGCCTGCGCTCCGATTAGATCAGCATCAGTGCCGGTTCTTCGAGGAGCTGCTTGAGCGCCTGGAGGAACTGGGCGGCGTTGGCGCCGTCGACCACGCGGTGGTCGCCCGAGAGGCCGATCACCATGCGATGGCCAATGACCATGCGGTCCTGGGCGTCGACGACGGGCTTCTTGATGGTCGCGCCGACGGAGAGAATCGCGGCGTTGGGCACGTTGATGATACCGTAGAAACCGGTGACGCCGAACATGCCGAGGTTGGTGACCGTGAAGGTCGAGCCCGACATCTCGCCCGGGGTGAGCTTCTTTGAGCGGGCCTTGCCGATGAGGGCCTTCGCTTCGACGGCGATGTCCTTGAGCGTCTTAGCGTGCGCGTCGCGGATGACCGGGGTGACCAGGCCATCTTCGAGGGCGACGCCGAAGGAGAGGTGGACCGCGCCGTGGGTGCGGATGCTCGTACCAGCCCAAGAAGCGTTGACGGCGGGGACGCGGCGGAGGGCTTCGGCCGAGGCCTTCAGGATGAAGTCGTTGACCGAGAGCTTGATCGCGTCGGCACCCGTTTCAGCGAGGCGCTTGTTCAGTGATTCGCGCATCGCCATGAGCGGCGCGGCGTCGACTTCGACTTCGAGGTAGAAGTGGGGGACCGTGATCTTGGACTCCAGGAGTCGGCGAGCGATCGTCTGGCGCATGCCACCTACCGGGACGTCGGCGTCAGGCTGGATGCCCTTACCGTCGGCGGGTGGAGCGACCGCGACGTTGAGCGGGCCGGAAGGAGCGGAAGCGGCCGGAGCCGAAGCAGCCGCGGCGACATCGCGACCCACGACGCGGCCACCCGGGCCGGAGCCGGCGAGAGTGGCGACATTGAGCGCGGCTTTTTCGGCCATGCGCTTCGCATAGGGTGAGGCCTTGGTGCGGGACGCGTCGGACTGCGGTGACACGGCGCTGGGAGAAGTTGGAGCAGCGGGCACGCAGCTCACTTCGGCTTTTTCGGGGATCGCCGGGACGGCGGTCTTCGGAGCCTTGGGGGCTGGAGCGACGGTGGGCTCAGGGGCAGCTTCGCCCTTCTTGCCGATGGCGCAGATCGGAGCGCCGACGGGCAGCTGCTGGCCGGCGGGGGCGTAGATTTTGAGGATCGTACCTGGCACGGTGCAGGAAAGCTCCATCGTCGCCTTGTCGGTTTCGACTTCAGCGAGGATGTCGCCGAAGGCCACCACTTGGCCTTCCTTGATATTCCATTTTACCAAAGTCCCCACCGACATCGTGTCGGAGAGCTTCGGCATATCGATAATTTCAGCCATCGGGTTTTAAAAGTAAGGGGAGTGGGGTTAGGCGAGCACCTTGAGCGCTTCGGCGACGACGCGTTCGACGTTGGGCATCTGCAGGTCTTCCATGCGCTTGCAGTAGATCTGCGGAGCGTCGATCGAGGATACGCGGTGAATCGGGGCGTCGAGTTCGTCGAACGCCTTCGACTGGATGAGGTAAGCGACCTGGGCATCGACGCCGCAGAAGGGCTTATTCTCTTCGACCAGCAGGGCGCGGTGGGTCTTGCGGACCGAGGCGAGGATGGTCTCTTCGTCGAGCGGGCGGATGGAGCGGAGGTCGACGACCTCGACGCTGACTCCGTGTTCCTTCTCGAGAATCTCCGCGGCCTTGAGGCTCGTGATCACCGCGCGTCCGTGGGCGACAATCGTGAGGTCGGTGCCCACGCGCTTTACGTCGGCGACGCCGAGCGGCACGATGTAGTCTTCATCGGGGACCTCGCCCTTGTCGTTATAAAGAATCGTATTCTCCATCACGTAGACCGGGTCGTTATCGCGGATGGCGGCCTTCATCAGGCCCTTGGCGTCGTACGGGGTGGCTGGGCAGACGACCTTGATACCCGG
>Ga0209617_10001715_pt1 | contig 10256 bp, 11 predicted proteins | sample LakEriepJuly2011_2_FD_187459 | JGI IMG/M metagenome (GOLD analysis project Ga0209617, IMG submission 187459) | Freshwater microbial communities from dead zone in Lake Erie, Canada - CCB epilimnion July 2011 (SPAdes) (version 2) | ecosystem: Environmental > Aquatic > Freshwater > Lentic >... | reverse complement strand
TCGTACGACAGTATACACCCTGGTTGTCGTTTATGGAAACCTTGAGTAATAGTAGGTATAGCGCATTTGAGGAGGCTTTTAAGAGCGTCGTTGAGTGAGTATTGCGCGAGTATTACGCGAATATATACAGATTTTATATAGAATGAATTAAAATATTTGGATATTATATAAAGAAAATCGCGTAAAATGATAGCACATCCTGTTACAACGATTGTTAATGTATCTATTTTAGCAATTATTTTGACATATATTTCCGCTATGAAAGTCAAGTGCGGATACTGTACTAATATTCCCGAGACTCAATATGTTACAGCCTTGACCACGCTTATACTGGTAGAGGTTTTGTTTGTAGCGCTATTCCCAAATACGGCAAGAGCATTCTTTATGGCAAACCCCTGGGCTATATTTATTTTAGTCGTTATTAATGTGGCGAATATCATATTTCTTTATCGCTTTATTGGTCAGATGAATGTTTCACAGTGCCGACAGTGTACTAGTGAATGGAGGCGTTCTTTTCTCTATTATTATTCTACCTTCATTCTTATTCTGTATGCTATCAATATTGTGTTAATGGTTGTTGCGTTGGTCGTGTTGAACGGTAATTATAATCCGCGAACACAGATTGTTAGAAAGTCGCGCAAATAAAATTGATTTAGTCTTGATTTAGACTTGATTTAGATTTATATTTATATTTCCACTTCAGAAAATTGAAGTAGAAATATGTGATAAAATGAATAGTAGACTTGAAAAGGAAATCTTCTCGCCAAATTATACAGAACTTTAGAAATGAGCCAAGAACATAACAACCCCGATATCAACAACAACAACCATATCAACCATCACGGTGGAGGTGACGATGGAAACCGCGAAGAATATCCTGCCCCAAACCTCGAAGATCTCGCAATGGCTTCCGTGCTCCTTCCACTGGCACGTGCCAACCTATTGGATTACTTGTATGCTTCCGGTCTTCCTTTAAGACCGATCCAGCTTGGTGGGGCTGGTGTCGGTGGTGTGGGCGGCGGTGGTGGTGCCGGTGCCGATATGGATATAGACGGAATCGCGGCAATCCTGGCGAATTCTCTTTATGATCTTCGCCCCGTCAAAACCGTCGTCGATGAGAAAGGAATGGCCGATATCTCTGAAAAAACATTTACTGCGCAGTTGGCCGAAGAGTTGAAAATTAACACCGTTTGTGGAATATGGCAAGTTGAATTCGAAGAAGGCGAATCTATCAAAATCCTGCCTTGTAATCACGCATTCAAAGCCGACGCAATTGAAAGATGGCTTACTACCGAAAAAGCCGAGTGTCCAATCTGCCGGTTTTCGCTTTCATCAAAGGAGGTCATTTGTCGCCCGCTTTCTTCGGATGTCGCAAATGATGATGGAGGCGGCGAAGCAATGATTGTTGATGCTCCAGACGACGACCATGTCCACCAAAATATTCCACAAATCAACGAAAACCATATCGCTGCTCGTTTGGCTGATAATATTCACAACCGTTCACATCGCGAGGATCCCGTTCGTGCTGTATATGCCGGCGCTTATGCTTCGCGTCAATCTATTTCGATGCCGATCAACCAGCTCATTCAAAGTCGCAGGAATATGATCGACAATATTGCGCGTGCTTCTGGGGGCGCGCGTATAGCGTCAAGATGGCCTGCCGCTGCTGCCGCTGTTGCTCCCGCCGCCGCCGCCGCTGCCGAACCTGCAGCTCACCCTCAACGCATCAATAACTACTACATTGGTAATATCGGCAATATTATCAATGCTGAACCCATTAATCCAGTCGAAGACTACAATAATCGTTACAATAATCGTTACAATAATGACTACTACAACAATGACAACGACAACAATAACTACAACAACGACCACATTTCAAACCGCGAACGCGATGATATCCAGGAGGCAATCCGTCGCAGCTTGGAGGAGCAGTAACCGGCGAATACAAGTGGTGTTGACTAAATATCATCTACATTAATTTCGGACTCTTGATGATATGACACTTTTTTCTTATTATATGATGCCGGCGTATCAATTTTAATTTCTGGTCTAATGTCTGTTGCTTTATTGTTTGTCGCCTTACCATTATCACGCACATCGACGTCATCATCATCGTCATCATCGTCATCATCATCATCGCTTATATCAAAAGATTGTTGAATGACTCCCTTACCTACATGCTTTACACTTGTAGTAATAACTACAGTTTGTTCTTTACAGTCATCACTGTCCTCGCTCTCGCCACTTTCTCCGCTTCCACCACTTCCACCATTCCCACTCTTTTTCTCCATCTTTTTAATCATATTTTGATACTTTAGTGTATTGTCATCTACAAACATTATGGAACTATCGCCTTCATCATACTTATTTCCACTCTCATCCTTTAGTGTGCTAAATACATTATGTGTCCTTCGCAATATATCTCTTTCCATAGAATTATATACCTCTAACAAGTCACAATATCGAACCCCTTTACCATTTCCGTCACCACCACCACCACCACCACCACCACCACCACTCAAGTCTTCAACAACCCATTCCCTCATCCCTACCAACACATAAACACCATTGTCCAACATATTATCCCTCTTATTTCTACCCGTGAATTTTCCACGAATAATACATCTGCGTTCTTTTCCATCATCGCAAATGACATCGCACGTATTACCTAGAAGCCTTTTTACGATCGCGTATTTCTCCTCAGATGATGAAGACAATCTTAGCTCGTTTTTGCCCTTTGTAGCGTGCTTTCTTGCCACTTTTTTACCTTTACAACCTCCTGCTTCGTTTTTTACCATCGCGTTGTTATATAAATAACACCTTGCCCCTTCAACAAATAAACTATGAACTTATTAATTATATGTTGTAAGTTTTATATTGTTTCATTTTATTATATTTCGGAGATATTTCCAGAGACATTTTTGGATAGTATAGTATAGATAATATAGAAAGTAATATACTCTTTAGAAATAGTTATATATTTTTTTCTTCTTATAAATATATATAACAAATGGCTATTACCTGGAGACAGCACATCAAGAACACTATGGCCCGTATGGAGAAGGGCACCCATCTCAAGGATGTTTTGAAAGAAGCTTCTAAGACTTGGAAGTCAGTTAAGAAAGATACTTCCGCTGTAGTTGGCGAAGTTGTCGGCAAGACGAAACGCGCTCGTCACCACCACCATAAGCGCGGCCGCAAGGGAACTAAGGGTCGCAAGCATACTCGCAAGCACAAGAAGTCCCATCGTAGAGGTCGCAGAGGAGGTAACGTCACACCTGCTGCCGGTGATATGTTGAATGGAGGAAACTGTGCTTCTACTGCCTCCCCTGTCGGTGGCAACGGTATGTAAAATCATTTTTATTTTTTAACTTTCATAGCAACAGGCGTCAGTTTCTCCTGTTGTTTTGTCTCTTTTATTGATTTATCTTGGAATTTCTTATCATTGAAATTAAACAATAGTCTCTTATACCCTCCCAATGTTTCATTTACAGAAAATATCTGATCATATCGTTTCTTCGTTTCTTCAAAGCTTAGGCGCTTCTTCCCATCCGGATGAAAATTCGTGAGTAGTAGCTTCGAAAATTCGATTAATAGTTTATTATCCGTGAATCCATCCCCCGACATAAACCCTATCATATTTAAAAACATCACACTTAGCGCATAGTTATCCCAAGTGTTACAGTTTTTCACTAATTCTTTGATAACGCTATCTTTAGGCATTCCTACATATTTACTATAGGTCCGTATTGCCATATCTTTAAATTTACCGATAAACTTTTCGGAAAATATTCTCAGCGATGAGTTGCTTTTGATGTATTCATTAATTAGTTCTTCTAGAGCCGCCGATGTTAAAATGGGGTTAATATTTACTAGATAACATATGATATGAACATCGATCGGCCATACATAGTAGCTAGGACTATATGAATAAAAGTAAGTTTCATAATTTTCAGGGCGAATGTTGGCTATAGGTATAGACAACCCAAAATCAATAATAATAGGTGTCTTCGTTTTTTCCTCTATTAAGATATTCGGCGTCTTTAGGTCATAATGTATTATGCCGTTTATATTTAAAATTCTTAGATTGTTTAACAGGAATGTATATGAGTCGAGAATATATGTCAATACTTCTTTTTTGTCTATGCCAGGTCTAGCAAGGAATGTAGAAATATCTACATTCTTAATAAAAGGTATTTTCATAATAGCAAAATCGGCATTTTCGCCATATCGATTCTTCTTTATTATGCGACACATATCCTTTTCGCGTTTGTCAATTTTGGCCAAATCAACATCGCACATACTAATAACAGGTGCGTAATAATACTCATATAAGTCTATTTTTTTCACCATCTTGCCTATATTATATTCGTGTTCGGTTCTATTATCTTTCTTTAATAATTTTGAAGCATACTTTGTAGACTTATTTATGGTTCCATTACATTCTATTGCTGGATAAAACACGCACCCAAAACCTCCTTGATTAATTAATTTCGTTTGAATACTCATTTACTTTCTTATTATTACTATTATTGTTATTATTTACTTATATATGTTATCATTGTTTTTTTATTCTTGAGATAATATTGTTTATTTTTAATTAATATTTTATTGTCACATTTAGAAAAATCATAAAATAAAATAAAAAATAAATATTTGTATATTTATATAAATAACAAAATGGCTAAAATGTCTAGAATGTCAAGTAAGCTTGCGAAGTGTAATATGGGTTCAGGCTCTAGTTTCTTATCTAGCTTGTTTATACTCGTTGTCTATGTAGCTATCGCTTATGTGCTTTACAGAGTGATAATGTATTTGATGAATATGCGTTCATCGGCTATGCCCAACGTTCCCTCCAGACCAAATGGCGCCGGTGGATGCTCCACAGGAACATGCGGTGGAAGTGGAAGCGCCGGTATGGCAACTCAGGAAGGGATGCGTGACCGCAAATACCCCATGCACCACAGAGGACGTTAATCAAAATTATAAATTAGAAAATTAGAAAATTAAACCCGACATTTTTATAATAAGAAAAATATTATAAAAATATTATAAAAATATAGGAAATATTATATATATCCTTATTGTAAATCGAGCTAAAATGTATTCCCTAGTTTCTATTCCATTTTATGATCATAAAACCCAATGTTATAAAAAGGTCATTAAATTAAACCGCGCACCACCACCCAATTCACCTCTTAACCAGATCATTACACGCGTTGGTCCTATACGCCTTTCACCATTCCAAGTAAATAGTGCTTTTTCAGGATGTGGTGGTGGAGGTGGTGGCTGTGGTAGCGGTTGCGGAAATGTAGCACAATGCTGTAATATTCTTATTACGAGCATTCAAGATAAGAACCATCTTATGTGTATTGATGATATTCCAAACCTGTTTTCATTTTTAGTAACAAATGGGTTCACCATTGATACGTCAATCACCAAAATGATGCAGGACTCTAATGTTAAATTGAGTAATGACCTTATTTGTTTTTTTTCTTGATATTATGTATAATATATAATATATAATATGTTCTTATTCACAATCTATGTCGACAATGAGTATACTGCGAAAAAAATGGAAACCGCTTCTAAAAAATTAGGGTTTTATGTGATGTGGCAGTGGGTAAAAAAAGGGAAAAAACTTGTTATTGCCTGTGACTTTCATAAAGAAGATAAAGAAGATAAATAACTCTAATAAACTGACTGACTGTTACTGTGTTACTGTAGTCGATTGGTTGTTATTTTTGTTTGTAATATTATTGTTGTTTTTATTTTTACTATTTTTATTACTTACCGGCGTTGGTGTCCCTGTAATCGTAGGTACAGGTGCCGGTTTTGTCAACAATTTAACTCCTTCTAAAAATGGACGATTGGAGAATGTGTTTTCCCATCTTGTAACTAAATATCTCATTTTATTTATTAAATTGGGTTGAAAATATAATAATACGAAAGTAAAAGCCGTCGCTTTCCCCACCTCCTTTAATCTTTCGTGTTTAAATCCAAATAAATTATTAAATGGATATGGTATCAATTCTATTAAATTTCTAGCAAGATAAATTAAAACACCGTTTACCCAGACCATAAATATCAAAGATAAAGAACAACTAATCAATGTTTTTTTATCTTCTTCTTCGCTATTAAATTTTGTCTGTAAATTTGTTAATGTATTTGCGACAATGGCTCCAGCAATAAAATAAATTGATGTTACATATCCAATATCTATTATTTTATTTGCTCTAATTAGAATATCCTGTTTTAGTGGCATCTTTTTTTTAGGAATACTCGGCGGTGGTGTTGATGTATCTATAAATCCTTTTGTAAAATTTTTATACCACTTTGAGTTCATTATTAACGAAGACATTGTTATATTGTTATACCGTTATATTGTTATACTTTGTATATAAAATATTACAATATTATTTATATTTTATTTATAAAATCATAAAATTGATATAATAATATGTTTTATATTATTATTATATCAACAATCAAAGCCTACCCACATTTACAAACGCAAAATATATGCCCAATGCCTCTTCTGTTACCATTCTTCCTTCCACTTATATGCCTTGTTCCGCTTCTTCTACAATACCTGCCATACCCATCCTAATAAAAGAATATATCAACACTTTGACCCCATTCGAGCGACAAGGTCTCGCCATTGCCAAGGATCATCTAGGGCCGTCTTTTGATATGAAACGGAGTTCCGGTTTTATACGCTGGATGGACGCAAGACGTTAGGCTTCCTAATTCGAGTCATTCTCCTGATTCTCCAGCGGCGTCTCTGGTGTCTCTGGTGTTTCCTGTGGCTCAATGGCAGGAGTCGGTTCACGTCCCATTTCGCAAATATGTTCATATACTCCCATAATCGCTTCTTTATATCCACTTGTATGTTGGTATGATATTCCGTGCTTCGCGCACAACTTTTTTACTATCGGCTGAATATCGCGCAAATGGCAGTGATTTACAGTGGGGAATAAATGGTGCTCGATTTGATAATTCAACCCAATCGATGTATAATAGTGAGGCCAATGAGTTCCAAAGTTGTTTGATGTTGTCACCTGATGAATATACCAGTTTTTATTATGACCTGTTATGCTTTTTTTATTCATATGACTCACAGAAGCAGTAATATTAAATATAGTTGATAATAGTAAATATGGAATTATTGCGTGCTTTATCGCGTAAAATGGTGTCCATATTTGAAAGGGTAATATAAATATAACATATATACATAAAAGAAGTTCAATAAAGTGTAAGACGCTATATTTTATTTGAATTGGTATTTTATACACACATTTATTGTATAAGTTTGTTATAATAAGAACTAGTGGATTTATGATTACCATTGCTAATAAACCTAGAGATGTTTTCTGAAAGTAGATTTTTTCTTGATTAATATGTTTAGTATTCCATTTTGTATTTTCAATAAACCTTAAAGGAGCATCTTTAATATCCGGTATTAAGTTACTTTCGTGATTCAAATCCGGGTCTTTATTGTGTATATTTGTATATGGATGATGTCCTATTATATGTTGATGTAGCCAATCATATGGATTTGTCATAATACGATACATATATTGTATACTCCAATTTATACGCCAGTCACGCGATACAGCAAAGTGGCTTCCGTCGTGAAACATTGCTGCGGACATCCAGTATATTGCCGGACATAGAAGCACATTTAACCAGCTCCAGAATATACTTTGCGAATATAACATTGTATAAAATGACCACATTGTTGCGCTCGCCATTGCGCCCCATTCACACCACCGTTGTGGCGTTGCTTTCGTGGCTTCGATTAATGATACACCGCGTTCTTCTGCCTGGTATTTAAAATGTTTCTTTACTTTGTCGCGCAATTCAATCGTAAATTCGCTGTTAAGAGTTTCATCCCAATTGAATAAATTATTGTCACCGTTTTCAATTTCGCCAGGGAGCAGGTATTTTTCGCATTTCTCCCGTTCTTCGTGTATCTCGTATTTTTTAAGAATATCGCGCATCATATCGTGATCACTAAAGGGATGATGCGATTCAAATAAAGCGGTGGCATCGCGACGATTCGCGGCCATAATCGCCATCGGTCCTCCAGGATGAGCGAAATTTGTGATATCATAATATTTATTATGTATTTTTACGATTTTGCGTCTTACACGTTCATCATTATCTTTTTTCCACTTCAACATTTGGTCGGTGGTTGGTTGGTGGTTAGTTGGTGGTTAGTTGGTGGTTAGTTGGTATATAATATATACTGGTTTAATTATTATATATTATATGTTATAGTTTTTATATTGATTTCGAATAATGGCTATATGTGTTCTAATATATTCATCGACTCATCAGTATATTTCGCAGTTTTCTCGTTTTATGATGCCTAGATTTATGCCTGTTATTATTATTATTTTCGAAATTCCGAATGCTTTGTATGATTTCTCTTTCTCTGTCATATAATCTTCTACGATTATTCTTAATATCGCTTATATATCTTGTTCGACGGTGTGATGCGCCACCGCTTCCGCCTTGTTGTGGCGGCGTATCTCCTTGAGAATTGCCTCTTACGCCTTTTACAATTTTACTAGCTATACCATAAGCTTTGTCTGTTACAGCGGTTCCAGCTTTTGAAGCACTGTTTTTAACAGCGGTTGCTGCTGCGGTTCCTGCCGCGCGTGCCCGATATATTCCAGACGCAACAACTTGTTTTCCAGCCGAAACCGTGTCTTTTACAGCGGCTTTTCCAGCATCAACCTTGGCTCCTATAGCGGATCCTACGGCCGAAACTTTGTCTCCTACAGCGGTTGCTGCGTTTGAAAGGCCTTTTTTTACAGTGTTTTTTGCGGATGAAACCTTTTGTCCCAAAGCTGCTGTTGTTAAATTTTTTTCATGTTGAAATCGTTCACTTGGTGTCGCAATTCCTGCTTTTACTTTCTCTGCTAATTCCGCCTTTGCCGTTGCGTCTGCTTGTTTTTTAGCTTCTTTTGCCGCTGCCGCATCATCCTGTTTTTGCTTTTTTGCCACTGCATCATCTTCCTTTTTTTTCTGTTTTTCAGCTGCCGCTTCATCCTGTTTTTTCTTTTTGTCTGCTTGTTCTTCAGGTGTTAGTTTACGTGTTAAATTATTATATTTCTCTTTGGCACTATCAAGAAGACCTTTCTTTGGTGGCCCCCCTGGCGTTGCTCCTGGCGTTGCCCCTGGTGTGCCTGCCGGATTGCCTGGTTTATTTTTACGTGTAGTAGCAGCAGAAGCAGCATTTTTTAATTTACTAAGCATCGATGGTCCTTTTGGGTTATTGCTGCTTTGATGAGGTGGTGGCGGTGGTGATGAAGAACCGCAATTTTGCGCATTATTGCTTATTTGATATAAACTATATAAATCGGTAGTATTCATATCACCGCCTTCATCAACAGAATCTTTATATTTTTTTAACATATCGTGAAAAAGTTCATTTAAAGTGGCTGTATTCTCTGACTGGGTAAATTCCGTTTTCCATTTTTCAGGGAATTTTAATATTTTATCCTGAATACCATCTATAAAATCCTGAATACCTTCCTGAAAAAAGGTCGGTTGATGTAAACTTCTTCTTAATTCTTTTATATAGTCTGAGCTTCTTATTATACTTATAATCATATCCCTATCATCGGTTATGTTATATGCCGCGAGCTCTTGTATTAATTTATTTTTTAAAAAAGGTAAGTCCACATTATTTGTAGACATTGAAGTCATTGGAACTCCCATCATCCCCATCATTCCACCAGATCCGCCCATACCACTCATTCCGCCCATCCCTCCTTGAGGGTTTTGATTATTATATACAGATGCTGATTGTGCGGTTGGTCCTCTCGATGCTCTCGGTGATTTTTTTTTTATGGGTTTTTTTGCTGCTCCTACTCCTGTTGCAGCTTTTCCTGCTCCTGTTGCTGCTCCTGTTGCTGATCCTGTTGCTGATCCTGTTACTGTGCTTCCTATAGCCTCTACTAATTTTTTCATATCAGCGCTAGGCGCCCCTGCTTCTGGCTTTGCTGCTTCTGGCTTTGCTGCTGCTGCTGCTTTTGCTGCTTTTGCTGCCGCTGCTTCATCTCGCTTTTTCTGACTTTCATCTGATTTCTTCAGTTGCGTCTGCTTCAATAGCAGTTGTTCCTTCAGCGACCCAGCGTCTGATTGTGATGACTGTGCCGGTGATGATAATGATTTTGGAGGCGGTGGTGGTGGCGCCGGTATCGCCGGTGGCGGCGGTGGTGGTGGTGGCGGCGACGGGG
>Ga0209617_10001712_pt1 | contig 10265 bp, 4 predicted proteins | sample LakEriepJuly2011_2_FD_187459 | JGI IMG/M metagenome (GOLD analysis project Ga0209617, IMG submission 187459) | Freshwater microbial communities from dead zone in Lake Erie, Canada - CCB epilimnion July 2011 (SPAdes) (version 2) | ecosystem: Environmental > Aquatic > Freshwater > Lentic >... | reverse complement strand
CCCTGCTGGCTCCCCAACAAGGAATGGCATGTCCCTGCAGGTTGGAGAGATGCCGGATTCGAACCCGAGACTGCAGGTTTCATGGTCTGTTGCACTGCCATTGAGCCCCCACATCCCCTCATTGAGCCACCACATCCCGGGGATCTGGTGGCTCAATCCCTCATCAATTAGTTACCACATGTGCAATTCACCTTTTTTAAGGGGACAGGGACATGCAATTTGGATGGATAGGCATAAGTAAATTAGTATGGTACTGCCAACTGGATATAAGTATTTTTTTAAACTGTCCCTATAATATTTTATTCATTTTTAAAATTCTTAAGCAGGGTACCGGTACACATCTAGCTTTTGTATTTCATGTGAGATTTAAATACTGAATCTCTCCCCTCCCAACTTATGCTCTCAAATCTTTTCAAAAGCCATAAGAGTGCCCATCACATTTTTTAAAAAAGTCAAAAAGAGTCCACTTCATTTTTGAGATAGAATTCTAGTATATTCATCAGCCAATAGGGAAAAAAGAATTAAAAAGCCGCGAGAGGATTCCGGATAAATTTATGTAACCTATAGGAAATAAATCGATATCAGAATATAAAGCTTAAAATTAACAGTTCCATTATTTTGAATAAAAATTGAGACCTCTCTCTACAGTACTAGGTTCCCATTCAAATGGCTCGTAGCGCATCCCTAACATCTGTGTGCTTCACTCAGGGTTGTGGATCCGGTCCATTTTCGGCCAGATCCGGCTCCGGATCCTGCAAATCAGAATTTTAAAACCGGATCCCGGATCCTACTGGCACTTAAAGAATCAATTTAAGCATCAAAGTTTTTTTCACATCAAACATATTTCTTCTGATATTTGAATGATGATTATTTTTATCTGAAAAAATGGAAAAATTCACCTGAAAATGTGTAAAACCTCTATTTTTTAAGTATTTTTTCCTTGTTTATACAACTTTAAATTGCCAAAGCACTAATAAGATCCGGATACGGATCCGGATCCGGTGAAAATTTTCCGGATCCGGATCCGACCAAAAAGGTATTAAAGGTATAAAGGGTATTATTCCACCTTGTATCACGAAATAGAATATTTTTCTACATTGTATCCCACAATCTTGAAGATTATTCCCATACAGGCAAAAATTATTTTTTAGTTTGAATTATTTCAGAAGCTGAGTGGAGATAATAATGGGACTAAAGAATTAAGATGGGTATTGCTATATATCAATTGAAAGCTCTTTTCAAGGGCTATTGTCACCCAACATAAAATTTAAATTTGATTAAAGGGAAACTTAACAATTTCCAAAAGAAAATCCAGCATATTAACGGCTCTACAATTACAGATTGTCTGGACAATTCTAGTTGCGGCAAACATTGTACGCTCAGCATATTCGTTATCAGGGGAATATTAATAAAGCACTATGGTATAGTGGGGGCAGTATTATTCAAAATTACGCTACGGAGGTTCAAAAATTTTTGAAGACAGCGTCAAATTCACAAATTATGCTATAGTTGCCGCCTGGTCATTTAGAAGTACATACAGTAGGTTGATGCTGTAATTCTAGAATACATTTTTTGCAGCCCAAAATGTTTAAAATGATGAAATCCTTTTGTGTTTACCCATGTTGATTTTGGTGGCATCAGGATTACGCAGTCACAAAATAAACTGCCGCATCAAGAATCGTCCAGACAATCTGGAATTGTAGGGTCATTCATATGCTGCCTTCTTTTGTTGATAGTGAAGTGTCACTTTAATAAAATTAAAATTTGATTGTGGGCTACAATAGCACTTAAAAAGATCTTCCGATCGATATATAGAAGTACCGTACCCACCTTAATTCTTGCTAGAAAGTCCCTTTAAGAATTTTGTTTAAAGAATACCTACCATACAGTACGATGATTGATCACTGATGCTTGATGGGACCTGACTGACCCTTACATAAAATTGAGAGAGAAAGAAACTTCTGCTGAAATTGTCTACTTTTTGAAAAATGAAGCCAGAAAGCATCTGGATCCATCAATTCTGGATCCGCGTCAAAATTTAAACGAATCCGGATTCGTGCCAATAATGCGTTGGAGCCGCAACACTAGTGGGGAAGTAGGAACATCGATGAATTATGGAAAAATGTTCTGGGCTGACAGACTCTGAACAAAATCTTACTCACGAAATTAATTAAAGCCTTCCGTGCGGTTGGGAGGTATCTTTTCGTTTGAGATGGCTTAAATGGGTGCCCTATCTTTCACAGTTGCCGATTCAGATCATTTTAGAACGGATCCGGATCCTTCTGGGTAATACCGGTAATATTTTAAGCATTACGGTAAATAATAAGGCGTTTAATAAACTTAGATTAATATAAGTTCCAATTAGCTTTCAAATAACAGTGAGTGATCAAAACCTACCTACGAGTTAATTCCTCCCCACTTAAAAAAAAAAATCAACAGGGCAACTCTTGAAAATGTTTAAGAATTTTGGGTGCACATCCCACTTTTGAAAACTAAAAGGCAAATTCAATTACATACATACCTATACACAGAAAAATCAATCAATCAATAAGAAAACTAAGGAGCTGTGAGAGAATTCAATACCGGTACTGTATTCTACCAATAGGAAAAAAAGGAAAAAGAAGTTTCTTGGGCAAGCTTGGGGGTTTTGATAACCCAAATGCAATTCCAAAGCTTAATTGGTAGGTACCTACGGTACCCTACTTAAAAATTGGAAAATGAATAAGATACCTATGGAAAACACAGATTAACAAATTTATCGTGTATCTGGCAGCAGTACCAGTACTTCCCGCCCGGTTCTTACTTAGGCCCATCCAACCATACTACTTTTAAGTTGTGCTATTCTCGTGTCCCTGTACATTTTAAACTTTTTAATAAAATTTGAAAATAGAGGATCCAAAAAGATCCGTACTTTGCCTTCGGATCCGGGGAAATAATTCGGATCCGGGGAAATAATTCCGATCCGGGTGGATCTGGATCCGAAACACTGCTAACTTTGACACCATAGCCTAGACAAAGAGCTCTTAACTCTTGGACATATTGGCTGTATTTTGGGAACCTTACTTCGACAGAAGCTGGACCTACGTGAAACAGTGTAAAAATTTAATTATTTTGAAGACCTAAACTGCATGAGGATGAATTTAGACAACTCAAAATATTCCCTAAAATATTGACCCTTCGTAGGAAAGAAAAGTACCGGTTGGTAAGGTGTTATCCTATTTTTCAAAACTCAACATCCACATGTGTGGCCACAACTAAAATATAATTCATATAATTTTGAATAATGTCTTTAACTGTAATATCTGAAGAGATATGAATTTTGAAAATTTTGGACCAGGGTTAGGGGTCCAAGTATTACTATTGAGCTTGGATGTTAAATGTGTAGTGTAGTTATCCAAGTTTTTATGGGATTTTTTTGCATACAGGCTCCATTGTCTGATTAACGTGGTCATGGAATAATTAAAGGGAGTGTCTCACGAAAACTAAGGCCTAGGTTGCTATACATCAATCGAAAGCTCTCCTTTTAAGCATTGGACGCATGCTTTAAAATCAAACTTTTATTTAAGGGCATTCCTGCAATTTACTTATAAAATTATTTGTGCCTTAAGCACAATGACCTGGAAGTTGTGTGTAAACTTTGAAGAATGTAGTTTGCGTCGCACATTTCCTTTGAAGAATTTTTTTGTGTCTGCGCCATGCGCCATTTTGTCTTACATAATCTCTTCAAAGTAGGTATATGTTTTTCAAGTTTTTCTCTATTTTTTTCACATTTCCTTTGAAGGGATTATGTAAGACGGCTGGCGCCATTTTTATCTTATATACATATTTTCTTGAGGATTTTAACAAATATTCTTCAAAGTTTACAGAAAACTTCCAAGTCATTGTGCTTAAGGCGCTGAGCATTTTAGACATAATTTGTGGGATGGCCCTTTAATAAAAATAAAATTTTATAGCAGGCATCCAATGCTTAAAACATTATCTTTCAAACTATGTATAGCAAGATAGGCCTTAGTTTTCGTGAGACACTCCCTTTAACAAACCAATACCTGGCAAAGTGTAGTGGATCCGAAATTATTTTTTCCGGATCCAACTTTCTATTCAATTTCGGATCCCGCTCTGGATCCGGATCAGATTCCGGATCTGAGCTAATTTCTCAGTAAGGAGGCAAAATTTGTAAACAAAACTGCAGTACAAATTTTAATTTAAACAGCCTTTTGTACCTTTGAATTTCTTGTCCTTACTGTAAAATTGACAGTAACCAGTGGGATGAATTTCATACTTTCGTTACATCACTTTCCTCGTCCCTTTCACGTTCTTTCGAGTTAAATCATACCCACCGTAAAAGATTTTGACTTATTTTTCTCATATTCGTCTAAATTTTGTTGCTCTCCTCTTTTTGTTCTTTCATACACTTTTTTCATTCGCACTACAAGAACCATCAAGGGTTGTGGATCCGGAACCAACTTTTTTGCCGGGTCCGGATCCTACTGTGACTATGTATAGATAGTTGTATGAAAAGGACATTTAAAAACCTGGAGCTTTTACACCTTTTCAGTTGAATTTTTCAATTTTTTTTGGTAAAAAAAATAAACATGCATGAAAATATCTGAAGAAATCTGATTGATTTGAAAAAAATTTAGATATTAGGATCCGGATCCGGTTTTTAAAATTCAGATTTTCTTGATCCGGATCCGGCCGAAAATGGACTGGATCCGCAACCCTGACGTCCCTGAGAACCAAGATTATCACTGTACTTTCTGGCAGGAACACAGTTGAGGAGCGAGTGACCCAGGTGGCGAAGAAGATGATGATGTTGACCCACCTGGTGGTCCAGCCCGGCATGGGCGGCAAATCCAATCTCAGCAAGAAGGAGATTGACGATATCCTCAAGTTTGGAACGGAGGAGCTCTTCAAGGTGGGTGGTGCCTTTCTCCCGTAACCGTTCGGTAGGTAAATTTAAAAAACAATAGGTACGGTGTTGCCTGATCTGTTTTATTTAATTACTACTAGGGTTGTGGAGCCGTGCCGTTTCACCGCGGCTCCGGCTCCGGAGCCGTGTATTTCTTTTGTGGCTCCAGAGCCGGCTCCTACTCATATGATTTTACATCTGTTTTTTCCAAATCAATGCTAACAGAACCTTGATTTTTCAATAAACTGCTTCATTTATGGGTCAGCTTTGGTCTCTTCAGGCTAGAATTCATGTTTTCTACATACTTGCTAGTTTCTACATAATCTACATTCTACATAGGTACCTACTTTCTACATACTCTCTGCTGTTAAAAAAACTAAACTTCTATTTTTGATAAACCAGGAAGAGGAGATCAACGACGAAGGAGAATCGGCGAACGACATCGTGTAGGTACGACGACAAGGCTGTTGATCAGCTGCTGGATCGTAGTCAGGAGGGAATAGAGGAGAAGGAGTCTTGGGCCAACGAGTACCTTTCATCTTTCAAGGTAAGGAGGACGGCCAAAAAAAATGCCTTTCAAAGAAAAGGTCAGGAAGGTTGGTCATTGTTGTGGATCTGAAATTATTTTTTTTCGGATCCGGATCCGATTTTTCAGGAAATAACGGGTCCTATTCCGGAGCCGACTTAATTTAATTTCTAAGTAAGGAAAATGTTAAAACAAAACGGCAGCACAAATTTCTATTTTAAAGAAGAGATTTTTAAAGCCTACCTGCGAAATGTTTTGTCCTTGTAGAAGTACTTTTAAATATGACATCGATTGGCGCTTGTGGGATCCTGATCCGAAATAAATTAGTCCCTATTCGCATCCAAATCCGGCAAATACTTTTCGATCCGACCGGATTCGGATCCAGAACACTGAGGTCGGTGCATTAGATAGGAAACTTTTTGTTCCGGTGCCTAGTCGGTGATGGAAATGCATATCCTAATTTAAACAGATTTCCTGAAAGATATATATACCGTACAGCGGTAAGAAAATTTGGCTTAATTTTAAAAATTAAATGCAGAATTGCGCCATAGAATTTATTTCCTCAATCTATACCGGAATCGGACGCTGCACTGTCGCAGTGTTTTGAATCCGCAAACGTTTCATGCGGATCCGGATGCAACGATTTGTAAAAATTCGAATCCGAATCGAATGCGGAAAGTGTATTTTACCATGCTGGATCCGGATCTGCATATCGAATGTGGATCCGTATCCAGGGGGCGAAACATATGCGGATCCATGCAGATCCGGATCCGAAACACTAGTTATGTGCATTGGAGGTTTGTTTTGTTAATATTAGGTCATATAACCGTCAAACGTTTACTTTTCGATGGTAAGGATATAGGTAAGGTAACAGGCTAGACTTTTTTTTAACAGCGTTGTGGATAAAGAACCTTTTGTTACGGATCCGAGTCCACAGACACAATCCTTCTTAAAAAGGGACTGTCTCACGAGAATTAAGGCATAGGTTGCTATACATCATTCAAAAGCTCTTTTCAAGGCCTATTGTTGCCTCGCTTAAAATTTTAATTTTTTTAAAGGGACAGTTCGCAATGTACATAAAACAGTTCAGCGTAAGCTAAGCTGGGTCATATTGATTTGTTTGAATCATATAGCAGGCGGAGTCTAATTTTCGTCTTTGGGATGTGATATGTACACTTTTCCGCTAGGAGGAGGGGCTTCAACAGGTAGTTGGGGTCGAATAGGTCGCCCATGTGGACGTTTCCGAGCAAATACTTCCCGCTAAAAGCATTTCCTCAGGCCTTAATTCTCGTGAGACAGTCCCTTTAACAGAAATTTTTACGGTACTGTACTGTCCAAAGAAAACTAAAGCGGGTTTGAAAGTGGTATCAATCGATTGGTAATTTTAAACTGTATGGTCGACCAATTTTTATTTCTCATTTTAATTGGTTACCTACCTCCAGGGTTGTGGATCCGGTCCATTTTCGGCCGGATCCGGATCCAGCAAATCAGAATTTTAAAATCGGATCCGGATCCCGGATCCTACTGGCACTTAAAGAATCAATTCAAACATCTAAATTTTTTTCACATCAAACATATTTCTACTGCTATTTGAATGATGATTATTTTTATCTGAAAAATTGAAAAAATTCACCTGAAAAAATTGAAAAATTCACCTGAAAATGTGTAAAACCTCTATTTTTAAAATATTTTTTCCTTATTTTTACAACTTTACATTGCCAAAGTACCGATAGTATCTGGATACGGATCCGGATCCGGTGAAAATTTTCCGGCTCCGGATCCGACCATAAAGGTCCGGATCCGACAGGATCCGGATTCGCAACCCTGGAGACCGTAGAGTACCTATCATTACGCTCAGGGTCGTCGCCATATTAATATGTGAAAAAAAAAAAAAAATGTTTCCGGCTGCATACATGCACCGTCTCACTACTCGATGGTAAGGTAGCTGTAGGTACAGGAGCTGTAGGGTGATGCTGTGGGACTGTACAAATTAATTCAAAAGTTGCTTAGACGCTGGAACTGGTTTTATGCTCCTATCTTGATTGTGTCCCAGTTTAAAAAAGGAAGATGACCAACCATACAGTTAAAAATATGGTTCGATTGAACCTATTTTGAACATCCCTTAGTTTTCGCTGGACAGTTCCTTTAATATTTTACCTGCCTCAATACTAAAAATAAATGTCGAAATTTTTTGTTAGAGCTTCTTCAATTTTTCGTTTATATACCTAATGAGATGTATGGTAGCTGGAAACACAGATAGGATCCGGAGCCGTTCCTACCTACCGTACCGTACCGTACCGTGCCTTATTTGTCAAGTCCCACACTACGGTGTACGGTGTACGGTACCAACCTAACCTTTACCTAGGTATGTATTTAACCCAGAGATTAGGGAAGATTTAGAGGTCCATGCTTAAATCGATTAATCAAAAAAGCTGCCGTCAACTGGCCATTTTTGGGTGGCACCGGTACTACAGTGCTTATAATTGGTCTGCAGTCTGCTATAATCAAACTGAGGTGTCTATTTTCTATGGGTTGGTGGGATACTGTACTGTAGATTTTGATTCACATCGCAATATTTTATTTGGTGAAACTAGGGCCCATGGGTGACGGTCCTTATTCATGAAAAAACCCAAGTTATGAAACAAGAATCTGCTTAATTATCCCCACCCCCTTTCATATGAAACCGACACATGTTGAGGGGGGGGGGGTTACTGTACACTACACTTCTGGCCAAAGTAGCATATTACCTAATCAGACAAATGCTCCACAAAATGATAAATTTGGCCAGTTGACGACAGCAAATAAAGACTTTGGTCATCTATATCTCTTCCATAATCTTTGATTTAATCCTAAGTTTCTGTTGTGATTAAATTCTCCCCCTCGTTCAGGTGGCGACCTACCAGAACAAGGAGGGCGGGGAGCCGGAGGAGGAGGAGATCGAGATCCTGAAGCAGGAAGCTGACAACACGGACCCCGCCTACTGGGAGAAGCTGCTGCAGCATGGGCAAGGTCAACTACGGCGACGGCGGCGAGGTGGGCGGCCGCGACGACGGCAGCTGGCAGGAGAATATCTCCGACTACAACTCCGACTTCAGCGTGCCCAGCGACGACGACAAGGAGGACGACGATTTTGACGAGAAGAACGACGACAATCCGGACGGCCGATCGCGGCGAGACATGGCGCGGGAGCGGAAGCGTGACCGGGACCGGCCCCTGCCGCCGCTGCTGGCGCGTGTCGGCGGCAACATTGAAGTGCTCGGCTTCAATGCGCGCCAGCGCAAGTCCTTCCTCAACGCGATCATGCGCTACGGGATGCCTCCCCAGGACGTCTGCAACTCCCAGTGGTTGGTCCGCGACCTCCGCGGAAAGTCCGAGAAGTGCTTCAAGGCGTACACGTCCCTTTTTATGCGTCATCTCTGCGAGCCGGGGAATGAGAACACGGAGACGTTTGCGGACGGAGTGCCCCGCGAGGGTCTCTCCCGCCAGCACGTCCTCACTCGCATTGGGGTCATGTCCCTCATACGCAAAAAGGTCCAGGAGTTCGAACAGATCAACGGGAAGCACTCGATGCCGCACCTGATTGTGAAGCGGCAGGCGGCCGTGGGGGGCCCAGCCGCCGCGGGGGGAGAGAAAGAGAGCGATCCTTCCACGCCGCTGACGGAAACGCCGAGCGGAACGCCAGCTAGCTCCGCCCGCGCCAGTCCCCAGCCCACCAAGGAGAAGGAGGAGCCGGCGGCCGCCACCACCAAAGAGGAGCCGTTGGAGAACGGAAGCGACAAAGAAGAGAAAATGGAGGTGGTGGTGGAGGAGAAGGGGGCTGCTACTGGAGCCACCGACAAAAAAGACGCGGACAAAAAAGACGCCATCGTCCCCGTCGCCGGCGAGGAGAAGGGAAAGAAGGACAGTGAGGAGAAGGAGAAAGAAAAGGAGGAGGTGGAGGATGAGAAGAAAGGAGAGAAAAAGAAGGAGGCGGAGAAGGGGTCGGAGGAGAAGGAGAATCGGTTCATGTTCAACATTGCTGACGGCGGATTCACGGAGCTGCTCACGCTGTGGCAGAATGAGGAGAAGGCGGCCGTGCCGGGCCGGGAGTTCGAGATCTGGCACCGCCGACACGACTACTGGCTTCTTGCAGGTCTTTTTACTTTACGGTACCACTTGTACCTAGGTACATAGGTAGGTACCTATGGTAGCGTACCGGTACCCGTACCTACCTATTTTAAGTACCGTAGGTAGGTAACGTACCGGTATATCGCTGAAAAATCCTTTTTCCCGATCTGGTTTGGTAACTAACTACCGGTATTTGTTAGAAATTCCCATAAGAAGGTACCGGTATGTCAACGGTATGTTTTTTCCAAGTCCATTCGTGGTACCGCCACTACCTTTATTCATATGCCGGTATGGAGGTGGTCAGAGAGGTACCGTATCTACCTACGGTACCCTATCATTAGGTAGGTACCTATATGCTGAGAAAAGCTAAAAATATAAATTGGCTGTTTTTTTTACAAAACTGTGCCATTCGGTGTATCAAATATGTTTTTTTATGAAGGTTGCGAAGCTACGGTACTAAATACAAATGAGGGGTGGTGGTTGTTCATTTTGTAGGTAACTTGACCGCGAACAGGCAGTTAGAGTTACCGGTAGTTACATAAGTTATTTTTTTTTATTAAATTTTTGGTAAAATGTTTCCATCAAACAAACGCATCTGAGGCTTACGTCGGGATTATCTTGGTACCTACCGTAACCAGCTACCTAGTTCCTTAACAAGTACGGTACGGTACGGTACGATACCGGTATTGACCGAGATTACTCAACCCCCCCCCCCCCCCCCCC
>Ga0209617_10001711_pt1 | contig 10265 bp, 6 predicted proteins | sample LakEriepJuly2011_2_FD_187459 | JGI IMG/M metagenome (GOLD analysis project Ga0209617, IMG submission 187459) | Freshwater microbial communities from dead zone in Lake Erie, Canada - CCB epilimnion July 2011 (SPAdes) (version 2) | ecosystem: Environmental > Aquatic > Freshwater > Lentic >... | reverse complement strand
TGTGGACGCGCCAGCAGCACCCGCCGCGCCGGCCACGCCAACAGTCACGGAACTCGCAGCGGTCATCGTTCCGATGGGTTCGATGGAAGAACGCGCGCTTCGCTATCGCGACGAAGTCCTCGAAAACGCGCGCAAGGTGCATGAACTCTCCGGTGGCCGCATCGGCTACCTCCACATTCAATCGATGGATCAGGCATCGCTCGATCGATTCGAGCGCGATCTTTACGCCGCCGCTGCGGGCCGCGACGCGCTCCTCGTCGACGTGCGCAACAACGGTGGTGGTTTCACCGCCGATCGCTTGCTTGCATCGATCGACGTGCGTCCGCACGCCTACGCGATTCCGCGCGAAGGCGACCTCTCGCGAAAGACGAGTTACCCGCAAGATCGACTTTTCATCCAGCGCTACACGCTGCCGATGGCGATGCTCTGCAACGAGAAGAGTTTCTCAAACGCCGAGATCACCTCGCACGCGTTTAAGACGCTCGGCCGCGGTCCGCTCGTCGGGCAACAAACGGCGGGCGGCGTGATTTCGACGGGTTCTGAAAGCCTCGTCGATGGCACGACCGTGCGCATGCCGTTCCGCGGTTGGTACTTGCCCGATGGCACCGACATGGAAGAGAACGGCGCGATGCCGGACTTCGTCGTTCTTCAAACGCCGGAGGATGAATCGCGTGAGTTCGATGCGCAACTTGCGAAGGCTGTCGAAGAATTGATGAAGAAGCTTCCAAAGAAGTGATCTCGCAAGCCCGCATCGCGCGGCTTGTGGAGAATGCGCACATGGCGAAGGTCCCGATTCAGTTTTCGACATCACGGCCGCATCCGTGGCACGGGTTACCCGTTGGTCCGAAGCCGCCAGATGTGGTGCACGCGTTCATTGAAATCACGCCGTTTGACGTCGTGAAGTACGAGATCGATAAGCAGTCGGGCTATTTGCGCGTCGATCGGCCGCAGCGGTCGAGTTCGGTGCCGCCTGCGTTGTACGGCTTCGTGCCGCGCACCTACTGTGGCGCACGGGTTGCGGCGTTGTCGCCAGCATCGACGCGCGGCGACGGCGACCCGCTCGATATCTGCGTGCTCACCGAGCGACCGATCAATCGCAACGAGGTCATTCTCGATGCGCGCGTCGTCGGCGGGATCGAGATGATCGATGGTGGCGAAGCGGACGACAAGATCATCGCTGTCCTCGCGAGTGATCCGGTGTACGGCCGTGCGAGTGACTTGGAAGATCTGCCGAAGGCGCTCATCGATCGGCTTGTCCACTACTTCGCGACGTACAAGACGATGCCTGGCGAAGAGAATCGCGTCTCAATTCGTTCGACGTACAGCGTGACGCACGCGTGGCAGGTCGTTCGCGCCTCGATGGCGGACTATGAGGAATTGGTTGTTTGAGCGGGGGTTGCCGAAGGCGGAGCAGAGCGAAGCCTGAGCAGTCGACGCCGGCGTCGCCGATCGTATCGTGTGGCACTACCCCCCTGCGATGCAGGAGGTAGTGGTTCGGCGCGCGAGCACGCTCCATACGCCAAACAACCATCGTTGCATCCGACGCATGAACGACGCATCGCCATCACCAAAGGTGATGCCACACGAAACGCGCATCGCCGCCGAACGTCATCCTCTCGCGCTTTGCTTCGCTCCGCGCTCGTACTTGAGCGCTCGCGACTCGCTTCGCTTTCGCTCGCTCTGGCGTGAATCACGCCAGAGGGAGCCGCAGCCTCGCCGCGCGTTACTCAGCCGGTTCGTCGACTTCCGCACCCTCTTGCGCGTCCTCGCGATGGACAACTTCGTCGCGCAACTTGCGGCCGTTCTCCGCGATCGAGTCGTAGATCGACGCGAGCAATCCGACGAGCGGGAACTTTCCTTGCAGTGGCGATTGTCCGAGTCGTCGCAAGAGCGCATGCGGCGCAAACGGTTCGGTTTCGCTCGGCATCTCGTTGATTTCGCGGCCTGGTCGCCAGAAGTTCTCAAGCGTGCGCTCAAGCGGCATCGCTTCAGGTGCTGCATCCGCTGCCGGCGGCGTCGAGTGCGCGCGAGCAACACCACGCGTTGCAATCGCACGCGCTTCTTGCAGTCGTTCGAGGAGGCGCTGGCCGTCGAGTCCGCGCAGCGTGAACGCAAGCAACGGGTCGCCCGCGAGTCGCTCAAGTACGAGCGACGATATGCACATCACGTGCTTGCACGGCGCAGGCAATTCGCACGTACACGTGCGCGCCACGCTCGCAACATTGGTCGGCACGAGTTGCTTTCCGATCGACACAAACGGTTGCTCGACGAGCGGCGGCATTTCACCCGCGAGAAGTTTCGCGGAGTACACCGCTTCGCGCGCCATGATCGCAACCACACGATCCCAATCGTGCGCAGTGAGTTGTTCAGGCGTGATGTGCACGGTGTACGGACGCGGCGCACGGCCTTGCACGCTCGCTTCGATGCCGGACTGCGTGATCTGCAACGTCGCGGTCTGTCCAGCGCGCGCGTAGTCGAGGCCCTCAGTCTTCGCGGCTTCGCTCACGCCATCGAGCAGGAGCTGCGACCACATGTCCGCGGGCCACGCGAGGAGATCGACACCTTCCTTGCGACGCAAACGAATACCGTTCTTCAATCGTCGCGGCGTGTCGGGGCGGCGCATCTGACGCATGCCTGGGCCGGAATTGAACGACGAATTGAATGACGAACTGCGCGCGAATTGCGAGCCCGCCATGGGCGACGCGGAAGGAGCGCCCGCGGGCGTGCCGCTTGAGTTTGGCGTTGGCTCTGGTGGCGCGGCGTCCATCGCCTCAGGATCCGTCGCGTGTTCCTCGCTCATGCGTCCTCCTCAAGCGTGTCGCGGCGGAGCGTGAGCAGGTCGCGGAGTTGTCCAGTCGAAAGTTCGGTCAGCCACGATTCACCCGAGCCGATGATCTGCTGTGCAAGCTCGGTCTTCTGTTCGATCATCTGATCGATGCGCTCTTCGAGCGTGCCTTCCGAAATCATCTTGTGAACATGCACGGTGCGATGCTGGCCGATACGGAACGCGCGGTCCGTCGCCTGATTCTCAACCGCCGGATTCCACCAGCGATCGAAGTGGAAGACGTGATTCGCAGCCGTGAGGTTGAGACCGACGCCACCAGCCTTGAGCGAAAGCACGAAGATCGGGCACGTTGGATCGTTCGACTGGAAGCGCTCGATGAGTGCTTCGCGCTTCGCCTGCGGCGTGCCGCCGTGAAGGAACTGCGCTTCGCTGTCGAGTTCTTGTCGAATCATCGCGACGAGCAGGTGACCCATCTGACGGTACTGCGTGAAGACGAGCGCGCGGTCGCCGGTTGCGACCACTTCTTCCAGCATTTCCATCAAGCGCATCGCCTTACCCGAACGCGCGGAGAGTTTGTCGCCAGGCGCGAGTTTTGGCAGTGGTACCTCGTCGTCGTCGGCACCCTGTCGCAAGAAGTGCGCGGGGTGATTGCAGACTTGCTTCAACTTGACGAGCGCCGAAAGCACGAGGCCGCGACGCTTCATGCCGTCCGCGTTGTCGACGCGGTTGAGCATGTCGTTGACGACCGAATCGTAGAGTTGCGCTTGCTCCGCAGTGAGCGGCACGTTCTGCCGCGACTCGACGAGTGGCGGAAGATCGCTGATGACGGTTGGATCGGTCTTCAAGCGGCGCAACACAAACGGGCGCACGAGATTCTTGAGTCGATCGGCTTGGCGGCGATCTTTGTGTCGCTCGATCGGTGCCGCGAAACGTCGGCGGAAATCGCCTTGCGTTCCGAGATAGCCAGGCGTGCAGAACTCGAGAATCGACCAGAGTTCGCTGAGACGATTCTCGACGGGCGTACCCGTGAGTGCAATGCGATGACTCGTGCGCAGCGCACGGATCGACGCAGTCTGCTTCGTTGGCGGATTCTTGATGTGCTGCGCTTCATCGAGCACCACGCGGCGCCAGTGCACGCGCCCGAGGCTGTCCTTGTCGCGCACGACAAGCGCGTACGTCGTGACGACGATGTCTGCGGCGAGCGCGGTTTCCACGAACTTCTCGCCTTGCGGGCGCTCGAGTCCGTGGTGAACGTGTACGACGAGTTCGGGCGCGAAACGATGCAATTCGCGGTTCCAGTTGCCGACGACCGACATCGGGCAGACGAGGAGCGTCGGACCAACCACGCGGCCTTGCGCCTTCTGCCGTTCGTGCTGCAACAGCGCGATGAGTTGCACGGTCTTACCAAGACCCATGTCGTCCGCGAGGCAGCCGCCGAGGCCGAAGCGATCGAGGAACGCGAGCCACGACAGACCTTGCTGCTGATACGGACGCAGCGTGCCTTGGAATCGCTCGGGCTGATCGACTTGCGTGTAGCGCTCGTCGCCTTTGAAGCCGAGCAATTCGCTGACCCAACCTTGCGCGTCGAGGCCAAGGATCGGGAGCCCTGTGTCAGGGCCATCGAGACCGTTGCCGAGGCGAATCGCCTGCATCACGGTCATCTGCCCGCCTGGATGTTCCTTCAAGAAACGCACTGCGCCGTTGAGGTCATCCGGACGAATCTCAACCCACTGACCGTTCACGCGCAGAAGCGGCGAACCTTGTCCGGCGAGTCGTTGGAATTGCTCGATTGAAAGTGTCTGATCGCCGAGCGCGATTTGCCACGAGTAATTGACGAGGCTGTGCAGCCCGAGTTGGCTGCCTTCGCCGTCGGCGCCGGTGCCGCCGCCCGACGGAAGCGGACCGTTGCCCGAATCGATGAGGAGGCGCGCACCGAGGCGGCTTGCGGGTTGGCCCCACCAACCCGGCGCGAGCACGACGAAACCCGACTCCAGCAGAATCGGGCGGAAATCACGGAGAAACGCGTAGGCCTCGGTCGTCGACAGCGTGAGTTCGCATGGCGTCGAATCTTCAAGCGCCTTCTCGACGCGCGGCCAAATACGCGCGGCGCGCGCGAGTTCAGCAAGCAACACATCGCCCGCAGGTTCGCCTTCGCCACCGAAGCGCGCAAGCAGACCCTTGAGCCCATCTTTGCCTTGTGCCCAAATCTGCTCCGCATCGATGACGACTGGCGGGTCGTCGTTCGTGATGAGTTTGAACGAGATCGACCACTGCGCGTTGCGACCGAGTTCGTCGCTCGATTCGAAGCCTGTGGAATCTGGCTCGTTCAATTCAAACGCAAGCTTGACGAAGCGCGACTCACTCGCCGCGTCGAGACTCGAAAGCCACTGACGCGCGCCGCGCATCAAGTGCGTGTCGGAACTCTTGAGCCCTTGCACGGTGTCGCTTCGGCTGAGAAGGCCCGTGAGCCACGCGACGTGCGGATCGATCGACGGATCGCGATCCTCGATCGCATCGCCGTAACTTTCCGCTTCGAGAATGCGTCGCGCTTCGGCGTCGACGAAACCCAAGAGCGCCGCTTCGATGATCGCCCACGGTTGGCCGCGGAACTCATCGTCGACGCATCGCGCGCTGCCGGGAATCGCGGCAAGCAGCGCGGTCAATCGCTGCGCGGGCGCGCCGTCGGCGAGCCACGGTTGCCACACCGCGCGGAAGCGCCCGGTCTTCTCTTGAATCAAGCTCGGCACGACGCGTTGGTCGGCGATCAAATCAGCGGCCAACGCCGCGATTTCGCGCCAAAATCGGAATTCGTGGCCTGCAAGAAGTCCGGCCGCAAGCGGGCGCTCGTCGTCGGTTGGCGCGAGGAGAAACCGAAACGCCGCAGGAGTTTCGATCGCGAGCGCAGGCACATCCAACAGTGCGAGATGCGGAATGACTTCGTCGGCAAGACCGAGCTTGTTTGCGAGTCGGTCGCTTGGAAGCGGTGTCACGCCTGATTCAGTCGTGGTCGCGGGAAGCGAAAGACGCAGCGGCACCGCTTCGTGATGGATGTCGTCGCCTGCAAGCAAGTTGGCGGCAACAAGCGCTGCGCGCAGTTGGGACTCGTCGGCGGCGAACGGGTGGCGAACGTGCTCCGCGTGGGACGCGGCGGCGATCGCGGGAACGGCGATCGGCTGCGCGGCGAGCGCTGCGTCTTCCGCCCAAAGATGGAGGCGTTCCCGAGTCCAGACAGCATGAAGGACGAGCATGGACAGACGATCTCGAGTGCGGTCAGGGACGTGCGGGCCGCGGCGGCCGCGAATGATTGCGCTGGGACTTGAACCCAGGACCTACGGCTTAAAAGGCCGCTGCTCTACCGACTGAGCTACGCAATCGTGCGGGGAAACCCCACAGGGGGAAACAGTGTATCCGAGCCCGACCGCGATTCGCGGCGACGATGCGCTCTCGCGACGAAAACGGTGTGATGCGGCCGCGGGTGCGTGTTGGTGCCGCGCGTGGACATTGCCGCCGCGCGTGGAGCTTGCCGCGGCGCGTGGAGTTTGCCGCGGCGCGTGGAGTTTCGCCCCAGCACGAGCGCAAGTTCTCGCACCGAACCGCAGAACCCGATTCAACCTCGCGGCTGAACGGGCCGATACGGACCGATGCGGGGAATGCCGCGGGAGTCCTTTATGCAACGATCTCGACTCGAAACTCTTCGTCGCTCGCGTGCCATGCGCCTTCCAAGTCGCGGCATCGGTGGCGTTGTCGCCGCGGTGTCTGTGTACGCGTGCGGCGCTTTCGCCTGCGTCGCGCTCTTCGGCGGAGGCATGGCTGGTTGCAGCGCGATTTCGAGCCTCGCATCGGGGATTTCCTCGACGCTCTCACCAAACGACTCAAGCGACAGCACGGCGCTTGCGGTGCCAACGCGCCGCACGACTGGCTCCTCTGCAACGCCAGTGCCGACGTCAGCTTCGCCGAATGGCGGTTCCGACGAGAACGCCAGCGGGGGAGCGGTTGCGACCAGCGCGCCACTCACGATGCCGCGCGGCGGCACAACCAACAACCGACGTTCGAGCCTCATCTCTGCGAGCAACGGCGACACCCGCCGTGTCAATGACAACGGCCTGACCGAGGGTGGCGGCAACATCTCGCAAGTCAGTTTCGCGGCAGAAGGCGGCGATTACGCGCCAGATGTCGACCGTTCCGGCTCATTTATGGTGTTTGCGTCGACGCAGCATCGCCCGACCTTTGACATCTACCGAAAGTCGGTTGACGGCCGTACCGTGACGCAGCTCACGACCGATCCGAGCGACGACATGATGCCGTCGATCGCGCCCGATGGCACCAAGATCGCGTTCTCTTCGAACCGCAACGGCAACTGGGACATCTACACGATGCCGATCACGGGTGGCGCTCCGACGCAGATCACGTTCGACGCCGACGAAGAAGTGCAGCCGACGTGGGCGCCCGACGGGCGTCGCCTCGCATTCAGCCGAAAGAACGGCCGCACGGGTACGTGGGAAATCTGGATCGTCGATAGCAGCGCGCCGGGTGTGCGAACCTTCGTGTGCGAAGGCTTTTTGCCGCGCTGGAGCCCGGTCGACCAGAAGGACACGCTCCTCTTCCAGCGCGCGCGGCAACGCGGCTCGCGCCTCTATGGCGTTTGGACGATCGACATTGTGAAGGGCGAAGGCATGAACCCAACGGAGATCGTGAGCGCGAAGAACGCGGCGATCTTGCAGCCAGGTTGGTCGCCGGACGGCGAGAAGATCGTCTTCACGACGGTGGTGAACCCAGACGGCAACGGCGAGTGGCCTGAGCAATCCGACATTTGGGTCGTCAACGCCGACGGCACCGGCCGCGTGGGCCTCACCAACAGCCGCTTCCGCAACATGCAGCCCGCCTGGGGTGCAGACGGAAAGGTCTACTTCGTTTCGAACCGCGGTGGCACGGAGAACATCTGGGCGATCGCGGTCGATGGCGCACGAAACGGCACGGGATCGGTGGAGTTCGCGGCAAATGCAAGCAAGAACGCGGCCAAGCGAGCGAGCGAAGCAGCGAAACTTGCGGCTTCGAAGAGCCAGTCTTCGGAATCTTCCGCGGGCGAGGCAACCGCAAGCGCGACCGATTCGACCCCCGACCTCTTGAAGCGGGACACGCTCGCCAACGTGCCCGAGTGAAGTCGGGAGCGTCGTCGCTGCGTCACGCTTGATTGCGTTGGCACGAGACTTGATTGGGTTGGCACGAGGCTTGATTGTGTTGGCACGGGGCTTGCCGCCGATATCTCCACCATGAACCGGCCACAAACCTCCGTTCTTCTCGCCTGTGCTCCTGTGCGCGTGCTCGTTGCGTGCCTTGCAGCTTTCGCGGCGCTGCGAACCGCGCGTGCGTCCCAAGCGCTCCTCGCACTCCTCCTCATGAGCGTCGCGAGTACTTCGCTCGGCGGCTGCGCGAAGCCGCTTGCGCGCCCGATCGTGTTGAGAGCGCCGTACGACACCGAACGCGTTTGGGCGATCGTGCCCTTCGCGAATGAATCTGGCGTCTCGCAGGTCGATGTGATGGCCGTCGCGGACAAGTTCGTTTCCGAAGTCGAAGGTGTCGAAGGCTTGCGCTGCTTGCCCTTGAATCGCACGCTCGCGGCGATGAAAAGTCTCGGCATGACGAACGTGCGCGATTTGCAGCAGGCCTACACCCTCATGCGTACGTTGCAGGCCGACGGGCTCGTCCTCGGCACGGTGACCGATTGGGATCCCTACAAGCCATTGCGCTTCGGCGCGGCGGTTGAAGTTATCTCGGCCGGCGGGCCTGGGCAGAATCGCGCGCTCGATTTGAACGAGCTCACGATGCCGACCGCAGAAACGCCCGGTGGCGCAGAGACGGCGCGCGCGGAGATCTCACAGGCGTCGCGCATCCTCGACGGACGCAGCAACGAGACGCTCATCGAACTCGAGCGTTACGCGCTTGGCCGATCAGATCCGAACAGCGCGCTTGGGCCAAAGGCCTACGAGATTCGCATCGACCTCTTCACCCGATTTGGCGCGTGGATCCTTACGCGCGATCTCTTGGAGCAGGAGGCTGCGCGCCTCGGCGTGCCGCTGCCGGCAGGTCGTGCGGAGAAGGTCGACGAAAGCGCGGAGTGAGAGCGCCCGAAAGGGCGCATTTTCGCGCAACAAATGTCCGTAAATCCCGCTCAGACAGGCGACTACGACAGGGTGCTCGGCCTAGCCTCGGAGAGAGATTTCGGACGGTCCGCGAAAAAACACTTGAACTCCGCGGGCCTTCGGGCCGATAGCCATCTTGGAAAAACGGGTTTGAGGACCAACGTCACTTCGGTCGATCGTTGGAACGAGTTTCCCGTCAGGTGGTTCAGAGAGAGATGAGTCCTAGGTGTTTGATCTAGGGACTTCGGTTGAGGCAATCACGCACGTCGAAGGAACAGCTCATCAAGCTTCAGGCCAGCCGATCAAGGCACGCACTGAAGTACAGCGAAGAGGTCTAATCATGAATGAGAATCTCCCCATCGTCGAACGCTTCCTGTCGTATCTGATCGACGAGCGCGCGTTCAGCCCCTACACCTCGCGGTGCTACGGGCTCGATTTGCGGCAGTTTGTCGAGTACCTCGAGACCGACCTCAAAATCAAGGTCGAGTTGAAGAACGAAGAGGCCGCACTCGAAGCGTCGACGGCGAAGAAGCCGGTGCCCGCTTCTGCGACCGCGACGATTCTTTCCTGCGATGTCGAGAAGATCCGCGGCTTCCTCGCGAAGCTCGCTGAGCAGAATTACTCGCCTGCGACGATGGCGCGCAAGATTGCGACGTTGCGCAGCTTCCACAAGTGGCTCGAGAAGCGCGGCTTCACCGCAACCAATCCGATGACCCTGATTCGCACGCCGAAGCAGGCGCGCCGCCTTCCGAAGGCGATCACGGTCGACGAAGTGGAACGTTTGCTCTCGGCGCCCGATGACAACGACTTGCTCGGTGCGCGCGACCGCGCGATTCTCGAGACGCTCTACTCGACTGGTATCCGCGTGAGCGAAGTGGTCGCGATCAACCGCGGCGATCTGAACGAGTCGAACGAGTGCATCGTGATTCGTGGCAAGGGTCGTCGCGAGCGCATCGTGCCGCTTGGCGCGCACGCGCTCAAGAGTCTGCGCCACTACCTCGATATGCTCGATGGCGAGATGAAGGCTGCGGGCTTGACGAGCGGTCAAGAGGCTCCGCTCTTTGTGAACAAGCACGGTTCGCGTCTTTCGAGCCGCTCGGTGCGCCGCAAGGTCGCCAAGTATCTCGTCAAGGTTGGTCTCGACCCCGACATCAGCCCCCACACGATTCGTCACAGCTTCGCAACGCACCTTCTCAACAACGGTGCGGACTTGCGTGCGGTGCAAGAGTTGCTCGGTCACCAATCGCTCTCGTCGACGCAGGTGTACACGCACCTCGCGCAAGGCAAGATGCGCGCCGACTACGACGGCGCACATCCGCGCGCTGAAGCGTCGTAAGGAG
>Ga0209617_10001710_pt1 | contig 10266 bp, 11 predicted proteins | sample LakEriepJuly2011_2_FD_187459 | JGI IMG/M metagenome (GOLD analysis project Ga0209617, IMG submission 187459) | Freshwater microbial communities from dead zone in Lake Erie, Canada - CCB epilimnion July 2011 (SPAdes) (version 2) | ecosystem: Environmental > Aquatic > Freshwater > Lentic >... | reverse complement strand
TATTATATTTAATGACAATGAATGGGCAAACAAATTGACAATATTATATAAGAATGGCGTTGAAGCCGTACAGCCGTTTTCAAAATGTCATTGGACAACAAAACAACGTAAAATATCACATAGTGCAGTTTCATATAGTTATTTTCGGAAAAAAAACGAAGAATTGGGTATGTGGAATAAATATAAAGCATTACAACTGCGTTTCAAATATCATCCAGGATTTGTATGGGCGTTTTCAAAAAAATTCCTAGAAAGAACAGGTGGCGTTTATTCAAAATGTTTTACAGGAAGTGGCGACGAAATAGTTATTTTCTTAGTAGAAGGCATTATAATTAGTAATGAACAACCTATATATAATTATTTACAACCAGATTTGAATAATTTTTTACAAAATTGTGGTGCAAAACAAGATGCTATGAATGGTGAAATATATCATTTGTATCACGGCAGTGTTAATAATAGAAAATATTACGAAAGACATACTAATATAATAAATAAAAAAATAACTATTGGTTCTGATTATTTTAGCCCAAATTTAGAGGATCATCTTGTAAAAGCAATAAACCCTAAAGTAAATGAAGTAAATCTTGCGTATTTCCAAAGCAGAAGAGAAGATGATTAGACCAAGTTACCCACCCGTAAATCAGGAACTTAAAAATAATATCATATTTATAAATAGGGATGCGCTATTCTGAAGAACAGAATCGCATAATAGAAATAAGTTGTGGCATCGACAATTGTATTGTCGATGCCGTTGCGGGTTCAGGTAAAACAACAACACTACTAGGTATAGCCACCACACAACAGAATAAACATATTTTAGCAGTTCTATATAATCGTTCTTTAAAAGAGGAAACCCGTATGCGTGTTTTAAAATCAAATCTTTCAAATTTGGAGGTTCAAACGTATCATGCTCTTGCTAGAAAATATTATAATAATAATGTACAGAATGATACAGGAATAACAGATGTCTTAAAAAAGAACCCGTGTCCAATAAGACCGTTACCAAAATGGAACCGAATAATAGTTGATGAAGTTCAAGACATGAACCCCCTATATTTTTATCTAATAATTAAAGTTATTATAGATTTAAATAATCCAGAATTACGATTAACAGTTATGGGCGATCGTTTTCAAAGTATTTATAATTACATTGGAGCAGATCCACGTTTTTTAACTTTAGCAGATAAATTGTATTCGCCAAAATATATCATGGGAACTTGGCAAAATACGTCCCTTAGCACATCATATCGTTGTAGCCCCAATATATGTAAATTTATAAATGAGGGGCTACTGGGATATACACGTATGATTCCGGCTAATCCTGAAGAACAGTCTCCGCCGGTACATTATATATATGGTTCACCTTTTGAAGCTAAACACGTATTATTAGAATATATACAGACTTTATTAGGTATTGGTTATACATATAACGATTTCTTTATATTAGCGACCTCTGTCAAAGTAAAAGGCCGTGATACACCTGTAAGGGTTATGGAGAATTTATTAGTGTCAAAAAATATACCAGTGTATGTACCAAACGAAGAAGAAAAGGGGGCCACAAAATCAGACGAAAATCCGTCAAATGATAAAATCGTAATTACTACGTTTCATCAATCAAAAGGTTTAGAAAGGAAAATCGTCATTATGTATAATTTTGACAGTTCTTATTACGAAAATAAAGATTTTGATGACAATTTCTTAGCATCACCCCTGTATGTATCGTTAACAAGAGCCCAAAAATATTTATTTGTTATTCACGATAGCAACTATTCGTCATTAAAATTTTATAATCCAAATACAGATTCTGTTATATATATAAGTGCAAAAGGCCGACGACTTTCCGAATTACCAAACAAAACAATAGCAAATAAAGAACGAACAGAAGGAATGCGTGTATTTAATGCCAGTGAAATGACCGATTATTTGTCTGCAAACGCGATTCTTGAAGCCCGTCGTTTTATGAATGTACATAAAATTAAAAATAAACAAATAACTTTAAAAATTCCGTCTGTAATAAAAACAAATAACTCGTCGTATGAAAAGGTTTCGGATATAAATGGAATAGCAATTCCGGCATATTACGAATGGATTACAAGAAAACAGATGCGCATATTATCATTAACAGACAATCATGCTTTTTCAAAACGGTACGATGAACTGGCAAATAAAATAACACGTGGTGAAGAACTAGAAATGAGTGAAATTCTAGAAGCAACAAATATATTTTCATCTATTACTTCAGGATACCATTATAAGGTAGCACAAATCAAATCATACGACTGGTTAATAAAATCAGATATACAACCATGTCTTGAAATTCTATCAGAAAATATAATAGCAGAGGATGTACAATATGAAAGATGTTTAGACGAACAGATTATTAAAAGAGTGTCCATTCGTGGTCAAATAGACGCGTATTCAGAATCACAGTCAACACTGTGGGAAATCAAATGTGTTGAAAATTTAGATTATTCGCACGAAATTCAACTAGCAATATATGCATGGATTTTTGGTAAAATGTACCCTAAACGCTTTTCAGAAATAAATTTTCATTTATTAAATATAAAAACAGGTGAACTTATCCAAATACAATCTTCTATGGATAAATTAACAAAAATGGTGTCTTTTTTGATAGACGAAAAAACAAGGACAAATCCTAAAATATCAGATGAAGAATTTATAACCAAATTTTGTAAAAAATTTGAAACAAGTGGTACTCAATTAACAATTCCGAAAATGTTTAAACAAATTAATCAACAGCCACAAACGGCTTTATTTATCGATATGCCGGTTTCCGAAAAAAAAGAAGAACCGCAACAAAATACAGCACGTGTCATAGTATTTGATCTGGAAACAAACGGTCTACCAATAACGCCGGCTTTTGGTAAATACTATCCCCCCACGGAATTAAACTATTATAACAACGCAAGGATCGTACAATGGAGTTGGTCATTACATGAACCAGATGGAACACTAATAGCAGAAGAAGATCATATTATAAAACCAAATCCCAAAGAGTACAGAATTTTAAATCAAGAGTTTCATAATATAAGTGAATCAATGGCCCGTATTCAGGGTAAGGAGTTTGGGACTGTATTAGAAATATGGAAAAAACATATGAGTGAAGCAACAACTATTGTTGGTCACAATATTCATTTTGACAAAAATGTTCTTCTTTCTGAATTATATAGGCGACAATATTCAGTTGAAGCAGAAGAACTCTTACATAAAACATGGGTATGTACTATGGAACGCGCAAAAGAATTAGTGGGTTTAAAAGCACGAAATAAACTTAAACCCCCGAAATTAAAAGAACTTATGCATGCTTTGGGTATAGATGAAGAGGCGGGGCGTTCATTTCACAATTCGAAGCACGATGTATATTATACAGCAAAATGCTATTTTCACGAACAGAAATTAAAAAATGCTTGTCCAAAAATGTATGAAGGGAAACATAGTGGTAAAACGTATGAAGAGATATTATTATGCGACCGTACATACGCGGTTCATGCGAATGCTTCATGTAATATTCATAAATTATATCATTCTCCTTTGCGTCCTTTCTCAAACTGGATAAAACTCAAAGCAAAAACAGACGCAAATTTAAAAGCAGAAATAGAAAGAAAAGAATTAGAGATTCGTGGAATGTCACCAAATACAAATGTTTCGACAATGCCTTTATAACATATTATCAATACTGGTAATGAAAATGGCAGCTGCATATGACAGAAATGACAAAAAATGAGTAACATTTACTAAGGTTTCATTTGGTTAAAAATAAAAGATGGAGGTTCATTACTTGACACAAAATAAGGGTAATGCCACACTTGATGTACATAAAATGCGACAAACCATTATTGATAATACGAATTCTATTGAAGAACTAAAAGGAAAGGGAGAGAAGCATTGAACAGAAAAACAAGAGCCTCCAGGCAGAACTAAAGGAACAAAAACTGCTTTGGAGAAGGAAAACGCAGAACTCCTACCCTTAAAAAATATAAACAGACTTGATTGGAGTTTATGAAACAGCATATCACTGGTTATGATGGTGATTTACCATCTGATATATTAGATGATATGTTCGATATAGAAATTATAAAATATTTCAGTAATTGGCACTCTAATAAGGCATTAATTGATATAGAGACAAGGGACGATGTTATGCGATCAAAAGAGGAATTGGATGACTGGAGAAGGTTTGCAGAAATAAATGGTTATACGTAAGCGGCTCGTTAAAACGATTTGAATTTAAAGCGCCCGTTGTATCTCAAAATTTTAGACCAATGAACATTTTAAACCGGCACTTGGCCACCACTTTAAAATGTTCATTGGTCTAATAAATTTATACCAACATTATAGATAATGTATATTTTTTTAAATTTAGACGCAACAATAGCAAATTTATCATCTGTCATATTTATATTACAGGATTTTACGGCACATAATTGTTTTTCACAGCCAATGAATTTAAATTCAAAATTAAAATTTACACTCAAAAACGCCTACAATTTATTTGTGAATAAAATAGCAAATTTAGAAAGGGGTTCAAATACACAAATTGGTATATTAAGGCCAGGTATTCTTGATTTTTTTAAATTCGTTAAAAATTTAAAGGATGATGGTAAATGTGAAGGCGTCGTCATATATAGCAATAATACATCGTTACAATGTTTAAATTTTATTAGAGACGTTATTCATGAATGTCTGTTTACCATAAATTTAATCGACGATTGTGTTCATAAATTTCATAAATTTCGTGGCAAAACAAGTGAAGATTATCATAAATTTGGCATTTACGCAAAAACCTGGTCTACTCTTAAAAATTTACTAATGTACGGAAATTTAAAAGTGTCTAAACCCATTGACCCCTCCTCTGTACTTTTTTTCGATAATTATTTGCATATAAATTTAAAACAAATTTTATTAGATAATTATATAATCGTACAGCCATATAAATATAGTACTCCGTGGCGTACAATTGAAAAATTGTACATTGATGTTATAGAAGAAACGCAAATAGAAATTGATGAATTTCTAAATTTCATCAATAAATTTACAGAGAAATCAAATTCAAATATATATACTCATTTACACAATTACAAAATGCGCTATTATGTTATAACAAATGGTGAAACATTTGTAGATTGTCCTAAACCAGACAGCTCTTTAAATTTAATGATGAACTCATTGAAATTTAAATTTCAGTAATTTGTTATTTTTAAATTTTCATTATTAATGATGTGTTTAATTTTGAGTAAATTTTTGAATTTAAATGTTAACATTTTCGTCTCTTCCTGAATTTTCATTCGTGTTTTTCCAGAAGTATATTTATAATCATAAGAAGCCACCTTCAATAATTCTGTTCTAACAATCTCTATACATTTATGTATTTTATCCAATGTTGGTAATTCAATAGATATCATGTATTTATATAGTCATGTTTTTATTTTGATACTAACCATTATTGGCCCGTAAATATCAAATTTAGAAATCTGCGTCGGTTGTGAATGACATTTCTTCGGCCGTTTTTCCAATACCAGCCAAAGCATAATTACTAACCTTTTTCTCAAAGAAGTTGTCTTTACCCTCTAATGAAATGCGTTCCATAAAACCGAAAGGATTGCCAGTTTCAAAAGTTTTTGGATATCCCAATTGAACAAGTAATCTGTCGGCAACAAATTCTATATATTGACTCATCATACGAGCATTCATGCCTATCATCGAACAAGGAATTGCTTCCGTTATGAATTCCTTTTCAATACGAACAGCCTCCCGTATTAGTTTGTAAGCCCTTGTTTTGGAAAGCCGTGTATTTGTGAGTTTACTGTAAAGCAGACATGCGAAATCTGTATGAAGTCCTTCATCACGACTTATAAATTCGTTCGAAACAGTCAGTCCAGGTAATATCCCTCTTTGTTTGAACCAAAATATAGAGCAAAATGCCCCGCTAAAGAAAATTCCTTCTACAGCAGCAAATGCCATTAATCGTGTAGCAAAATCTGCATCTGTTCCATTCATCCAGCGCATAGCCCAATCTGCCTTCTTTTTTACGAAAGGCATCGTTCTTATAGAACGCAATATATCCAAGCGTTCCTCTTTATCGTCTATATACGCCTCAACAAGTTTGGAATAAGTTTCAGAATGTACGGTTTCGTTACTCATTTGTTCACTATAGAAAGCCTTTGCTTCGGGCCATTGTACTTCATTAGCAAAATTCGCAGCTAAATTTTCATTTACAATACCATCGGAACCGGCAAAGAATCCTAAAATGCGTTTGATAAAATGTTTCTCAGGTCCGCTTAATAAAACCCAGTCTTTTTTGTCTTTGGTTGTATCAACCTCCTCTGAAATCCAACGAACCGCAACTAAATTTTTATACATTTTATACACATCAAGATGTTGTAATGGAAATAATACAAAACGGTCAGGGTTTTCCTTTAAAAGTTCTTCATCTATCTTTTTTCGCAATCGCGATACAGGTAGCCTGGTTTCCTGTTCATTTTCCAATAGACTCATTTTTGGAGATTGAGCAGAATTTGCTGAATTAGCTCTTCTGCGACGAATAATAGGAATGGCTTCTAATTTTTTCAATGATGACATTTCTTGTTGAACGTCGGTGCTCATTTCGGTATTTTATCCGGAGAGATTCTTATGGGAAAAGCCACACAAAAAGCGATTCAAATTTTTTCTAAGTTTATAGGAAAAATTATATCCCGGAATTAAAAGACCTAAACTTGTTTTAAAATAAATCTATAAATGAGTGAAATAACTTCATGTCATCTTTGTAATGATAATCCGTTTATAGCAAATAATACACCGGTATGGCTGATTACAGAAAATGCCACACAAACAAAAGAAATATATCAATCGTATAATTACATAAAACCAGAAAAATTAGAACAAAAAGAAATTAATACATCTCTTGTTTTTACACCAAAAGCACGTTATACTCTTTCACAATATCAAATGATAGAACTTATGACACATTTTAAAATATGGAATGAGATTATAGTAACACCAAACAGAGTAAATCATGGTATTATTTTTACAGATCAAAATTTAAATATAGAAAATATTGATATTTCTCATAGATTAGAAAATCTTATTTTACCAAAGGATTGGGATATTATTATTATTAATAATGATAATAGACCATTAGAATATGTTGTAACAAAACGCGCCGCCAATATACTTCTGGCATCATGTAGGCAGTTTCATAATCCACTCCGGATATATATAAAATCTATACCTGGACTGCGTATAATAGATTTATAAAATCATACAATAAAGTATCTAAGTTAAATGCTCCTCAAAAAGAGGGACAATTAACTTTCGCTACTTTCATAGGAGAGATCGTACATAATTGGTTGCCTTTAAGGGCAACCAATTATCATACTGGTCGGTATTATTTTGAAAATGAATCGCCTACACCGGTAAAAAGGTTTATTATATCAAGATATACATTTAATGATTCTGAAATATAGTCGGGGTTAGAATTGCATTTTTTGGCATGTAATTTCATAACCTGTACATCATGAGCAAGATATAATGTAAAAAGTAAAACAACAAGCCTACTTAACCACATATGTGTTGTTTGTGCTATTTTTTGCGTTTTAGGAATCAATGAATTGATTAGTATGGCAATAAATAAACCAACAAGACCGGCATATAAATAATTTGTCCATTTCAGGATATTGTTTTTATCATAAATACCGACACCAAACATGCATACAAATATTATGGCAACAATTGTAAGTGTATCGGATAATAGATTTTCTTGCCGAAGCCGTTTTACAAATCCAGACAATATCTGACCGAATAAAATGCAAAAAATTATAAAAAGAAAATATTTTAAAGCAGTATTTTCAATGTTAATTATGAAAGAAAGTAATAACAATACTATAACAAATAAAGCAATATGCGTGAGAGGTTTTTTGTCTAGATCGGTAAATATAGGCTGTTCTGTACTAATGCCTGTTAAAAATAGGCTACCGAATAAATGAACAAAAGTGTTAGCAATAAAATATGGACAACCGGGCATATTTTTTTTATATATCTTATTATATAATAAGTTTTAAATTTTTGTTGTCACAAATGGGGTGTTTTCTATTGACAAGTGTTATAATTTCCTTAAATAATCGTTTGGCATCATATTCCTCACTCACGATAGTATCTATGTATTTATTTAGGTTTTTTGTCATTTTGCTATCCATCAATATTTTAACGTTTTCATAGATCTCTGTAAATGTGTCATGTGTAACAATAAAACTTATAGATAATATGTTACTGTGTCCTGGTTTTTTTGTAAATATAATGTCTATACTGTCAATATATTTAGATACAAATAAATTGGTCATAATATTTTAATATATGTTTAATTATACATATATAAATCAATTTTTACTCTTTTTCTTTTTTTTAGTCTCTGTACTTCATTATACCCTTTAAGGGCAACTAAATGAGGTACCGGTCGGTATAAATTATTAATATTTTATAAGAAAGATGATAACCATTGAAACAAAAACATTTCTAAATTCGTCACCACCATCCGTAGAAGAAAATTGGATATTTGTTCGTAGTTTGCGATTTAGAACGGTATATATGCGTTATTTAGGAGGATCACCACGACCTGATATAATGAAATACACTCCCGAAACAAGAAATAAAATAAAAAGATTTAATAATGAAGATGACATATTAAATTATAAAAATATGTTAGAAAGTGTAGATTCCACAGAACTTTCTAATATATTGAAAGAAATTATTATACTATGAAATACCGAACTTATTTGTCCCTCTTTTTGGGGAAGCAATTAACTTTAGTTACTTTCATAGAAGAGGTCGATCAAATTTAGTTGCCCTTAAAGGGCAACTAAATTTGATACTGGACAGGTAACTAAATTTGATACTGATCGGTAATATCATATTCCTAAATTATTGTTTGATAAATCTGTAAGACTATACGATGCTTTATAATTTGATAACATATTGGCTATACCATTGAGAGAGTTATCGCCACCAGGCCCCCGTATACGTTCGCTCAATGCTTTAATTTTATCAACAATAAAAACCGTAATATTTGGTGAACTTTCTATATTTAAGGAAAGGGTATTTATATTTACAATTGCCTGACTATTATCATCTATATATTGAATTGTAACAAGATCATTTGCATCATTACTAACAATTGTAACTTTATTACGGCGATAATAAACAATGTCACCGACGTTCATATCTTACATGACTTAAAGAAAAAAAATAAGACATCACGGTGCCGTGATGAAAATGATATCTACCATGAAGTACCGAAGTTAATTGCTCCCCAAAAAGAGGGGAACAATTAACTTCTGTACTTTCATAACAGAGCTCGTACAACCTGTATTTAACAATAATTCGTTGGCGAATTATTGTTAAGAACGCTTATTAAAAATTCCCACCCGTCTAAAAAAATGTAGGAGGAGCCAATACTGGACCCATGGATGGCTGTTTGTTACTTATGACAGTTGTATTTGATAATACGGGATCGGGATACATATATGAACTGAACATTTCAATCGGAGATACATTAATTTTTGTTGCTGCATCATTAAACCCACCCCTGCCACAAAAATTAAATTCGCCAGGACCATTTACAATTTGTTCTCCACCTGGAGCGGAAATTTTTGCTGTTAAACCTGTTGGTACAGTTATATAACTAGCATCCGCGGGAAAATCATTTGTTACATTATGTGTTCCTATTCCTAATTCTTTACTCCAACCACTTCCTTTTTGACAGTTGGCATTAAGTATTATTTTGGAATTTACATATGGAGAGACTACTGGTTGAGGCGCTACCGGCACAGGCGCCGGTGCTACAGGTGTAGATGATATAGGTGTAGATGATATAGGTGCATCAGGAGATACAATAATTTTTGTTGCTACATCATTAAACCCACCCCTGCCACAAAAATTAAATTCGCCAGGGCCATTCACAATTTGTTCTCCACCTGGAGCGAAAATTTTTGCTGTTAAACCTGTTGGTACAGTTATATAACTAGCATCCGCGGGAAAATCACTTGTTACATTATGTGTTCCTATTCCTAATTCTTTACTCCAACCACTTCCTTTTTGACAGTTACCATTAAGTAATATTTTGGAATTTACATATGGAGAGACGACGGGTACAGGCGCTACAGGAGGAGCAATTACTTGCGGAGGCGCTACAGGAGGAGCAATTACTTGCGGAGGCGCTACAGGAGGAGCAATTACTTGCGGAGGCGCTAC
>Ga0209617_10001709_pt1 | contig 10267 bp, 10 predicted proteins | sample LakEriepJuly2011_2_FD_187459 | JGI IMG/M metagenome (GOLD analysis project Ga0209617, IMG submission 187459) | Freshwater microbial communities from dead zone in Lake Erie, Canada - CCB epilimnion July 2011 (SPAdes) (version 2) | ecosystem: Environmental > Aquatic > Freshwater > Lentic >... | reverse complement strand
CAGGCTGTCGTAGACGGTGACCTGGTAGCCCTTCACGGCGAGCTCGCGCGCAACGGAGAGACCCGCGGGGCCGGCGCCAATCACGGCGACGCTCTCGCCACGCGGCGTGATCTCTGGCGCAACATCGGGGATGCCTGACGCAGCGTGCCACTCCACAAGGAAGCGCTTCATCGCGCGAATCGCGAGTGGTCGATCGATGTCGCCGCGGCGGCAGGCGCGCTCGCATGGTGCGGAGCAGACGTACGAGCACATGGCGGCAATGGGGTTTGGTTCGCGGGAGAGGAGGTAGCCCTCTTCGAAGCGACCTTCGGCGGCAAGGTTCAGGTAGCCGCGGCAGTTGGTGCCAACGGGGCAGGCCTCTTGGCACTCGATGTTGCACTGAAGCCAGGAGGCGTCTACCGGTTGGACCAGGAAGTCCTGCGTTTCAAGCGTCACAGTGAGCCTTTCGGTGTTGCCGCGGGTCATTGCTTGCAGGGTCAAGGGTAGCAGGGGCTCCTCAAAGGCGTGCTCAACGGGATAGTTGCAATCTGGTCACTTTTCCTTGTACGGAAGGTGAATTTCTGCCAGAATCGCCGCCTAAGGCGGTGCCGGCGTCCCCCCAAAGGCACCGCCTTTTATCCCCTCTGGCTGGTGATCTCCGCAAGGACCTCTGCCGCATGCCCGGTTGGGGTCACGCTCTCCCAGACCCTCGCGATGCGCCCCTCTGGGTTCACCAGGAAGGTGACGCGATGGGTGCTCATGAAGCTCTTCCCCATCATCTGCTTCTCGCCCCAGACCCCGTAGGCCTCGGCGACCTGATGCTCGAGGTCGGAGAGGATCGGGAAGTTCAGCGAAAACTTGTCGCGGAAGGCGGCCTTGCTGGACTGGTCGTCGGGGCTCACCCCCCACACCAAAGCACCCGCCTGCTGCAGCGCCGACTCGGCGTCGCGGAACTCACAGGCCTCGATCGTGCAGCCTGGGGTGTCGTCCTTTGGATAGAAGTAGATGACAAGCCACTTGCCACGCGCGGCAGCAGAGCTGTGTTCGGTACCAGCCGCATCGCGCAACGTGAAGGCGGGGGCCTCACTACCGACGGACGGGAACGACTTGAATGGACTCATGCGCCGAGTATAGCCTCGGCGACCGCCCGCGCAACGGAGACAAGCAGTCCACCAACGCTGAGACTCACGATGAGGAGATCAGCTCGGCCGAAGCGCGACGGTCGACGACGCGTTGGTGGCGCTTGGCGCGATGGCAGGCGTACGCCGCGCACCTCGAGGGCGATCGCTAGTTGTGGCACGGCGCGAATCACCGAATCGAACATGTCGGCAAGCAGCAGCGGATCTGCGCCACGTCGAGTGAGTCGGCGAATCGCGCGGCGTTCGCGCGCCTCATCGCGCAGGGTCGGAATGCGCGCTGCGGTTGCAAGCAGCGCCATCGTTGGTGTGAAGGGTGCACGGAGTTTTTCAATAAAGGCGTCGGCCATGCGCAGCGGTTCGAACGGACGTAAGAGGACGAGGCTACCGGCGGCAAAGGCGAGGAGTCTCGTGCCAGCACCAACCGCCTCTTCAACTGATGCGCCGCCAAAAAGATTGGCAAGCACGATGCCGGCAAGCGCTGGCGTCAGCGCTAAGGCGAGTTTCAGCGTGGCGAGAATCTGCACGCCAGAGATCCACGCCACTACGAGCACTGGAAGCGCGATCGCCGCCTGCGCCACCGGCGTCGCTGGGCTCGCAATCGAAAGGGCGAACCAGAAGAGGGCGAGGCCGAGGCGCGTGAGTGGGTTCGCGGTGCCGATCAGTCGTCGGCCAAGCTCTGGTGAGAGAAGCCGCTCGGCGCTCTCGGCGACTCGCGCCGCCGGCGTTGGCAGAAGCGCCGCGAGACCACCCTCGGTTGGCTCCACACTCGTCCCAGTCTCCTCGGGGTGACGCACACGCCGAAGCGGCCGAGCATCTGGGCGGCTCAACGCACTCAGCCGTGGGTCGTGCGTGGCGATCACCACGGCGCTGCTGCCGAGCAGCTCTCGATCGCTCAGGAGGCCGCAGAGTGCCGCCACGCGGTCATCATCGAGGCCGCCGCTCGGCTCGTCGAGGACCAGGACGTCTGGGGCTGCAGCAAGGGCCACGACGATCGCAAGTCGACGCCGCTCGCCGTCGGAGAGTCGACCGGGTGACGCGTCGAGATGTTGCGCCACGTCGAGGCGTAGTGCGAGCAGTTCGGCTCGCGCTGCGTCGCTCGGGGCAAGGAGCGCACGCACTGGTCGCGCACCAAGCAGAAGGCCTGAATCCTGTGGTGCGAATCTAATCCGTAGGTCGGGTGCAGCGATGCGTTCGCCCGTATCGAGTGGGAGTGTTCCCGCAACGAGATGCAGCAGGGTTGATTTACCACTCCCCGTGTCGCCGGTGAGCAGCGTGGTGGTTCCACGCATTACGGCAAGGCTGGATGGCCCAACGGTGCGATCCGCGGCAGTGGCGCGCACAAGTTGCACGACCGGTGCGCCACCACCGGCGACGTTGTGCACCGTGCTCCAATCTGGGGAAGGTGCCGGTATCGCCGCGGTCGCGACGACCCTGCCGCCGTCGAGTCGTAGGTGCTGCGCTGCTGGGGAGCCGAGCAGCGAGAGATCATGTGCCGCGATCACGCGCGTCGCACCGCTCTCACGCAACGTCGCTGCCAAGCGCTCTGCCGATCGCGCATCAAGTCCGCCGAGTGGCTCATCGGCGATCAGCAGATCGGGTGATGTGACCAGGGCGACGAGTGCCGCCGCGGCAGCTCGTTCACCGCCACTGAAGGTGGTCAGGCTGCGATCAATCAGGGCAACGTCAACGGCGGCGTCGCGTGCGGATCGCTCAATGCGCGAGCGCATCTCTTCAGCGGGAACCTGTCGCGACTCGAGCGGGAGCGCCGCATCATCCAATAGGAGCGGCAACGCGTAGGTGGGGGCGGGGCCCGCCGCCACGTAGCCGAGTCGCTCGCTCAGCCCCCGCGGAATCCCCGACTCTGTTGTAGCGGCGGCAACGAGATCCACTCCCCCAACGACCAGCCTGCCGCGTAGCTCGCCTGGCAGCACCGTGCCGAGCAGCCCGGCAATCGCCCGTAAGAGGGTGCTCTTCCCTGCACCTGATGCGCCGCTGATAAGGAGCAAGCCGCCCGCAGGAAGGCTGATCGAGGTTCCGCGCAGGTCGAGCGTGAGCCGATCGGATCCGGCTGGTCGCCAGGTGAGATCGGCAAGTTCGAGCGAGAGGGGCGGCACGCCGTTAAGACCCGATCAGGTCCAGGGCACCGCTGCGTCGAAGTGCATTGCGCAAGAGCAGTGCGCCTAGACCACCGATGATCGCCGAGCTCGCCACCATCCCCGCCACCAAGGCCGCGGCGAACGAGGCACTGACGTCAGGGAAGTAGAGCGGCAAATCGTGCAGCGCCATGCCGACTCCCGAGAGTGCGCCAGCGGCGAGTGCCACGCGCCAACCCGCGACGCGATACCCAACCGCAGCGAAGGCGAGTTCTGCGCCGATTCCTTGCGCCGCGCCAGAGAAGATCGCGTCGACCGACCACTGGCTCGCGAGCAAGAACGAGACGGAGGCGGCGATCATCTCGCCGGCGAGTGCCGCACCAGGGCGACGAACGATCAGTCCGGCGAGTGGCCCAGCAATCACCCACGTCCCAGCAAAGATCAAATACTGCAACGGCAGTACGGCGGCGAAGAGTGGTGATGCGGCACCCCACACCAGGTTCCATCCGGCAAAGAGCACGCCCGAGGCGATACCGATCGTTGCCACAGTCACGAGATCCATTAAGCCCCACGAACGCTTCATGCTGCGCCTCCCCCTTCACTTACCAGCACGGCACCCTTGTGGGCCGTGATGACTGACTCTGTGGCGGTTGCCACATTAGAAATTCCCCGCGTGCTTCCAGCAACCAGCACCGCGGAGTCAAGCGGCCAGCGGACACCCGTCGCTGAGACGGTCGCGTCGCCACCCCACGGCGTAATCGAAATGATGCGACCGATGGTTCCCCGTAAGGTGAGCGCTGTGCCACTCCGCAGCAGCTGTGTTCGTGTCTGCTCATCAAGAATCATCACAAGAACTGCGCCACAGCGCGGGTTCGCCAACAGCGCAAGGGTGCCAATGGCGTGATCGCTGCGCCCGCCCCACGTGCAGAGCAGCGTGATCTCCGTTGCGCCAGCATCGAGTGCTGCAAGAAGGGCGAGCTCGGTATCGGTTGCATCTTTATTGGTTGGGAAGCGCGTCACGGTCACACCGGCCGCTTCGAGTTCAACAACGTCGCCGGCGCTCAGTGAATCAAAATCACCAACCACCTGATGCAGCGAAAGGCCGAGTGGTGCCGCGTGTCGGGCGCCGCCATCAGCAGCGACGACAAGGGAGACAGAGCGCCAGCCGGGCCACTGGGCATCGAGCAGCGCCGGGTCGGGTCGGTCGCCCCCCGCAAGAATCAGCGCGCGCACAGATACCTCGCTCTCTATCGCGCGGGGTACACCTGCGTCCTCCCTTCGCCGGCATGACCCGGATCAGGTTCGTAGGGTTCGCGGACCTTCCGCATCTCAGCGCCCGATGGCGCTCCCCTGTCGCGATGCGGTGAGTCTAGCGCTTTGCTCCGTCGAGAAGTGCGGCAACCCAGTCGGCAACCGATGGGGCGTGCTCGTGCGCATCCGCTTCGTAGAAGTCGTCGGGGTGGAAGAAGGGCGAGTGAATACCAACCGCGTGCACCCCCGCAGCGCGCGCCATGCGGACGTCGTCGAGGGTGTCGCCGAGATAGGCCGTTTCGGCTGGTGTGGTGGCGTGGCCGAGCGCGGCGAGCCCGCGTCGCAGTGGCGCAGGATCGGGCTTCTGCTCAACGGCGTCATCGCCGTAGACCGCCGAGCCAATGAGGTCGGCGACACCGGTGCGACGGAGCTGCCCGGAGACGACCTTCCGATCGCCCGCAGTGACAATGCCGAGTGGAATCCCTGCGGCAACCAGCCGCTCCAGCGCCGGGTATGCGCCGGGGAGGAGCTCTGCACCGTGCCCCTTATAGGCGCCGTGCCAGACATCGGCCGCTCCCTCGACAAGGTGCTCGGGGACGCCGAGGGCGGCGTACATGCGGCGCCAGTTCGGTGAGAAGGCGGCCCCATAGCGTTCGCGGGTGAGCGGCGGGAGGCCGAAGGACTTCATCACCTCAACGTTGGCCTCATAGACGTGCTCGGTCGTATCAATAAGGGTCCCATCCCAGTCGAACAACACGGCCTTCATGGCCTAAGCGTACGCCGCGCCTAGAATCGTTGGGTGAACGACCGTGCGAGCGCCCCCATCCCAACCGGAGCCGGCGAGCCGAAGAGTCGCATCAGCGACTTCCCAGGCGGCCTGCGCGTTCGCGCCACCTGGGGGAGCAGCGGCCAGGCTGCCGCAGTCTTCGCCCTCTCAGAAGTGGGCGCCACCCTTGTGGACCACGGCGCACTCGGCGCTGGCGCCGAGGGTGACCCCGATCGACTCTGCCGTATGGAGCTACGCGTCGAGACGCCGGGCGGTGCCTGGGCGGTTCGACTCGCCACCGTCATCTACGACGAGCCGCGCGCGATCCACTGGGATGACTCTCAACTCTTTGTCGTGGGCTACGGCTTCACCGTCTACGCCTTCGGCGCGCGCACCGGCGCGCTCGCTTGGAGCCATCAGACCGGCACCCCCGTCGTTGAGCTGATTGCATCGCCACGCTTCGGTCACGTCATTGTGCAGAGCGAAGTTGAGACCTGGGCGATTCGCGGCGACGGTGAGGTGCGCTGGCGACTGGCGCACAGCGATGTGGTGGGTGCCGCCGAACTGATCGGCGGTCGCCTCATTGTCACGAGCATCAACGGCGACGTGCAGGCGATCAATCCCGATAGCGGAAAGCAAGGCTCATGAACCCCATCGCACTGATCGGCGCGGCGCTGATCGTTATCGGGCTACTCCTCTCGCGACGCACCAATGTGCGCACGCGCGCAGGACAACTCCTTGCCGGCCTCTCGCCCATCACCCCGACCGAAGCGCTTCGACTTGCTGCGTTGCGTGGCGATTCGGCACCGTATCTCGCCATCAAGGGGAGTGTTGATGCGTCGGAGACCTTTGAAGATGAACATCACCGACCGCTCGTCTTCCGTCGTGAGCGCGTCTCCATCGCCGATGAGCAGGGCTGGCGAGTGATTGATGTCGCTGAGCGCAGCCTCCCATTTGTGATCAGTGATCCGAGTGGCGCGATCCGAATTGCCACCGCCGATCTTGCCGACGGGCTCGTGGTGGTGGAGCGACGCTGGGAGGGGAGTGTCGCCGAGCTTCATGCCGCCGCTCGCGAATATCGGAGCCCAGAGACGGCGGCGCTCGTCGCCGCGATTGCAGCGAGTGACCCGTCCCGCCAAGCGCGCGTTGGCCTAGAGCAGATCAGCAACTTGGATCGCGCCACGGCCGCTGGGCAACTCGTTGACGGAGAGTTGCGCGCCGGAGCCGGTCGACCGCTCGTGGTCACCACACTGGAGCGCGCCGATGCACTCCGACTTCTGGGTGGCGAGGGGCGTGGACGGCTTGCCAGCAGCACGGTGGCACTCGCCCTTCTCGCGCTTGGCCTCCTCTTCCTTATCGGTGGCATCGCCCTCGCACTCGCCTCGCCCGCACTGGTTGCCGACGTGGCGAGCCCCTCCCCCGAAGCAACACCGACGCCAACGCCAGAGTCTGGTGACGCGCGGAACGGCGGGGTCGGTGTTGGCCCCGGCGGGCTGCTCGGCCTCGTGGTGACGTTTGCGCTCCCCCTCCTCTTCGCTGCGGTCGTCGTGCTGATCACGCGACTGGCGACTCGCCAGCGCCGCTAACCCAGTACGATCGCGCCATGACCACCAAGCCGTACGACGTCAACGCCATTCGCGCGCGATTCCCCTCGCTCGCGAACACCCTCCCCGACGGTCGACAGCTCAGCTTCCTCGACGGCCCAGCTGGAACGCAGGTGCCACAGGCGGTCATCGACGCGTATCGAGACTTCTTCTTGCACGCCAACGCCAACTCCGGTGGCGCCTTCATCACCTCCCAGCGACAGCAGCAGGTAGAAGATGAGGCGCACCGCGCGGCTGAAGATCTGCTGAACGCGCCAAAAGAGACGGTGAAGTTCGGCGCAAACATGTCGACGCTCAACTTCCAGCTCTCGCGCTCACTGGCGAAGAGCCTGAAGCCGGGCGATGAGGTGATCGTTTCGCAGCTCGATCACGACGCGAACTACAGCCCGTGGCTCTGGCTCGCCGAAGACTTTGGCCTCACCCTCAAGGTGATTCCCATCCGCACCAGCGATGCCACCCTCGACATCGAGGCGTATGCCGCACTGCGCTCGCCGCGCACCAAGATCGTTGCGGTCGGCATGTCGTCGAACGCCGTCGGCACCATCAACCCGTCAAAGGAAATTGTTCGCCTCGCCCACGAGGCCGGCGCGCTCACGGTGCTCGACGCGGTCTGCTCCGCGCCGCACTACCCGATCGATGTGCAGGCGCTCGACACCGACTTCCTGCTCTGCTCTCCATATAAGTTTTACGGGCCACATGCGGGGCTCCTCTACGGGAAGTTGCCGCTCCTCGAGCGCTTCGGTCGCTATAAGGTGCGCCCCGCCCACGATCTCTGGGAGACCGGCACCCCGAGCTTCGAGGGGATGGCCGGCACTACCGCCGCGATCGACCACATCGCCTGGATCGGGCGTGAGTTTGGGCACACGGGCGCCCCAACTCCGCTGACGGGTCGCCGCGCCGAGATCCGTGCGGGCCTACAGGCGATCACCCTCTACGAGCGCGAGCTGATCGTGCACCTGCTCGACCGACTCGCCGAGATCCCAGGGGTGAAGGTCTACGGCATCACCGACCGCGACCAGCTCGATCACCGCACCTCGATCGTCTCCTTCACGATGGAGTGGGCCACTCCAACTGAGGCAGCCACACACCTTGGCGCCGACGGCATTCAGGTGTGGGATGGCGACTTCTACGCCGTGAATCCCGTTGCCGCACTCGGCCTCACCGAGCGTGGCGGCCTGCTGCGCGTCGGGCTCATGTCGTACAACACCGCTGAAGAAGTTAACCTACTGATCGCTTCACTGAAAGAACTCGCGAAGGCGAGCGGAGTGCAGATCGGCTGATGGGCGCGCCGCTCATTCTCATCACCGTCGCCGATCATGATGAGCCAGGCGATGTCGCACCGATTCACCTGATCAACGCGCGCTACGCCGATGGCGTCCGACGCGCCGGCGGCATCCCGATTCTGATGAGCGCGAACGCCAACGAGGAGCAGCGCGCCACCGCCTTCGCGAAGATGGATGGCCTGCTCCTCTCGGGTGGTGCTGATATTGATCCGGCGCGATACAACGAGCCCGTTGATGGCGCCATCGGCATTGAGCCGGCGCGCGATGCGCTGGAGTGGGCGGCGCTTGACGCCGCCGATCGTCGCGGCATTCCCGTGTTTGGCATCTGTCGTGGACTGCAGTTCTTGAATGTGCATCGCGGCGGTTCACTGCTGCAGCATGTTGAGGGGCAGGTTGGCGCGGCGTATCCGGCAACACCAGCGCTCTCGCACCCGCTCGATGTACAAGGCGGCACCAAGCTGGCGCAGATCCTCGGCGATCGCACCACGCCACTTGCGGTGAACAGCTATCACCATCAGGCGGTGAGCCCAGAGCGACTCGCGCCAACGCTGCGTGCTTCAGCCTTTACCGACTCGCCGCGCGGCACCCTGGTTGAGGGGCTCGAAGAGCCAGGAGAGCGATTCGTGCTCGGCGTGCAGTGCCATCCCGAGCGCACCGAGAGCAGCCCCGCCGACCTTGAGCGCGTCTGGGCCGCATTCGTTGCGGCGGCGCGAGGGCGCTAAATCTGAGGGGTACTCCCAACTAGGGGTGGAGTGGCACAATCTGAGCCATGAGCAACCACCCGCCTGAGGGCGACGCCGACTTCCAGAAGAGCGATCGGAGCGCTCGACTCCTGCGCACCCTGCGCTACGTCGAGGCCGCTGGCGAGGCCGGGATCCGCCCTGAGGATCTCGCCAAGAAGCTTGGCGTCAGTCGCCGCACCGCCTATCGCGATCTGCAGGCGCTCGAAGCGAGTGTTGGTGTGCCGGTGTGGAACAACCTCGGCCGCTGGGGCGTCTCGCAAGAGGGGCTCCTGCCAGAGCTGCGCTTCAGTAAAGACGAGGCGATCTCTGTGGTGCTCGCCGCGCGACTCCTTGCAAAGTTCTCCACCGGCTACGACCCTGAACTCGGTGCCGCGCTGATGAAGCTCGGTAGCCTGCTCGAGAATCCTTTGCGCAGCGCCGTGGAGCGCACGGTGACGCAGCTGAGCCAACTGACTACCGATAGTGATGCGCGTGAACGACTCCGCCTCCTGACCACCGCCTGGGTCACCGGTCGCGTGGTGGAGTTCGACTACGCCGCCGCCTGGAGCAATCCGGGGAGCAGCCGGCGAGCGCGCGTTCATCCGTACCTCATGGAGCCATCAGCGGCAACGCACACCACCTACCTGATCGGCCACGACGAGACGCGCAGCGCACTGCGCACCTTCCGCGTCGATCGCATTAGCAACGTGCGCGTCACCACGACAACCTTTGAGTTGCCAAAAGATGTGGAGTTGGAGCGAACCCTCGCCTCGGCGTGGGATATCGTCGCTGACCAGCCGCTCGAAGAGATCGTGATTCGCTTTAGTAAAGAGTCGGCTGCCCGCGCGAAGGAGACGCGCTGGCATCCATCGCAAACCATTGAGGAGCAGCCCGACGGTTCGCTGATCTGGCGGGCGCGTGTCTCCGGACTCCTTGAGATTCGCTCGTGGGTGCTGACGTGGGGCGAAGGCGCCGAGGTGCTCCGCCCCGACGCGTTGCGCGATGACATGGCGCGCACGCACAGTGCCGCCGCTGCGCGATACGGCGCCACCGCAAAGCCGAACGCGTAGCCATGGACGCGGAGCAGTTCAAGGCGGTCAACCTGATCAGCGACCCGATCCACGGCTATATCGAGCTCACCAAGCGCCTCACCGCCGAGGGTGCCGCAGCCACCGGCCACGCTCAGGAAGAGGCCGCCGAAGAGGATCTGCTCGACAGCCCGTGGCTGCAGCGACTGCGCCGCATCAGCCAGTTGCAGAGCGCGCGCTGGGTCTTCCCCACCGCCGAACATAGCCGCTTCTCGCATGGGCTCGGCGTGATGCATGAGGCGGGCCTCTGGGCGCGGCACCTCTACCCGTCACTCGCGACGCGACTCACCAACGACGGCGAAACGCCGCCAAGCGAAGGGCTCGTTGTGGAGACGCTGCGTG
>Ga0209617_10001707_pt1 | contig 10273 bp, 8 predicted proteins | sample LakEriepJuly2011_2_FD_187459 | JGI IMG/M metagenome (GOLD analysis project Ga0209617, IMG submission 187459) | Freshwater microbial communities from dead zone in Lake Erie, Canada - CCB epilimnion July 2011 (SPAdes) (version 2) | ecosystem: Environmental > Aquatic > Freshwater > Lentic >... | reverse complement strand
CCGGGCAAACGATTGAGGTCAGGCCTGCAGGTTCTCGCCCGGGTCGAGGGCGCAAAACGATGTGAGCGGAAGTTTTGCGGCGGTGAGCGCGGCGGTCAGGGCGGTCACGGGGGCCTCGCGGGCCTCATCGGTGAGTTGGAAGGTGCCCCAGTGCATACCGATGCTGCGTTTGGCGCCGAGCTCGAGGTGGATCTTTACCGCCTCTTCCGGGTTACAGTGCTGCTCGGCCATAAACCAGCGCGGTTCGTAGGCGCCGATGGGAATCAGCGCGAGGTCGGGAGCGCCGCAGCGCTGGCGGATGGCGGCGAACATCTCGTCATCGTAGCCCGTGTCGCCGACGAAGTGCGCGGTGCGGTTGCCGGCCTTTAGGAAAAAGCCGCCCCAGAGCCGGCCGTTGCGCGGGCCGGTGGCGCGGTTGCTCCAGTGGCGGGCGGGCGTCGCTTGAATGGACAGGCTGTTGGCCGTGGTGTGCTGGCTCCACCAATCGAGTTCGACGATGCGCTCGGGTGTGAAACCGGCGCTGCGGAGGAGCGAGCCGTTGCCGAGCAACGTGACGGCGAGGGGCGCGTGGGCGGTGTTCAGACGCTTGAGCGTGGCGAGATCGCAATGATCGTAGTGGTCATGGCTGAGGACCACGACATCGATGCGGGGCAAATCGTTGAAGGCGATGCCGGGCACATGCACGCGCCGGGGACCGGCCCAGCCCACGGGACTCACGCGCTCGCTGTAAACGGGATCGGTGAGCACGGTGCCGGCCGTGGTTTGAAGCAGGAACGTCGCGTGGTTGATCCATTGCGCGTCGAGGGCTTCGCCGGCGGGCAGACGTGCGGGCGGGCGCGGGGTGACTTCGACCGATTGGGGCCAGACGGCGGGAGTGGAAGAGAGCTTCCAGCGCAGGAGATCGGTGAATCCGCGCACCCCGGGTCGCTTCGGGTTGAAGAAGCGATGGCCGTCGCAGTGATCGGAGATGGGGAACGGCGTGGATGCAGCGGATTCGGCGGCCATGAGCGACGGAGATTTTCTCCACATCACGGCTCCGGCGGCCCAGGCGGCGATCCGAAGAAAACGGCGACGCGGCAGAGTGGGTTGGGGCTGAGGCGCAGGCATGGCAGGAAGAAAAAGTGGGCGATGGCGCAGGGTGGCGACGGTTTCGCGTTTGCCAAGAGCGGGGCGCGCTTTTGTGTGCGCGGGTGCGTATTTCCGGTGGTAGTGCCCGCGGTATTCCTCTCGTCGTCCCGAAAGGCGACGCGGTGCGGCCGGCGACGGACGGGATGCGGCAGGCGGTGTTTTCGAGTCTCGGCCCGCGGGTGCCGGGGGCGCGTTTTTTGGATCTGTTTGCGGGCAGTGGCGCGTATGGGCTGGAGGCGTTGAGCCGGGGTGCGGCGGGAGGTGTGTTTGTGGAGAAAAACGCGAAGGCGGCGGCGTGCGTGCGGCAAAATATCGCGGCCGTGTGCAAGAGCTTGGGGCGCGTCGCCGCGGATGATCTGGTGCTAATGGAAGCGGATGCGCTCACGGTGCCGTTCAGTCAGGGCGCGGTGCCGGATCTGGTGTTTATTGATCCGCCTTACGAAATCATCCCGACGGTGGCGCCGGGATTGTTTGTGCGGTTGGCGGAATTGCTGGCGGCAAAGCCGGAGGCGCTGGTGGTGTTTGAGACGCCGGGCGAGATCGAGTTGGCGCCGCCGGGCTGGACGCTGCGGAAACGCTTGGGCAAAGGCAAAGGTCAGCCGACCGTGTCGTTTTTCATTCGAAGCACGTAACGGCGGGCGGCAGGCTCGGGCGCATGACAACGACGTTTCGCCGGTGGGTTTTGGTCCTGTGGCTGGGTTTGAGTGTCGCGAGTGCGCGCAGCGCGCCGCCGGCGTGGACCGCCGATCCCGGGCTCGGCGCGAAGGCTTTGGAGCACATGTGGTCGGTGGCGGGCGATCCGGCGAGCACCGTTGGAATTCGCGGGCTGTTTCGATTTGCGCTCGAAGCAAACGGGCTTGGCTGGCACCCGGAACGCGTGGAGGCGGCATTGGCGCGCGCGCGGGCGCTGCAGGACCTCGATCCGGCGAGCAAGACCTTTGGAAACTTCAAGTGGAGCAGCGGCCACAGCGGCGTGCTTGATCTCAACGCCGTGGAATTTTCCGCGCAGTTGATGGGCTTCATCCGGCTGCGGCAGGCGGAGCGGTTGACGCCGACGGCGAGGGCGTCGCTCGACGCGATGATGACGGATGCGATCGCCGGGCTACGGAGCCACGCCGTGAAGATCGATTACACGAATATTTTTGTGATGAAGGCTTGGGGGTTGATTGCGCTCGGCGAAGCGCTGGGGCGCGCCGACGTGGCCTCGGACGGTTACCGCCGGTTCGACGAGTGGATGGCGTGGACGAAGCGACACGGCATCGGCGAATACGGCGCGGTGGTTTACTACGGGATCGACCTCGACTCGTTGGCGTTGATCGCGCGGTTCGCTGGCCGGGCCGAGGCGCGGGCGCAGGCGGAGCGCGCGATCCGCTATGTGTGGACCGATCTGGCGGCGAATTGGTGGGCGCCGGGCGATCGCATGGGGGGGACGAATGCGCGGACTTATGATTATCTTTTTGGCAAAGGTTACACCGAGGCGCACACGTGGACGGCGGGCTGGTTGCGGGTGCGGCCGGAGTTGGAAGGTGCGGGCTGGCTCGGCGGCGTGCAGCCGGATCTGAGCACGTTTCGCGACGCGGTGATGTGGCGGCCGGAGCCGGAGTGGACCGAAGCAATCCGCGCGGAAGTGCCGCGCACGGTGGTGCAACAGTGGGGCGAGCGAGCGGAGCAACGCGCCGTCAATTGGATCGGGCGGCGGGTGAGTCTGGCTTCGTCGGGCGCGGCGCGCAGCCGCGATGAACGCACGTGGGTCGCGAACCTCGGCGATTCGCCGGCCGTGCCGCAGTTGACGATGTTCATGGAAGGACGAGGTGATCCGTATGGGCTGAAGAAACTCGTCGGTGGGAAGGCGCTGCATTTTGTGCCGTTCATTGCGACGGTGCAGCGTGGCCCGGAGGTGTTGCAGATGCTCTCCGACGATCCGCTCAAGACGGATGCGCGCAACAAGGCGGGAGACCTCAAGTATTTTGCGACGCATTTCACGGTACCGGCGGCGGCCGAGATGTGGGTGGGCGAGGCGCGGGTGCAACCGGGGGCCGAGGTGCCGGCGGGCTCGGCGGTGTTTGTGCGGTCGGGCGATGCCGTGATCGGGCTGCGGGTGTTGTTGGCGACGACGACTAACGGCGAGGCGGCGACGATGCGGTTTTTGGCCGATGAGCCGGGCGACGTGGCCCGCCGGTTGACGGTGATGCACGCGGACGGCGAACCGCGGGGGCGAGCCACGCTGACGGTTTACGTGCGGGCGGCCGAGGGGCTCGACGATGCGGCGTTCGCGGCGTGGCGGCGGATGTTCGCGTCCACGCGGGCCGAAGCGAACGTGGTCGGGGACGTGGCTACGGCGAAGGTCGCCGGCGCGCAGGGCCCGCTGCACATCGAGGCCGATGTCGCGAAGGGCGAACGGCGAGTCGTCACCGGAGGAGAGCCGACGGCGTTGCTCAGTGTGAACGGCCGCGACGTCGGGCGTGAAGTGTTGGGCGTGGGACGCTGAACGGGCGCCCGTCGAGCTAGAGCAAGCCGAGTCGGGCGCGGACCAGAGTGAGCGCGGCGATTACGGCGGTTTCGCTGCGGAGCACGCGGGGGCCGAGATGCACGAGGGTGAAGCCGTAGGCGCGCAATGCGGCGCGGTCCGCCGGCCCCCAGCCGCGCTCGGGACCGAGGGCGAGCACGACGGGTTTGTCACCGAGTAGCTGACAAGTGGAAAGGGCGTTTGGCGCTTCGTAGTTGTCGAGGGCGAGGCGTTGGGTCGAATCGGCGGGCAGAGCGGCGAGGGCGGTGGCGAGGGTGTGGTTGCTCGTAACGGCGGGGAGGCGCGTGGTGAAGGCTTGGGCGGCGCCGGCGAGGCTGTGGCGGCGCCATTCGCCGGAGGTCCAGAGCGTGGCGGCGGCGTAGTTGGGATCGCTGCGCTCGGTGGTCACAACGTGAAGCGCACCGACGCCGAGGGTCGTAGCGTCGCGGAGAATGTCGCGGGCGGTTTGCGGGCGCGGCAGGCCGAGGAGGAGCGTGATCGGATCGGCGGGGGCGGGCGGCGGACCCCAAACGAAAGTGAGTGTGAGGGTCGCGTCGGAGATCGCGGCGAGCGTGCCTTTGCCGAGCGGGCCATCGACGAGGCCGACGTCGAACGTGTCGCCGATCTGGCGGCGGAGAACTTTTAGGATGTGCTCCGCGCGGGGGTCGGTGCGCGGCAGCGGGGCGGCGAGTTCGGCGGGCTCGAAGAGAATGAGGTTCACGGTGGCGGGGCGTGGATCGAAATAAAAACGCGCCCGGAGTGCGGGCGCGAATGGGACGAAAAAAATTGGAGAGTGGAGCGGCTAGTCAGAATCGAACTGACGAGACCACTTTGGAAGAGTGGAGTTTTACCACTAAACTATAGCCGCGAACTCTGGTCGGGAATGTCGCGAGCACCGGGCGGCGGGTCAAGCGCCGGATAAGCGGGGTGCGAGGTGTAGGGCGGTGTAAGGGGCGGAATGCGCAGCCGGTCATCTCGGTGGGCAGGGCAAACCAACGGCGTTTGAGGGCGTGGTCGGACCAGAAGGATACGTTGGGCTCGGGGGCGACGAGGCCGGTGGCGGGGTGCGGGCGGTTTTTTCGGCGCTCTCGGCTTTGGGGCTGGGGATGGACTGGATCAGGCGGAAAATACCCTCGGTGTGCCAACAGGTGAGTTTTTGCGGGCCGCCGGCCGTCGGTATCTCCAGCGCAAGGGGGGGCAAGTTGCCCCCCTTTAGCGCCTCAGAGAGAGGCTCGTCTCGTAGGCGCATTTTTTTGAGAGACTCGGCCGGGTTGGTGGAGTCGGTGAGGGCGGCGACGACGTCGACAATGACGAACCACCACTCGTCGGCGTGGAGGATTTTGCGGATTTCCTTTTTCTGAAACAGGGCGATGCGGGTTTCCATGGGGTGCGGGGTGCGCGACGTGCAGGGGGCGCGGCGGCTAAAAGGGCAGGTCGGAGACCTTTTGCCCTACTTTCGGCTCAGCGGATTTCGTAGACTTCGACGAGGGCGACGCCGGCGGTGTTGTTCGCGCCGCTGATTTGGAGGGTGTAGGCACCGGGGCTCAGACTCACGAGCAGCGCGCTGTCGGCGCTGCCTTCGGCGAGCGCGAACGAGCCGACGCGCGCGGTGGCGGCGCGGATCTCGGCGGCGTTCGGCGCGGAGCTCCAGCGGGTGTTGCTTTGAAAGGCTTCGTCGCCGGCGAAGAGGGTGAGCACGGGTTGCGCGAGGGGGCCGGCGACGTTGAACTGCGCGAGGCCGGGTCCGATGGCGCGGATGAGCACGGTCTTGGCGGCGCCGGGGCCGACGGTGAGGCCGGGAATCAAGATCTGCGCGCCGAGGCCGACTTGGGCGCGGACTGAGAGGTTGATGAGGCCCGCGGTGCCGGTGCTCGTGGGATCGGCGTCGTAGAGTTCGACGAGCGCGACGCCGGTCGCGCCGTTGGCGGCGGTGATTTGCGCGGTGTAGTTGCCGGGCGCGAGGGTGGCGAGCAGGGCGCTGTCGGCGCTGTTCTCCGCGAAGGCAAACGCGCCGATGCGGGCGGCGACGCTGCGGATGTCGCGGGAGTTGGCGGCGGTGTTCCAACCGGTATTGGCGGCGAGAATCTGGGTGTCGCGATAGAGGGTGAGCGTGGGGCGGGGGATCGCGCCGGTGACGCCGAAGGGGATGAGGGCGGGGCCGGCGGCTCGGATGAGAAGTGTTTTCGGCGCATCGGCGACGGTGAAGCCGGGGATGAGCGTGGCGCTGCCGCCGAGGGCTTGGGCGCGGGCGGCGAGGTTGAGGAGGCGACTGGCGGGCGCAGGCGTCGCGAGGGCGGCGACCCATTGCGCAAGGAGCGACTCGGCGGCTAGGTCGCGTGCGTTGCTCGAGATCGGCGGCATGCGGGCGACGCCGTTGCCGGCGAGGCGGGCGAGCAATTGCGAGCGGGTGGAGTCGCCGGGGACGAGGACGCGATGATTAGCGTTGCCGGCGTCGGTGGCGAGCGGGCCGTTGATGATGCCGGAGAGGGAGAGCGGGGTGTTGAAGCGGGCGTCCCAGAGGCCGCTGCCGGGTGAGCCGGGCTGGTGGCATTGGGCGCAGTTGGCGTCGAGGTAGGAGCGGGCGCGGTGCTCGAGCGACTTGGTGAGATCGGCGGCCGACGCGAGGGCCGGGAGCGCGGCGGGCGGTGTGGGGAGCGCGGGCGTATCGAAATAACCGGCGGCGGCGAGGGCGGTGAGTTGGTGGGCGGGCTCGGCGGACGAGGCGGCGCCGAGCGGGAAGGGCCGGTTGAGCTGGCGGGTGTTGAAACTGAGAGCGTAGCCGCCGGCGGGTGTGTGGCATTGGAGGCACTCGCCGCGGCCGGGAAAGCGCCAGACCTGGGGGCGGGTGACGCCGTTTTCTGTGATGTTGAACGTGGCGTCGGCACCGGCTTCGGGCACGAGGGCGGCGTCGGTCTGGGCGTCGTTCCAGCGGTAGGTGAGGCCGTAGATGTTGTCGGTGGTCTTGACGAGGAACCGCGTCTCGAGGCGGCGGGCGGTGGCGGGGACGCCGCGGGTTGTTTCAAGATCAAAGTGTTTCACCCAGATGGCGCCGGTGGGGAGGGACCAGTTGGCGGTGGGAGAAAATCCGAAGGTGCCGGTGGTCGCGGAGGGCAGGGCAAACCAGCGGCGTTTGAGGGCGTGGTCGGACCAGAAGGAGACGTTGGGCTCGTAGGCGACGAGGCCGGGGGCGGGCGTGAGCGTGGCGAGATCGGAGAACGCGCCGGTGGCGGAGAGCGTGGCGGGGAACGGCGTGCCACCGGGCGCGGGGTTGGCGACGAGACGTTTGATGGCGCTCTCCTGAATGTCGGCGATGAGGACGTCGCCGGTGGCGGGGTTTAGGCCGAAGGAGACGATGCCGGGATCGGTGGCGAGGCGTTGCACGCGGGCGGCGGGCACGGCGTTGGTGCCGTCGGGCAGAAGGGCCCAGAGGCCGCCGGATTCGTAGTCGGCGAAGAGGTAGTGGCCGAAGAGCGCGGGATAACGGTTGCCGCGCACGACGAGGCCGCCCGTGACGGATTGGCCGGAGGAGCGCGGGTAGTCCCAGACGGGGTCGGCGAAGGCGGCGGTCGCGGGAGCATTGGGGCGGGTGCCGGCGATGAAGCCCTCGCGAAACGGCCAACCGTAATTGGCGCCGCGGGCGATGACGTTGATTTCTTCGCGTGCGCCCTGGCCGACGTCGGCGCACCAGAGCAGGCCGGTGGCGGAATCGAAGGAAAACCGCCAAGGGTTGCGCAGGCCGGCGGCCCAGAATTCGGTGCGGACGGCGGCGGGATTGACGGGCGCGCCGTTGAACGAGGTGGTGCCGACGAACGGATTGTCGGGCGGGACGGCGTAGGTGCCGGGGTGGACGGCGGGGTGGGCGTTGGGGGTGAGCGAGCCGGGGCGGAGATCGACGTCGAGGCGCAGGATCGCGGCGAAGAAATCGCGGTCGATGCGTTGGCCGTTGGCGTATTGGTCGTTGGCACCGCCCTCGTCGCCGAGGGAAAGGTAGAGATAGCGATCGGGGCCGAAGGCGAGTTCGCCACCGTTGTGATTGGAGGCCTCGTCGCGCTGGGTGATGAGAGGCACCTGCGAAGTCGGATCGGCGAGATTGGGATCGGTGGCAGAGACGCGATAGCGGGCGAGGCGGTTATGCAGACCGGAGCCGGCGGCGGTCGTGGTGTTGAGGGTGAACCAGACGTAGAAAAAGCCGTTGCGCGCGTAGTCGGGGTGGAAGGCAAGGGCGAGCAGGCCCTGTTCGCCGGCGCTGCTGCCGACGAGGGCGGTGAGATCGAGGAAGACGCTGCGGGTCGGGGTGGTCGCGAGGGAGTTGAGGACAAGGATGCGGCCGGTCTTCTCGACGACGAAGAGGCGGTTGGTCTCGCCGGATGGGGTGACGAGGGCGATGGGCTGGCTGATCGCGAGGGAGGCGAAGACGCGCTCGGTGGAATAGGTGGAGGCGGGCGGAACGGCCGGCAAGCGGAGCGTGGTCGCGGCGACGCGGGTGAGGGGCTGGGCGGAGACCGCGCCGGCGAAGGCCATGACCGAAGCGATTAAGAAGGCGGTGAACGTGCGCGGGATCATAGGCACGCGGAAGACCGTAGCAGGATCGGAAAGTTCGGCAAGCGGGCGCGATGAAGGGGCGCGGTTGCGATGAAAAATTAACCTTGGGCGGGAGGCGTGAGGGTGAACCCACGATGAGCCGGTGGAGATCAGGAAATGAGTGGGCGGCGCCGCGAAGGGTGGAGCGATCGACGGCCCTCGGTTTGAGCAGAGCTTACAACAACTACCGTGCGCGACGTGTTCTTTTTGGTGCACGGGGGCGGTGGCGGGGTGCGGGCGGTTTTTTCGGCGCTCTCGGCTTTGGTGCTTCAATCGGACTGCGTCCTTGGCGGGCTGAATCCGGAACGCAACGAGGGCGTCGCGGCTCCAGGGAAATGAGGAGCACGAACGGGTTCGTCTTCTCGTAAATCGTAGGAGAGGTTTGCGGCCGATGAACTGGGAAGAAGCCTATCAAAAGCAGGAAGTGTTCTGGAATCGGGGTAAACCCTCACCACCGCTGCGGCAGTTTTTGGAGCGGCATCCGACGCGCGGGCGCACCTTGGTGCCGGGCTGCGGTCACGGTCACGAAGTCGCTCTCGCCGTAGAACACGGGCTCGATGCGGTGGGCCTCGATCTTGCGCCGACCGGAATCGCCGAGGCCCGTGCGCTCTATCCGACGCTGGCCGAGCGCTTCGTCGTGGGTGATTTGTTTAACCCGCCGGCCTCGTGGCGCGGGGGCTTTGATGTCGTGCTCGAGCATACATGCATGAGCGGGTTGCACCCTTCGCTGCGCGCCGATTATCGGCGGGGCATCGACCTGACGTTGCGACCGGGCGGGCTGCTGATGGGCGTGTGGTTCATCGATCCGCAGCTCGATCCGGGAGAGGAGGGGCCGCCGTTCGCTTTTCCAGTCGCGGAACTCACGGCGCTTTTTGCCGACGGCTACGAGATCGTGCACGATTATGTGCCGGAGGTTTCGTTTCCCTCGCGCGTGGGGCAGGAACGGGTGCGCGTGCTGCGGCGGCTACAGTAAAGCGGCGCGCCCGAACAAAGACTCAAAGCGGGCGCACCAACAACTCTTCGATGACCGCGCGGGGCGGAAGCGAGACGGCGAGCCATACGCAGGCGGCGATGTCGGCGCGCTGCATCATCTTCGCGCGCGCCTCGGGCGGCGGGGGAACGGGGCGTTTGTTGAGGATGTCGGTGTCGATGTCGCCGGGGAAGATCGAGCACGCGCGCAAGCCATTGGGGCGCTCCTCAGCGTTGAGCGATTGGGCGAGGCCGGTGAGACCGAATTTCGAGGCGACGTAGGCGACGCCGGCCTTGGGGCTGGCCTTGAGACCGGCCTCGGAGTTGATGAAGACGAAGGTGCCGGCACGGCGCGCGCGCATTGCGGGGAGCAGCGCCCGCACGCAGTAAAACGGGCCGTGGAGATTCGCGGCCATCAGCTCGTGATAAGCGGCGACGGGCAACTCGGACCAGCTCCGGCGCGGGGTGTTGGTGCCGGCGGCGTTGATGAAGGCATCGACCTGACCGAACCGCGCGAGTACCGAGGCGGCCAGCGCCGTGACGGCCGGTTGCTCGCCGATATCGCAGGCGAAGGCGCGGAGGAATTTGCGCGACGCAGTAGGGACGAGGGCGATCGTGGCGGCCAGGGCCTCGGGCCGGCGACCGACAAGAGCGACGCGCCAGCCCTCGGCGGCAAGCTTGAGGACGACGGCGCGGCCCACGCCGCTACCGGCACCGGTGACGAGAGCGACAGGGGAAAGGAGGGAGGCGGAGGTCTTTTTCGGCATGATGTAGGGCTGCTGATTCGAATGCGTGTAAGTTTGAGATGGGATCTAAAAGTGAGGCGGTGCTAGCGGCGAGAAACAAGGTGAAGTCGGCATGGTTTGCGGAAGGTCGTGTATCGGCCTACCCAAGATTTATACCAGCGTCCTTTAATTTCTAGATGTTTGTCATTGGCGAGGTGCGCGAAGCGCGCCGTGGCAATCCAGTGGATTGCTTCGTCGCTACGCTTCTCGGAATGACGGGCTTCGAGGAAGCCGGGGAATTGGGCAGGCCGTGCGCTCCGCGCACGGCCCACCTCGGGGCTTAGTCTTGGGGCGGGGGGCGGCG
>Ga0209617_10001706_pt1 | contig 10274 bp, 7 predicted proteins | sample LakEriepJuly2011_2_FD_187459 | JGI IMG/M metagenome (GOLD analysis project Ga0209617, IMG submission 187459) | Freshwater microbial communities from dead zone in Lake Erie, Canada - CCB epilimnion July 2011 (SPAdes) (version 2) | ecosystem: Environmental > Aquatic > Freshwater > Lentic >... | reverse complement strand
CACCCGTCCGCTCAATATCGAGGGTGATCGCGCCCGTGTGTTAGCGGCCCTAGAATGCGTCTCCGCTGTGGCGATTTTCCCGGAGAAGCGGGCCGTCCGCTTCCTGGCTGATGCTCGTCCGGACCTCTACGTGAAGGGTGGAGATTACACCCTAGAAACCGTTGATCAGGATGAACGTCGGGCCGTGGAATCAGGTGGAGGCCGCATCGTATTCATTCCCTTCCTGCCAGGCCGTTCCACCACCGGGTTGGTGGCCAAAATCCAAACGCTTTGAACATGTCTTCCGAGACCCCCGCGGCCGAGCCGCTTTCCAATGCCCTCATCCGCAAGCTCAAGGGTCAGGCCCAACGCCTTGAAGCCTCCGTCCGCCTTGGGCGTGGGGGTGTTTCTCCGGCGTTTCTCGCTGGTCTCGATCGCGAGCTGGCCCAGCACGAGTTGGTGAAAATTCGACTCTTCGACCTCAAGGACAAGCGCCACGAAATCGGCGAACAGGTGGCCCGTGAGTCGAATAGCCACTTGGTCACGGTGATCGGCCACGTGGTCGTTTTGTACCGTCCCAAGCCCGATCAGGCCGCCCCGACCGACTCGGCTCATTGACTCCATGAACCGGCGGACCTGCTTTCCCATCGCGCTCTGGGTGGCGTTGTGTCTCGGGTTGCTGAGTTGGAGAATGTGTGCGGCGGAAACCGTATCCAATACCTCGGGCACGCTTCCGGCCGACAAGAGTTTGGTCGTGCTGGGTGACAGCCTCTCTGCGGGATTTGGTGTCGATCTGAGTGAGGCATGGCCGGCGCGGATTCAGGAGAAAATCCGTGAAGCGGGCCTGCCTTGGAAGCTGGTCAATGCCGGGCTGAGCGGGGACACCTCAGCGGGCGGGCTCCGTCGTCTGGATTGGATCCTGCGCCGCCCCGTCGATGCCCTTTTGCTAGAGTTGGGCAGCAATGACGGTTTGAGGGGGCTGCCGCTCGAGGCCACCCGCACCAACTTGCAAACGGTGATTGAGCGCACCCGGGCTAAGTATCCGAAGGTGCGCATCGTGCTGGCCGGCATGAAAATGCCTGAGAACTTGGGCGAGGCCTACACCCGTCAATTCGAGACCCTTTATCGCGACCTGGCCGCGACGAACAAGGTTGCCCTAATTCCGTTCCTTCTCGACGGCGTGGGAGGTCGCGCGGAACTCAACCTTCCCGACCAGATCCATCCCAACGTCGAAGGCCACCGACGCGTGGCCACCAATGTTTGGAAGGTGCTTCAGCCAGTCCTGCAGCCGCACTGAGGGTAGGGCGCTTTTTTTGCGAAAGCACCGGTTGGCCGGGGAACGCCGGGTCGGGGGACCCGGCCTACACGGTGGGCTAGTTGGAGATGTCGATGGCTCAGGGGGTAGGGCGATTTCTCCGAAAGCGCCGGGGGGATGTACCTCCGTCTCAAAGATTCAGCCCTACCTGAGGAGCCCTACCTGGGGATGGGTTCATCCCTCCTTGCAATTCACTCAGTAAACTCGAGCCAACCGAAGCGTTCGGGTGTGTGAAAGCTGCCGCTCAACAGCGGGTTCGAGGCGAGGAACGCACGATGGGCCCGGTCGATACGGTAGAGGTTGGCGCGCCACCGGGTTCCGACCTTGGGAGCGGTCTCCGACAAGGCCGACAAGGGGATGCGGACTTCGCTCGTCCACACCTTGCGCCCGCGATCCACACGCACTTGCCATTCCATGTTGCTGCTCCAAGCGAAGTCGGACTCGGGACGACGGAGGCGCAGGTCTAGTGCCTCATTGTTCGGAGCCCACTCGTATTCGGTGTAGTGATTCAACTGCGACGGGTCGGGAGCGCAGAAGAACTCCACCACGTCCTTGTCCCACAGCGAACCTTCCTTGGAAACGCGTTCACCGGAGCGTGCTTTGCCAAAATCGGTCAACTCGGTGAACGGGCACTCGTAGGCCAGGTACAGAAATCGGTCCGACCACAGCACTCGGCAGGTCGTGCTGATCTCCGGGCGGGCTCGCCCATCCACCGCCTCTTGCTCCAAGCGGAAGGGCGTCGCCCGAGACCATTCGCGCTCCCGCAACCGTCCGTCGGGCTTAAAATCCCGGGTGATGCGGTGGGCCCGCACCGTGGTGAAGGGCAGGGAACGCACGAGCAATCGACGGGCGTTGTCGAAATAGATTTTCCGGAGCACCTCGGGCGGCAATCCGATGGCGCTGATGGACCAGTCGCCCTGGATCGGCGTCATGTGCGGCCAGTTGCGGTCGCGCGTTTCGAGCCAACGCCATTCCTTGGCGAAGAACGTGGCCGCATCGTCGTCGGTGGGTTTTTCCGCATCGCCCGAAGAACCGAGGATCAACTTTTCGTACACCTGAAAATCGGTGGCGAAGAGGATGCGGTCTTGGTGCCGGGTGAAGAGCTGCCGCAGGGCCTCGGGGTCGTGCCGGCCCAGTTCTGGGATCCGCGCGGCCAGGTCGGCGTGCATGTTGGGGTGCTCGGTGAGCTTGCGGTCCACCCAGGCGAGGTCTTCGGCGTTGTTGGCGAAGTGCACGCAAACGAAGGTCGTCTTTGGATGACGGCGGATCACCCGGTCGAGCGCTTCGAGCAATTTCTCGCGCGTCGGATATTGCTTCGGATCACCGAACCACCAACTCCGGTGATCCTTAAGCTCCTTCCAGCGCTCGTTCTGGGCGGTGTAGGGCAACCAGAACGCCTTCGGGTCGGCGACGTGGATGCTGACCGGCAAACCCAGCTCACCACAGCGCCTCCAGACGCCGTCGAGACGGGAATCGTCGATGCGGATCAACTGACCTTGTTGGTCGCGCAGAAAGAGGCCCAGTCGCTTGTATTCCTTCAGGCCGGCCGCGCCGAGAGCGTGCGCGCGGTTTACTTGCTCGATGGCCCGTTCAGCGAAGCCAGGTTGATCCCAACCAGTGTAATCGAGGTTGAAGTACAGGACCGCTCGGCCCGGAGCCAATCGTTCGGTCAGGGCCTGCGTTCGTTCGAAGGCGGAGAGTTCGCCAGGCTTAGCCGTGACCGTGCCGCCGCTGAGGTTGACCCCGACGCCCACGCCGACTCGGTCCATGATCCGCAACCAGCGGCTTACGTGCTCTTCGGTGCCGTTGACGTGCTGGTGCAAGTCGATGATTCGGTGTTCCTGCCGCCACTGTTCGGGCAATGAGGGGCGACGATCGGCGGCTTGCCCGGTAAGCCCGAGTGCCAGCGCTAGGGCAAACCAGCGAGCAACGGCGGGGAATTTCATGATCACAACGGGATCTCAGGAGACTTGGGTTGGCCAGCGAAAGTTGTGGGCTACTTGAGCGTGCCTAGAAACTCCACGAGGTCGCGTAGTTCGAAGCGCGTGAGGGTCTCGCCGAAGCCTTCAGGCATGCCGCTAGGCCCGCGACTGCGAGTGCGAATATCTTTTTTGGAGAGGCTCACCTCGCCCTCGTCGGGGGTGAGCAGGGTGAGGGAGGTGTCGGTCTCGTTCCGCACCACTCCCGCCAAGACCGCGCCCGAAAGAGTGGTCACCAGGGTGCTCTCGAAGCCGGTCGTAATCTGGGCATTGGGGAGCACGATGCTTTCGAGCAGGTGTTCTCGAGTGGCCCGCGAGGCGAGTCCATCGAGCTTCGGGCCGGCATTGCCCCCAGAGTCGGTGCCGATCTGGTGGCAGCGGGTGCAGGCCACGGCGGCGTGTTCGTAGAAGAGCGATCGACCCCGGGAGGCGTTTCCGCCCACGAGCGCTTCGCGGTAAGGCGAGAGGGCGTCCTTCGGAAGCTTCCAGTCTTGGTAGGCAGCCAGTCGGGTCTGGACCGCTGCGGCCGGGTGCATTCGAGCGGCCTCGACCAAATCAAGCATCACCTCATTGGCCACTTCGCGCTTCATGAGTCGGTCGAGCCACTCGACGAGAACGGCATCGACGGCGTCCGACTTCAGTTCGCCCAGCGAGGCGAAGGCGGCTTGTTGTTCAGCTAAAGACCCACGTTCGAGGAGGTTGGCCAGTTTTCCGACCGCATCGTTTGGGTTGAGTTCGGTGGACAGTTTCGAGGCGGCAAGGCGAAGGGGCTCTGCAGGGTCGGCCGCGGCGAAGGTGAGCAGGGGTTGCAGGGCAGTCGGTGGCTGGCCTAACCGGAAAGCTGCGGTCAGGGCCGCTGCCCGTGCCTTGGCTGATGCCTGGGGGCGACGCACGAGGGTCTCGAGTGCCGCGACCGAGTTTGTCAGGTGCAACCGGCTGAGGGCTTCGGCTACCGCCACCTGAATGGCCTCGGTGGTGTCTCCGAGCAGCAGTGCTGGAGCGATAGAGCCTAGCGCCTTGAGGGCTGGACCCGCAGGCCGGGCCGGCAGGGGGCGGTAGATGCCCAGGAGGCGATCTCGGGCCGGGGGCGTTCTCCAGTGGCCGAGTGCCAGCAGGGCTTCGGTGCGGATGCGTTCTGGCAGCCCGGTGTCGCGGGCCAGTGCGGCGAGACGTCGGGCCGCCTGCGGGGTGCCCAGGCGGAAGTTGGCATTCACGATGCGCAGCAGCATCGGCGAGGTGTGGTCTACGGGCGCATCGCCCCAGGGCAGTGGTTGGTCGGCTCGCAGATCTCGAATGGCTCCAGGTGCCGGAGTGGGGACGGGCTGGGGAACTCTGGCGGCCAGGGCACCTCGCCAGGCCTGAAGCGGGGCGGGTTCAGCCAATGAGGCCAGGTTCGGGAGGGCCGCCGTCAGCGGCAGGTCGTGGATCGCCCGCGCGGCCTCGAGCGCCAGCAGTGGATCTGGGTCGGACAAAAAGCCGCGGATCGCCGGTGACTGGTGAATGCGGGCCGCCAGCAGCACAAGTTGCCGAATCTCCCGGTCGGCGTCGGAGCGATGGGCCTCGATCACCCGATCGGACAGAGCGGAGGCCAATCCGTAGGCCAGCCCGTGGCGCAACACGGCGTCGGGCGTTCCAAACCGACGCACACTCCCGATGAAGGCCATGGCATCGCCCTCAGACAATCGAGCCCGACCCAAGCCCAGAGTGGCAGCCAATCGCACGCGTGGATTCGTGTGGGCCAATTGATCCTTCAGCCACGGAGCCATACCCGGTTGCCGCACCAGTTCGGTGGACGAAGCCAGCGCCCGGATGGCTTGGACGCGCACCTCACCCTCAGAGCGTTTGGCCACGCCGAGCAGCGCTTTTCCGAGCGGCGCGGGATCCTTCCGGGACAATTGCCCCAGCGCTCGAATCGCGTGGATGCGCACCCACTCGTCGGTGGCCGTCGAGGCCAGGGTCTTCAAAGTCGGCACTGAGCTAGCACCGCGCCGCGCCCACTCGTATTGAGCCTCTTGCCGAACCCTCTGATCGCGATGACCCAACAAGGACGACAGCTCCTCGGGCGTTCGATCCTTCATGCCGGCCGCGAGCAATTGCTGAGTTCGGGGCACCTCGGGATCGGCGGCCACCTCGGCGAAGATGGCTTTGTAAATTCGGCCCTTGTTGCTCTTGGGCCAGCCCTCGTGCCAGTCGGCGAAGAAGATGGATCCGTCGGGCCCCAGATCGACATCGGGCACCAGGGAGTTCCAGATCAGCGGGTCGTGCGCCACCAGCTCGTGAGTTGCACCGGCGGGTCGCAATTGCAGCGAACTAATCCCGCTCTTGGCGCTGGTGCCTTTGAAATAGGCCAGCAAAAAGCGCCCGCGCAGCGCCTTCGGAAGGCTGGTGCCCGAATCGTGGACGAGCCCACTGGGGCCGTCGGCGATGTTGGCGATGGGCGTCAGGATGGAGGCCGATTGCCCCTCGAACGGCGGGACCCACAACCGCTCCAGGTTCCACAGCCCCGCATTGCCCAACGGCGCGTGTTGATGCCCCACCCGCCAGCCGGAGTCGGCCCCTTCGATGACGGGCACCCAGCGCTCCCGGTCGCCTTGATCCGAATCGTTGTCGCCGGTGAAGAGATCGCCCTCATCGTTGAAGGCCAGTTCCTGCGGATTGCGCAACCCGCGATGAACCACCTCCAGCTTCGAACCATCGGGTTCACAGCGGAACACCGCCCCCTCGTCGGGCAAATCGATCACCGTGCCCTCTTGCGTCACCACGTGAGCACCGCGGTCGCCGCAGGAGAAGTACAGGCGCCCATCCGGCCCGAAAATGAGCCCATGCAAGTCGTGGCCCGTGAAGCTGAACCGCACTCCGAACCCGTGCAAAATCGCCCGTGCCTCCAGCGACTTGGGATGCACCTTGGGTTGGGATTGCAGCGCGGGTTCCATGGGTTTCGGGAGGTTGCCCTGGACTGAACCGGCCGGCCCGATGTGCCACAGCGACGGGATCTCGGTAAACCACACCTGCCCCTGGCGCGCCAGCACACCACTGCCAATGCCGCTGAGGGGGCTGGTGAAGTGTTCGGCCACGATCTCGGAGTGGTCCGCCCGGCCATCGTGATTGGTATCCTCCAGTTTGCGGATCACTTCTGTCTCCCGGCCCAGCGCTCGCTCGCCCTCGGGACCGAACCATTTGCGAATTTGCGCCAAGCGGTCTTCCACGGTGCGCGAGGCCAGATCGTCCTCCAGCATGAACATGTAATGCCGGATATCGAGCACACTGGTTCGGTACCGGTACGTTTCGCTGGTGAACACGCGCCCCTGCTCATCCACCGAGAAGGCCACGGGATTGGCCAATTGGGGTTCGGCCGCCCAGAGTTTGACCGACAGGCCTGGGGCTAGTTGGAACTGCTTGATCCGCTGTTCGCCCTCGGAGGATTGCGGCGCCAGAATAGGCATGGCCGCGCGATCATCCTTTACCAGCGGTCTAAAGCCGTTGGGTGCGGCGCTGGTGGAGGTGGACGTCGAGCCCGCTGGGGCGATATCGGCGCTGAAGGCGATGGGCAACAGCGGCATCAGCCCCAGCAACAGAGATCGTATCCAGAGTGCGCGATTCAACGAGCGGCGTGGCATGGGGCTAGCATGCAAAGGCGAGCCCGAGGGGCCAAGGTTGAGTTAGGAGGAGTCGGGTGGGGTTGGGATTGGGCTATCGGATCGACGGATGCGTGCCGGCTCAGGAGTGAAGAGCGAAATCCATCGAGAATGAGCCGGCCACGAGGGCTGGAGCGAAAGGACTCCTGATTCGGCAAAGATCCCTTGTGGCGTAACTCGGGAGTGGTGGGGAAGTGGTCGGGAAGCGGTCGCGGACGGGGTTTTCGCGGCCTCGATTTCCACCATGTTTCGACATTTTCCAAAACCTCACTTGCGCTTCAGTCGATGATTCCCTTTATTTGCCGGGCTCTAACGGAGGGCGGGGTCGCCAAGTGGTAAGGCACGGCTCTGCAAAAGCTGCATCGTCGGTTCGATTCCGACCCTCGCCTCCAGTGCGTTTTTCTAAGAAACTCGCGGGTTGAATGGGCCGAAACCCCTCACCCCCCGAGTGACCACGGAAGTGGCACTGGGAACACTCGGTTTGCCTCCTTATGGAGGCGGGTTATGGAACGATTCTCGGATTGGACTCAGGTAGGTGTCCGTTTCTGTCGTTCACAGCCTCGCCAAGAGCCCCTCTTGGTGGCGGAGTCCTTGGCCGAGTTCTGGGCCAACCGAATCGGTGCATCCAAAATCGGAAGTCGTTCCCTGACTCCGATCCCCTCTGGCTCCTCCTTTTGGTGAACCTTTGCGACAACCACCTCGAAAACCTCTGCCGCAATGACCAGACGTGGAAAGTCCGACCCATCGAGGAGGACTTCCACCGGCTCAAGTGGGAGTCCCAAGACGTGTAAGAATACCGCTAGAAAGTGCCATTGCCCCGTTGCCGACCGATTTCTACCTGTTTATAGTGGTATCTAGCGTAAAACAGCTAGAAGGCATTAGGAATAGGTAGAAGTCGCTAAACCTGCTATGGACGCCATTAAAAATCCGTTTTCACCTGGCGCAGGCTCACCGCCGCCGGAACTGGTCGGACGCGAAGGAATCCTGGAGCAAGCCCGCGTGCTCTTGGGTCGCGTGAAGGAAAAGCGCCCCGAAAAAAGCCTCCTGCTGACCGGTCTGCGGGGCGTGGGCAAGACGGTGTTGCTCAATGAAATTGAGCGACTCGCCGCCAAGACCGGCTACCGCACGGTGCCGTTGGAAGCGCACGAGGACAAAGCTCTGGCCGCCATGCTGGTGCCGCCGTTGCGCAAACTGCTCTTCGAGCTGGACCGCGCAGCGGGCGCGGGCGACAAGGCCAAACGCGGGCTGGCGGTGCTCAAGGGGTTCATGAATGGCGTCAAGCTGGCGATGGGAGACATTGAGGTCGGCTTGGACATCGAACCCGAAAGGGGCTCGGCGGACAGCGGCGATTTGGAAAGTGACCTGCCCAACCTGTTCATGGCCGTGGCCGAAGCCGCCGAGGAACGAAAGACGCCCGTGGCGCTGCTGATAGACGAGCTTCAGTATTTCAGCGCTAAGGAACTGAGCGCGCTCATCATGGCCATGCACAAGATTCAGCAGCGGCAGTTACCGATGGTGCTGCTCGGCGCGGGCCTGCCGATTCTGCCGCGCCTTGCCGGTGAATCCAAATCCTACGCGGAGCGGTTGTTCAGCTTCCCGAACATTGGCGCTCTGTCCGAGCCGGATGCCAACAAGGCGCTGCAAGACCCGACCAGGGCGGTGGGCGTGGAATTTGAAGCCGCCGCGCTGAAGGAGATTTTCCGGCTGACGCAGGGCTATCCGTATTTCATTCAGGAATGGGGCTATCAGTCGTGGAATCGTGCCGTTGGTCCACCCATCACTTTGGAAGTGGTGCAGGCGGCCACCGCGACGGTGATTGAGCGTCTGGATGCCAATTTTTTCCGTGTCCGCTTCGACCGGCTGACGCCGGGAGAGAAGCGATTCCTGCGCGCCATGGCGGGATTTGGAGCGGGGGCACACCGCAGTGCGGACATTGCCGAAGCACTCGGCGTGAACATCAACAGCCTTGGCCCGGGCCGGGCGAAGCTGATTCAGAAGGGAATGATTTACAGTCCGACCCACGGCGACTTGGCGTTCACGGTGCCGCTATTCGATGCATTTATGCTCCGGGCGATACCGCAGTTGTAGCAGCCATGCTTCCCGCCGCCCCAAGCGGAAAAGGGGGCAGAAAACGGGGTTAGGGAGCGATTCTCGGATTGGACTCAGATAGGTGTCCGTCTCTGTCGCTCCCAGTCTCGCCAAGAGCCCATCTAGGTGGCGGAGTCCTTGGCCGAGTTCTGTGCCAACCGAATCGGTGCATCCAAAATCGAAAATAGTTCCCGGAACCCGATATCGATTCCAACATCGCATTCCTCCGACCTCCGACCGCTACGCGAACCCCGGGTAGGACAATCCGGACGCGGACCGAGCAAATCGATCCATTTCCGGCTGACCGGATGGCCTCTCTAAGTCCCTTCTATCGGCTGGCTTTCAGTCGGATGAAGATGGAATCCCCCTCGGGCCGGCCGCAGATCGAGTCGACCCGGTTGCTAGAAACGCGGTTGGTGGCGATGGGTAAAACACTCCACTCGCCCTGATAAAGGTTGGTGGCGAATTCGGCCTGCAGCTTCCAGTCGGGAATTAGGGTCGAGCTCAAAACCACGTCCGTGCCCAACTCGAGGCTCAGGATCCGGACTTCAGGTGGCGGAATCGTGAAGATGTCGCCGAACATCCATGGATGGATGGGGCAGACGTAAATGTACGAGGCGTTGTTGGTCGGAACGGTATAGGTTAACCGGCCCGTGTTGATCTCGTTATTCACCACCCCGGGGCTCTGGATCTGGAACGGATGCTGGGACGAAGTGTCGACATCGAAGGTGTATGTCTGACCTCGGACCAATGTCAGGGTCCCGGCGTTGGTCCCATTGAACAGGAAGTTGTGCTGCCCTCCAGGCGTCTCAACGCGGATGTCCGCGGATCGCAACCCAACCGCTAACGCCAGTCCACCGAGCGTCGGAAACAGCGTCCACCGATGCACTGCTCTGGGTCTTGAGCCGAGACTCTTAATGGTTTTTTGCTTTTTGACGCTCCGCGATCGGCGCAGTTGTGCCTTGCTGCCTGAGGTCTGGTGAAAGTCGATATGCATGCCGTGCGACTTGGATAAGGTCTTTTGGGTGTGGTTTTCGTTGCCAATGACCTGCTGCGGTGCTGCTTGGTCTCTGGGCAATAACTGAAATAAAGTTGCCTTTGAACTTCCGCAGTCAAGGGGTGGCGGTCTGGCGGGGTAGTGCTTAAATAAAATGTAAAGCACAGCTCAACCCTCGCCCGTCAACCGCCCCGAAAACGGGGTCACGAAACGGGGTTATGGAACGGGGTTATAGAACGATTTCTAAATTGTGGACTCAGGTCAGTGTCCGTCTGTGTCGC
>Ga0209617_10001704_pt1 | contig 10283 bp, 9 predicted proteins | sample LakEriepJuly2011_2_FD_187459 | JGI IMG/M metagenome (GOLD analysis project Ga0209617, IMG submission 187459) | Freshwater microbial communities from dead zone in Lake Erie, Canada - CCB epilimnion July 2011 (SPAdes) (version 2) | ecosystem: Environmental > Aquatic > Freshwater > Lentic >... | reverse complement strand
CGCCCAACCGCGGGTGCGGCGGGACGCATACTTGTGCGTGTCTCTCAAAATCTGTTCTTCCATTCTCGATGTCTGAGCCATCATCCCCGCCGTCGGCAACGCCCCCCTCCCCCGCACCGGCCGCCCCAGCGGCGGGTGACGAGCGCACCGCCTTGCGCCAGCGCCTGCTGCAGGCCCGCAGCGCCTGGGCCGAAACCCCGCACTTCGCACCAGCGCAGCAGCGTGTGCAGGCCCAGCTCATGCGCGCACTGGAGAAGCTGGAGCCCCACTGCCTGGGCGTGTATTGGCCCCTTGCGGGTGAATTTAACCCAAGGGATGCCGCCCTCCAGGCCAAAGCCCTGTGGGGATGCCGCCTGGCCTTGCCTTTTGCCCGCAAATCGCCCCGAGAGATGCACTTCCTGACCTGGGATGGCGACACGCCGGCACACAAAGATGAATGCGGCATCTGGACCGCCCAGGGGGAACCCGTCGTGCCCGACATCGTGCTGGTGCCCTGCGTGGGCTTCACCGACGAAGGCTTCCGGCTGGGTTATGGCGGGGGTTACTTCGACCGCTACCTGACGGCCCACCCTGAGGTCACGGCGGTGGGCCTGGGTTGGACCCTGGGCCGGCTCACCGAGAACGAGCTGAAGCCCCAGTCCCATGACCAACCCTTGGTGGGTGTGATCACAGAAGACGACATCTGATTTGAATGTGACGCGTTTGATGCCCCTCAGACGCGGGGTCATGGGTGTGAACCCTGAGCGTTATCCGGCAAGCAGCACGGAAGATCAAGCCCATGACTCGCCAGGGCGACGCAGATCGCCCGACATTCCACACACCAAGGACGTGAACATGACATTCATCCAGCATTTCGCCGTGTTGTCTCTGGCCGCTGTCGCCAGCGTCGCCTCGGCCGCCAACCAACCCCTGAACACCATCACCGACTCCTACGTGACGCTCAACACGTCCGTGCTGTCGACCAACTCGTTCACGGCCTCGGCCCTGGGCGGCTCGACCTACAACAGCAGCACCGGCAAGCTGACCGACGCAGTCACCTCTGCATCGACCACCACGAACCCCGGCGCACTGACCGTGAACTACAACAGCACCTCGGGCTTGTCCCTGAGTGGTTCGCTGTCGGGCTTGGGTGTCACCGTCAACATGACGGGCTTTTCCTACGACGCTGCCAGCAACACGCTGTTCGGCAACCTGGCCGTGAACACCCTGCTGGGCAACGCCACGTACACCAACCAGGCCATCCTGGTGGCCGGCACCGAGGTGGGCACCCTGGGCAGCAACAGCCTGGACAGCGTGACTTCGTCGACCACGGCACGTGACCTGAACTACACGCTGTCCAACTTCACCATGGCCGCCGACCTGAACAACAAGCTTGGCACCCTGGCTCCCCGGTTCTCGTGGCTGCCTTCGGCTGTGACGAACGTGGTCGTGTTCACCAAGCCCACCGCGGCCGTTCCCGAACCCGGCACCTACGCCCTGATGGGCCTGGGTCTGGTGGGTATCGCCGCCATCTCGCGTCGCCGCCAAGCTGCCAACAGCTGATCACAGCGTCAGCTGCGGCACAAAAAAAGCTCCCCGCGGGGAGCTATTTTCATGGGCTGCTGTGCCAGTTCAGAAGCGGTAGCCGATGCCCACACCGAACAGCACCGGGTCCACCTTGAAGGTGCCCAGCTTGCTGCCGTCATAGGTCACGTCGGTGCTGATCTTGACCTTCTTGACGTCCACGTTCAAGAACCAGCGGTCGGCCAGCTTGATGTCCACGCCCGCACCGAAAGCGAAGCCGAAGCTGCTCTTGTCGAGCTTGCCCGCGCCGTCCAAGATCTTCACGCTGGAGAAGCGGGTGTAGTTGATGCCGGCGCCAGCGTACGGGCGCACCGTGCCTTCGGGGTTGAAGTGGTATTGCAACGTCAGCACGGGCGGCAGGTGCTTGAGGGTGCCGATGTCATTGCCGTTGAGCGTGACGTCCTGCTTTTGAGGGTAGGTCAGGATGAGTTCGGCCGCGATGTTGCGCGTGATGAAGTAGGTGATGTCCACTTCGGGCAGCGACTTGTCGTTGATCGCCAAGCCGTTGACGTTGCCGCCATTCTCGGGGCTCAGGTGCACCGCACGGGCGCGGACCAGCCAGGGGCCCTCGGCGGTCTGGGCCATCAAGGGGGCGCTCAGGGCAGACAGGGCCAAAGCGGCAGCGGCAACGCGGGTCAGAGCAAATGTCTTGGACATGGTGGGATCCTTCTTGTGCGAGGGTTCGCTGGCGACGCGGACTGCGTTTCGCCATGGATCCATTGCATCAGTGGGAACCCGTGGTCCGATTGATTCAGCGCAAGTCGCTCAAGCCGGCCCTGCTGCGAAGAGGGATATTGCGGTTACTTTTTGACGCACATCAGTTTCGACATCGGACGCAGCGCAGCTCCGATGCGTTTGGGCAACGCCCTCACCACCCCAGCCGCTCGCAGATGGCCTTGACCGTGGTGGCCTGGTTCATCGTGTAGAAGTGCAGGCCGGGCACGCCGGCGCAGCGCAGCTGGTCGCACAGGTCGGTGACCACGTCGAGGCCAAAGGCCTGGATGGAGGCCTTGTCGTCGCCGAAGCCTTCCAGGCGGGTGCGGATCCAGCGCGGCACCTCGGCACCGCAAGCGTCCGAGAAGCGGATGAGCTGGCTGGCGTTGGTGATGGGCATGATGCCGGGCACCACGGGGATGGTCGCGCCGGCCTTCTCGGCCTCATCGACGAAGCGGAAGTAGGCGTCGGTGTTGAAGAAATACTGCGTGATGGCCACGTCGGCACCGGCCTTGACCTTGGTGACGTAAGCCTGCAGATCGGCCTGCGGGTTGCGCGCCTGGGGGTGCATCTCCGGGTAGGCACCCACTTCGATGTGGAAGTGGCTGCCGGTTTCCTCGCGGATGAAGGCCACCAGCTCGCTGGCGTACTTGAACTCGCCAAAACCGCCGTAGCCGCTGGGCAGGTCACCGCGCAAGGCGACGATGCGCTTGACGCCATCGGCCTTGAACTGGGCGAGCTGCTCGCGCACGCTGGCCTTGCTGGCGCCGATGCAGGAGAAGTGCGGCGCGGCATCGAAGCCTTCGGCCAGGATGGCGCGCACGGTCTGGATGGTGCCGTCTTGCGTCGAGCCGCCCGCGCCGTAGGTCACGGAGCAGTACTCGGGCTGGAGCGGGTAGAGCTGCTGGCGCACGGCGGCCAGCTTGTCCGCGCCTTCGGGGGTCTTGGGCGGGAAGAACTCCAGGCTGATGGGCAAACGATGCTGGGTGGTCATGGGGATGTCGGCTGAAATTCAGGCGGCCACGGGCGACTGCGCCCAGATGAAGAATTCGAGGTTGCCGTCGCCACCGGCGATCGGGCTGGCGAAGCCCTTGTGGACCTTCCAGCCCAGGTCGGTGCAGGCGCGGCGCACCATGTCGCGGGCGCGGGCGTGCTGGGCCGGGTCTTTCACCACGCCACCCTTGCCGACGTGCTCCTTGCCAACTTCGAACTGCGGCTTGATGAGCAGCACGGCCTGGCCGCCCGGCTTCAACCAAGGCCCCAGGTGCGGCACGATCTTCGACAAGGCGATGAAGGACAGGTCGGCCACGATCAGGTCGAAGCCATCGGCGGGCGCGTGCTCGCGCAGCGGGCTGCCTTCGAGCTCGCGGGCATTGACGTTTTCCAGGCAGACCACGCGCTCGTCGGTCTTGAGCTTGTCGTGCAGCTGGCCGTGGCCCACTTCCACACCGACGACGCGGCTGGCGCCCTGCGTGAGCAGCACGTCGGTGAAACCGCCGGTGCTCTGGCCCACGTCCAGGCAGGCCATGCCAGCGACGTCCAGGCCCACATGGGCCAAGGCGCCTTCGAGCTTCAAGCCAGCGCGGGAGACCCAGCGCAGCTCGTCGTCGTTGGTGACGCGCAGCTGCACGTCCTCGGGCAGGTCCTCACCCGCCTTGCGCAGCGTGGTCCAGCCCTTGGGGCCGAGCCATTGCGCGGCCCCCGCCTCCACCAAACGGTGAGCGGCAGAACGGGTGGGCGCATGGCCCCCGGCGACGAGCAGTTGATCGGCTCTTGGCATTCAATTCCTTGTGTGCGCGGCGTCATCCAGCCGCCGCGCGATTCGATCAAGCGTCCTCCGCGGAACCGGCTCAGCCGGGCCGCTGGAGGAGCCCCCCTGGGGGGGCGGCCAAAGGCCGTAGGGGGGGATTAATAACGATAGGCATCGGGCTTGTAAGGGCCCTGCTTGGAGACGCCGATGTAGGCGGCCTGCTCGTCGGACAGCTCGGTGAGCTGGGCGTTGAGCGTGACCAGCTGCAGGCGAGCCACCTTCTCGTCGAGGTGCTTGGGCAGCACGTAGACCTTGCCATTGTCGTAGGCGTCGGGGCGCGTGAACAGCTCGATCTGGGCGATCGTCTGGTTGGCGAAGCTCGACGACATCACGTAGCTGGGGTGACCCGTGCCGCAGCCCAGGTTCACCAGGCGGCCCTTGGCCAGCATGATGATGCGCTTGCCATCGGGGAAGACAACGTGGTCGACCTGCGGCTTGATCTCTTCCCACTGGCACTTGACTTCGGCTTCGGCGACGTCGATTTCGTTGTCGAAGTGACCGATGTTGCAGACGATGGCGTTCTCTTTCATCGCCTCCATGTGCTTGTAGGTGATGACGCTCTTGTTGCCGGTGGCCGTCACGAAGATGTCGGCCTTGTCGGCGGCGTAGTCCATGGTGACGACGCGGTAGCCTTCCATCGCGGCCTGCAGGGCGTTGATGGGGTCGATTTCGGTGACCCACACCTGGGCCGACAGGGCGCGCAGGGCCTGGGCCGAGCCCTTGCCCACGTCACCGTAGCCTGCGACCACGGCGATCTTGCCGGCGATCATGACGTCGGTGGCGCGCTTGATGCCGTCCACCAGCGACTCGCGGCAGCCGTACAGGTTGTCGAACTTGGACTTGGTGACCGAGTCGTTGACGTTGATGGCGCGGAACATCAAGGTGCCCTTGGCGGACATCTCGTTGAGGCGGTGCACGCCGGTCGTGGTCTCTTCGGTCACGCCGATGATTTCAGCGCCCTTGCGGCTGTACCAGGTCGGGTCCACGGCCAGTTTGGCCTTGATGGCGGCAAACAGGATGCGCTCTTCTTCGCTGCCGGGGTTGGCCAGCACGCTTTGGTCCTTCTCGGCGGCCTTGCCCAGGTGCATCAGCATGGTGGCGTCGCCACCGTCGTCGAGGATCATGTTGGGGCCTTCGCCCGGGGTGCCCTTGGCGCCGAATTCGAAGATGCGGTGGGTGTAGTCCCAGTAGTCTTCCAGCGACTCGCCCTTGTAGGCGAAGACCGGGGTGCCGTTGGCCACCAGGGCGGCGGCGGCGTGGTCTTGCGTGGAGTAGATGTTGCACGAGGCCCAGCGCACTTCGGCGCCGAGGGCCTGCAGCGTTTCGACCAGCACGCCGGTCTGGATGGTCATGTGCAGGGAGCCGGTCACGCGCGCGCCCTTGAGCGGTTGCGAGGCGGCGTATTCCTTGCGGATGGCCATCAGCGCGGGCATTTCGTGCTCGGCGATGGTGAGCTCCTTGCGGCCCCAATCGGCCAGGGACATGTCGGCGACCACGCAGTCGACGTTCTTGAAGGAGGTTTCGAGGGATTTCAACACAGCGTTCATGGACTCAGCTCCGAAGTGGGGTTCGAATGCCGCCGTGTGCTGCAGGGGGCCTCACGCGCACCATGGAACGGTGCGCGAACGTGAAGCGGGAATGACTCACCCAGCGGGACACATGCGGGTGAGCGCCGTTGCAAAAAACCAGCTTCCGAGCCTGGGGACGGTGCCGCCGCGGCTGTGACCACGAGCAGACCGAGCCTTGCAACGCTCCTCGGAAGAGGTATTGATTATAGGACGCCTGCGCCGTCCTGTCCTGCCAAAACCACACGGTTGCGGCCCGATTGCTTGCCGTCGTACATCGCACGGTCGGCACGCACCAGGGCCTGCTCGATGGATTCTCCGGGCCGCAGCAAAGCCAGACCGAGGGTGATGGACAGGCTGAGCGCCTCGCCACCCAAGTTCTGCGCAACCAAGCCCTGCACGCCCTGGCGCAAGCGCTCACACACCTGGAGGGCCTCTTCTTCGTCTGTGGCCGGCAGCAGCACCAGGAACTCCTCGCCACCCCAGCGCGCCACGTGATCCACCTCGCGCACACCATCGCGCAGCACGCGGGCCACCGCGCGCAGGGCGGTGTCGCCCATGGCATGCCCGTGGTGATCGTTGATGCGCTTGAAGTGATCGACGTCGCCGATGACCACCGCCAATGGACGTCCGCCACGTTGGAACACCGCCGCCTCGTGCTGGGCAACCTCCATCGCGAATCGCCGGTTGTGCAACTGGGTGAGTGGGTCGGTGCAAGCCAGCTCGCGCAGGCTGTCTTCTGCGCTGCGCACCATCCGGTAGTACAGGGTGGCCAACAGCCCCAGGATGAGCAAGGTGGCCGCCTGGTTGAAGTAGTGGAGGCCGGCGAGCATGCGCGGCTGCACCTCGATGGCGGGCACGGCCTGGCGGAAGTTCATGTCCAGCGCCATGTAGAAAAGCCCCACCATCACCGCCAGGGTCGCCTTTGTCACAGGCCGGTAGAGGGTGCTGACGATGGCCACCGGGATGATGAGGATGAGGTAGTAGTGGAAGCCGCTGGTCCAGCCAATGAGGGCTGTGGCGACGGTGCCATGCAGAACGATTTCCACCGCCATGATCTGCAGCGCCAGGCGCGTGCGCCCGTGCTGCGTCAGCAAAGCGGTCAAGGCATAGACCAGCACACTGGCGACGTTGGCGCGCGCCATTGCACCGACGCCAATGGAGTCGAACAGGAAGATGAAGCTCAGGTGCGCCAGCCCGGCGATGACCGAAATGGCAAGCATCAGGCGCGGGAACACCTCTGACGCCCGCGACAGAGGTGAAAAGAACCATCGGAAATGCGCCATCGCGTTCACGCCATCGCCTGCCTCTCTCGTGGTGTGGCTGCCTCGATATCGGCGCCCGTCCGTGTGACTTGAACGCACACCGCCGCCCCATTGGACACCCAAAGGCGCGAAGTGTCTTCAGAACATGGTCCGAGCGGCGGGAATGCCGCCAACAGGGTTCATGGGGACTTCATGCCTTCTTCTTAAATTGTGAAGCAGCGGTTCCTGGAGAGCCGGCCCCTTTTTCCATTTTGGAATGAACAACCCGTCCGGAGTTCCCATGAAGTTCAACAAGATTTCCGCCCTGGTGCTGGCCTTGAGCACCGCTGGCGCCGCCCAAGCCGCCCTGACCGCTGGTGACATCGCCATCATCGGTCGCACCAACAATGGCTCGCCCGACGCCTTCTCGTTCGTGGCCCTGAGCAACATCAGCGCTGGCGAAGTGATTTACTTCACCGACAACGGCTGGACGGGCTCGGCCTTCCGCGGCGCCTCCGCCACCGACGGTGACGGCAACGAGAACTTCACCATGTGGACCGCCTCGGCCAACGTCGCTGCAGGCACCATCATCGCCTCGACCAGCGCGGGCTTCGCCACCAGCGGCGCCATCCCCGGCGTGTCGGTCAGCTCCGACAACACCTTCAGCAGCCTGGACCAGAGCCAGTCTGGCGAACAGATCTACGCCTTCCAGAACACCAACAGCAGCAACCCGCTGTTCAACCTGGGCACCGCCACCCAGTTGTACGCCCTGGACGACACCAATGGCTTCGAGAACGCCACCAACACCAACAACGGTGGCATCCCGACGGGCCTGACCGCGGGCAGCACGGCCATCACGCTGAACTTCACGGGTGGCAACACCATCGCGGTGAAGGCCACTGTGCTGAGCGGCGGCGCCAAAACCAAGCAGGAATGGCTGACCGTTTTTGCCGATGCCAACAACTGGGCCACCGCCGCGGCGCTGCCCACCACCAGCATCGCCATCACCGCAGTGCCGGAACCCACGAGCGGCGCCATCGCCTTGGCTGGCCTGGGCGTGGCTGGCCTGCTGGCCCGCCGCCGCAAGGCCGCCTGAGCCTTGCCCACCGTTTGAAGCCCGGCCCCAGCGGCCTGGCCCCACCAAGGCGCCTGCGGGCGCCTTGTGCGTTTGTGGGCAGCCTCCGGCATCCCAAGCCTGAGACAATGTCGGCTTGACGCGTGTCGCCACTGGCGATGCCTTGCCGCATGAGAAGCGCTTCACCAGCGCAAGAAGAGCCCGCCGTGACCGACTCGACCTTTGGCGCCGAAACGCGCCGCCGCCGCACCTTCGCCATCATTTCCCACCCCGATGCCGGTAAAACGACGCTGACGGAAAAACTGCTGCTGTTCTCGGGCGCCATCCACATCGCGGGCGCCGTCAAGGGCCGCAAGGCCTCGCGCCATGCCACGTCGGACTGGATGGAGATCGAAAAGCAGCGCGGCATCTCGGTGGCCTCGTCGGTCATGCAGATGCTGTACCGCGAGCACGTGGTCAACCTGCTCGACACGCCCGGCCACAAGGACTTCTCCGAAGACACCTACCGCGTGCTGACGGCCGTGGACTCTGCCTTGATGGTGATCGACGCGGCCAACGGTGTGGAAGCGCAGACCAAACGCCTGATCGAGGTTTGCCGCCAGCGCGACACGCCCATCATCACCTTCGTCAACAAGATGGACCGCGAGGGCCGCGACCCGCTCGAACTGCTCGATGAAGTCGAGCAGGAACTCGGCATGCCCTGCGTGCCGATGACGTGGCCGGTGGGCCAGGGCAAGCAGTTTGGCGGCATCGTCAACCTGCGCACACAGTCGATGCGCCTGTTCGACGCCGGCGCCGACAAGCGCGGCGAGGACGACGAGGTGGTGTCGCTGGCTGAACGAGACAAACTGGCCGCGCGCTTTGGCCACGAGTGGGAGCTGGCCGAACAGAACATGGCGCTGATGGCCGAGGCCGCGCCGGCCTTTGACATCGACCTGTTCCTCGCCGCCAAGCAAACGCCCGTGTTCTTCGGCTCGGCCGTCAACAACTTCGGCGTGCAAGAGGTGCTCGACGCGCTGGTCGACCTGGCGCCCTCGCCCCGCCCCCGTTTCAGCACCGAGAAGGACGGCAGCAAGAAGGAGATCACGCCCGAGCTGGAAAACTTCTCTGGCGTGGTGTTCAAGGTGCAGGCCAACATGGACCCGTCGCACCGCGACCGCATCGCCTTCGTGCGCGTGTGCTCGGGCAAGTACACGCCGGGGATGAAGCTGAAGGTGCAGCGCTCGGGCAAGGAACTCCGTCCCACCTCGGTGGTGACCTTCCTGTCGCAGCGCCGCGAGGCGGTCGATGAGGCCTTCGCGGGCGACATCATCGGCTTCACCACGCACGGCGGCGTTCAGTTGGGCGACACCATCACCGACGGCGTGACCCTGCAGTACACCGGCCTGCCCTTCTTCGCGCCGGAGCTCTTCCAGGCGGTCGAACTCAAGAACCCAATGAAAAGCAAGCAATTGCAGGCGGGTTTGATGCAGTTGGGCGAAGAAGGCGCCATCCAGGTCTTCCGGCCGGAGGCTGGCGGGTCGATGCTGCTGGGCGCGGTGGGTCAGCTGCAGTTCGAAGTCGTGCAACACCGCCTGATGGCCGAGTACAGCGTGGACATCCGCCTCATGCCCTGCCGCTTCACCGGCGCGCGCTGGATCACGGCCGACACGCCCGAGGCCATGAAGAAGTTCACCGACGAAAACGCCTCGAAGCTGGCGCTGGACGCGGCCGACACCCTGGCCTACATGATGACCTCGGCCTACGACCTGCGCCTGACCGCCGAGCGCCACCCGCAGGTGCACTTCCACCCGCTGCGTGAGCACGCGGGCCTGAGCCTGTCGACGCAGTGAGGCAGGCGCTCACCCTCGGGCGTCGGGCGGCATCCAGAGTTCGTCGAGGTTCTTGAAGCCCCAGGTCGCGGGTTGTTCGCGGCTGACGATGTCGTCGCTGGACTGGCTCAGGTCCAGCAGCTGCGGCACCAGGGGTTCGCTGGCCTTGGTCGAGTAAAACACCTTGACCACGGGTCGCAGCAGCGAGGTCTCGCCCTGCTCCACCACGATGGCCAGTCGGCCCGACTTGAGCTTGACCAGCGAGCCCGTCGGGTAGATGCCCACGCTTTTCACAAACGCCTGGAAGATGCGCTCGTCGAAGTGGCCGTCCTTGGCCCACTGCGCCATCTTCTGCACCGACTCGGCCGGGTCCCACCCCGCCTTGTACGGGCGGTTGGAGGTGATGGCGTCGTAGACGTCGCAGACGGCGCCCATCTTGGAGAACAGGCTGATCTCGTCGCCCGCCAAGCCATGCGGGTAGCCTTTGCCGTTCACCTTCTC
>Ga0209617_10001703_pt1 | contig 10285 bp, 8 predicted proteins | sample LakEriepJuly2011_2_FD_187459 | JGI IMG/M metagenome (GOLD analysis project Ga0209617, IMG submission 187459) | Freshwater microbial communities from dead zone in Lake Erie, Canada - CCB epilimnion July 2011 (SPAdes) (version 2) | ecosystem: Environmental > Aquatic > Freshwater > Lentic >... | reverse complement strand
AGTTTGAGGCCGCCTACACCAACTACGAAACACAAGCCAAGCAAGGCCTGATTCAACCCAGCAAAACTTTGCAAGCCGCCGACCTGTGGCGCAAGATGCTCACCATGTTGTTTGAAACAGGTCACCCTTGGATCACATTCAAAGATGCCTGCAATGTGCGCTCGCCGCAGCAGCATGTGGGTGTGGTGCACTCCTCCAATCTGTGTACCGAAATCACGCTCAACACCAGCGACACCGAAACCGCCGTGTGTAATTTAGGTTCGGTCAACCTGATTCGTCACCTCAAACAAGGCGTCAAAGGACCCGAACTCGATCACGACAAACTCAAGCGCACGGTGACCATAGCCATGCGCATGCTCGATAACGTGATCGACATCAACTACTACGCTGTTAAAAAAGCGCGCGATTCCAACTTCAAACACCGCCCTGTCGGCATGGGCATCATGGCTTTCCAAGACAGTTTGTATGAAATGCGTGTGCCGTATGCGTCTCAAGCCGCTGTCGATTTTGCAGACACCTCTATGGAAGCCGTTTGCTATTACGCTTATTGGGCGTCTACCGAACTCGCCAAAGAGCGTGGGCGTTACTCCACCTACCAAGGCTCTTTGTGGGACCAAGGCATATTGCCACTCGACACCCTGAACATGCTGGAAAAAGCCCGAGGCGGCTTCATTGAAGTAGACCGCAGCACCACGCTCAACTGGGATGCACTGCGGCAAAAAATCAAAACCGACGGCATGCGCAACTCTAATTGCGTGGCGATTGCCCCAACGGCCACCATCTCCAATATTGTTGGCGTAGACGCATCCATAGAGCCTTGTTTTGGCAACCTGTCGGTTAAATCCAATTTGTCCGGTGAGTTCACCATCATCAATTCCTATTTGGTCAAAGACCTCAAGCGTCTGGGTTTATGGGACGATGTGATGGTCATGGACCTCAAGCATTTTGATGGCTCTTTGCGTCCCATAGACCGTGTTCCGCAAGACCTCAAAGAGTTGTATGCCACCGCCTTTGAAGTGGAAACTCAGTGGTTGGTAGAAGCTGCTGCACGTCGTCAAAAGTGGATTGATCAAGCCCAGTCTCTGAATATTTACATGGCCGGCGCTTCTGGCAAAAAACTCGATGAGACCTACAAGCTCGCATGGTTACGCGGCCTCAAAACCACCTACTATTTGCGCACCTCCAGTGCAACGCAGGTGGAGAAATCCACCGTTCAATCTGGCTCGCACAACGCTGTGGCCTCCGGCTCTTCTGGTTCTGGCTTGAGTGCAATGGAAATTGCTGCAGCCAGCGCGCGCGCGCAAGTTCAATCGCAAGCACCAGCAACCGACATCAAAGTATGTGGTACCGATGACCCCACATGTGAGGCTTGTCAATAACGAGTGCGCTGCTCAAGCACATAACATCGACTCAAGCAGCGACGCAATTCAACAACAAAACCAAGGAGTAATGCGAATGAATACTGTGAATTTCTCATTTCTCCATTCATAATCTCAATGATGGAAACTTTACTATGTTGACCTGGGAAGAAGAAGCACAGCCATTAGCTGCTGCCTTGAATTTAAACATGGCGATGCCGCCCCTTGCGGCTTCGACCGCAATCCCTATCACTCGTGTACTTGATGACGGTGCTGTTGTTGCTGCCCTTCCCGCAGCGTCTCCCTCTGCACCCTCAGCACCTACCGCTGGTCGTCGCGTCAATGCAGCCGACAAGCGCATCATCAATGGTCAAACCGATGTCAATCAATTGGTGCCTTTCAAATACAAATGGGCCTGGGAAAAATACTTAGCCACCTGCGCCAACCATTGGATGCCGCAAGAGGTCAATATGACTCGCGATATCGCTTTGTGGAAAGATCCCAATGGCCTGACCGAGGACGAGCGGCTTATCGTCAAGCGCAATCTTGGATTCTTCGTCACTGCCGATTCGCTGGCAGCCAACAATATTGTGTTGGGCACTTATCGCCACATCACAGCGCCAGAATGTCGCCAGTTTTTGCTACGCCAAGCATTTGAAGAAGCCATTCACACCCATGCCTACCAGTACATCGTTGAATCTCTGGGCCTGGATGAGAGTGAAATTTTCAATGCCTACAACGAGGTTGCCTCCATAAGGAACAAAGACGAGTTCTTGATCCCCTTTATCGGTGCGATCATGGACCCCAATTTTCATACGGGCACGCCTGAAACCGACCAAACCTTGCTCAAGTCACTTATCGTGTTTGCTTGTCTGATGGAGGGTTTGTTCTTTTATGTAGGCTTTACCCAAATTTTGGCCTTGGGGCGTCAAAATAAAATGACTGGGGCTGCCGAGCAGTACCAATATATTTTGCGAGATGAGTCCATGCATTGCAATTTTGGCATTGACCTCATCAACCAAATCAAGCTTGAAAATCCACATTTGTGGACGAATGAATTTAAGGCCGACATCATTGATCTGTTTCACCAAGCCGTTGAACTTGAATACCGCTATGCGGAAGACACCATGCCACGTGGCGTGCTTGGCATGAATGCGTCAATGTTCAAAGGCTACTTGCGCTACATTGCCAACCGCCGTGCCACACAAATCGGTTTAGAAACCTTGTACCCTAATGAAGAAAATCCGTTTCCTTGGATGAGCGAAATGATCGATTTGAAAAAGGAACGCAATTTCTTTGAAACACGTGTGATCGAATACCAAACCGGCGGCGCGCTGTCTTGGGACTGATAAAAAACATGTTTCCTCCATTTGTTCACCCATTCATTGGCTTATTTCAGCCAAGTCATGGTGGAACACACCTCGTTCATGGAATTGGACCCGGGTCCAGTTCCATGAATCTCTTGGCTTTGATAAAGGCACAAGTGTTTTGAACCAACGATCTGAGAACTTGATCTAGGAGTATCTAATGGCAACTGCAAAAAAATCCGCTGCAAAAAAACCAGCAGCAAAGAAGAAGCCCGCAGCAAAAAAAGCTGTGGTTAAGAAACCAGCCGCTAAAAAAGCAGCAGCTAAGAAACCTGTAGCTAAAAAAGCACCTGCTAAAAAACCAGCAGCTAAGAAAAAGCCCGTAGCGAAAAAAGCACCGGCTAAAAAAGCAGCAGCTAAGAAGCCTGTAGCGAAAAAAGCACCTGCTAAAAAAGCAGCAGCTAAGAAGCCTGCAGCGAAAAAAGTAGCTGTAAAAAAAGCGCCGGCTAAAAAAGCTGCGCCAAAAAAAAAAGTAATCGCTAAGAAAATAGCAGCCAAGCAGCCAGTTGCAAAAAAAGCGCCAGCGAAAAAAGTGACTGCTAAACCAGCCGCCCACAAACCTGCTGCTCATGCAACCAAGCCCTCAGCTTCGCATACAGCCACGCAACACGTGGCTCAAACCACGCTGAACCCGCAAGCTGCTTGGCCTTTTCCAACAGCAACAAAACCCTAACTGAAACAGCTGTGACAGTTTTAGACCAACCCGGTGCGCGCACCGGGTTTTTTTATGTCAGTTGGTAATTTTGAGGTCCGCGACTGGCTATTTTGATCGAGCCAATGCGGTTGCCTAATTCGGCGCACTTGACTAAATCCCAGCCCTGCTCCAAGCCAAAAAGCATGGCCCCACGCCAAGCGTCGCCACAACCGGTGGGGTCCACAACAGCTTGGGCTTTGACGGGATCAACCAACTGTTTTTGACCCTGTTGCCATACCTCACAACCCTGTGCGCCTAAAGTCACCACCAAGCCTTTGACATGGGCAGAAATTTCTGCAGAGCTCCAACCCGTGCGGTCACTCAACATTTTTCCTTCATAGTCATTCACTGTCACCCATGTGGCCAGTTCAATGAAGTGGCGAAGTTCTTGGCCATCAAACATAGGTAAGCCTTGGCCCGGATCAAATACAAAAGGTATGCCTGCATCAGCCATCTGCTGTGCATGCAAGAGCATGGCGTCTCGCCCATCTGGTGAGATGATGCCCAAACGAATATCCGGGTCTTGGTGCACATGCAAAGCATGAGCCTGCATCATGGCGCCTGGGTGGAAAGCCGTGATTTGGTTGTTATCCAAATCGGTCATGATCATGGCTTGGGCGGTGTAGGTATCCTCCACCATCTTGATGTAGGTGGTTGATATACCCAGCTCTTGTAAGCGCTGCAAATATGTGGCACCGTCATTGCCCAAGGTTGCCATAGGCAGAGGTTGTGCACCTAAGAGCTTCATGCTGTAAGCGATATTGCCAGCACAACCCCCAAAATCACGCTGCAGGCGCGGAACAAGAAAAGACACGTTCAAAATATGCAGCTGCTCGGCCAAAATTTGCTCTTTGAAACGCCCCTCAAAATGCATGATGGTGTCAAACGCCAAAGAACCACAAATCAGTACTGCCATGAAAAATCCTATCTGGGTTAAGGGTAAAAAAGTAATGCACGGTAACCATTGATTTTGCCAGCCCAAGGCCCATCCACAGCGAACACCAGTTCAACAGTTTGTGTGCGCAGGGGTTTGAGCATACTGGCCAAGCCGACCTCTTGGGCCAACCAGACCTTGCGAACCACGTCGCCTTGCTCATCATTGGTTAGCGTTAACTCCAGTGCCGGTGTACCCAGAAAATAAGGTGCTTGGTTTTTAACTGACAAAGTGAATGAAAATTTATTGTCGCCGAGTTGTTTGAAATGGCTGCTGTCAATGGCAACCTTATCAGCCTCTTTAGGCCAGTCCACACTGCAACCTAGCCGTTCACAAACAATATTGAAGAGGGGTGACACACTGAGATTCATCGCCACCAATTTATCGCGATGAAAAAGCAAAACTTGAAAACTTAGAAATAACACAGCAACAACTGTCACCACCACTGACAGCGCAGCGCTTGGCTCACCAGCAGGCTGCCAAACAGGAGACGACAAGAGATGCGATGGTGACGCTTGATCGACAGATGCAGGAAACGCTGCAACTTCATCCATCGAGGCTGGGGCTTCAAGCTCTGGTGGATCGATTTCAAATAAATGCTGATCCACCTCAAACACATGGGCGCAGCGACCACAACGCACCCAAGCATCGGCTGCGCTGTAATGCTCAGCTTGAATCGCAAAAGCGGTTTTACACTGAGGACAAAGGGTCACTATCGACATGGTGTCGATTTTAGGCGGTCATCAAGACCCAGCCGTCCTGTGTGTCAGCGACTTGAAGTTGAAGATAGGGCGCATAGGCTTGTTGAATTTCTTCAATCTGTCGACTCAAAATACCTGCCAACAGCAAGTGACCGCCTTGCACGACATGGGCACACAAGAGGGGCGCCAGCACCTTCAAAGGTGCCGCCAAAATATTGGCCACCACCAAACCATATTGCCCTTGTGCCAAATCTGGTAAACCGGTATTGATGCTCACCTGATTGGCCAAAGCATTGGCTTGGGCAGCGGTCACCGCCTCAGCGTCGATATCGACAGCGTCGACCTCAGCAGCACCACACAAGGCAGCACCAATCGCCAATATGCCCGAACCACAGCCGTAATCCAGAACACGGCAACCCTTGTGCAGATAAAGCGCAATCCAACGCAAGCACATGCGCGTGGTCGGATGTGTGCCTGTGCCAAATGCCAGTCCCGGGTCGAGGCGAATCACTTGAAGTGCTTGTGCAGGTGCCTCATGCCAAGACGGCACTACCCACAAATCAGGCGTGATTTCAACCGGTTCAAACTGCGACTGTGTCAATCGAACCCAATCTTGGGGCGGCACTTCAGCAATGCCAAGCAGGCTTGCGTTATCGAAGAAGTCTTGCAACTTCAAGATGTGGGCTGCGTGCTCGGCCAAGGTCTGATCGGCAAACAAGGCAAGCACTTGTGAACGCAGCCAAGCTTGGGCGGGTGCCGGCATGCCAGGCTCGCCAAACAAGGCCTGTTCTTGGTCGGTATGGGCATCGGCGTCTTCCACCGAAACGCTCAAAGCATCCAAGGCCATCAAAGCATCACTGAGCGTCTCAACTTGGTCTTGCGAACACAGCAAACTCAATTCAAACATCAGACAACCGACGCTCTCACAGCCAACCACTCTTCCAAATAATGGATATTCGTGCTGCCTGCAATGAACCCAGGATCCATCATCAGTTCGCGGTGCAGCGCAATATTGGTTTGAATGCCTTCCACCACGGTCTCACCCAAGGCTGTGCGCATGCGCGCCAAAGCATGTTCGCGGTTGTCCCCGTGAACAATGATTTTGCCAATCATGGAGTCGTAATGCGGCGGAACAAAGTAGTTGCTGTAAATGTGGGAGTCGACTCTGACACCCGGCCCGCCTGGGGGGTGCCACATGGTGATGCGCCCTGGCGAAGGGGTGAACTTGAAAGGGTCTTCCGCATTGACACGACACTCGATGGCATGGCCTTTCATCACCACTTGTCGCTGGGTGAAAGGTAATTTTTGTCCCGCAGCGGTCATGATCTGGGTTTTAACAATATCTATGCCGGTGATGAACTCGGTCACGGGGTGCTCGACCTGCACACGGGTGTTCATTTCAATGAAATAAAACTCGCCGTTTTCATATAAAAATTCGAAAGTACCGGCGCCGCGATAACCCATTTTTTTGCAGGCCGCCACACAACGCTCACCGATGCGATCGATCAATTTACGGGCAATGCCAGGCGCTGGCGCCTCCTCGATCACCTTTTGGTGACGCCGTTGCATAGAGCAGTCACGCTCGCCCAAATACACAGCGTTGCGAAAGTTGTCCGCCAAGATTTGAATCTCGATATGCCTTGGGTTTTGTAAATATTTTTCAAGGTAGACCGCCGGATTTCCAAAAGCTGCGCCGGCTTCGGCCTTGGTGGTTTGCACCGCATGAATCAGCGCGGCCTCGTTGTGCACCACCCGCATACCTCGACCGCCGCCGCCGCCTGCGGCTTTGACGATGACCGGATAGCCAACCGCTTTGGCGATGCGACGCAACTGGGCGGGGTCGTCTGGCAATTCGCCTTCTGAACCAGGCACGCACGGCACGCCGGCTTTGATCATGGCCTGTTTGGCCGACACCTTGTCGCCCATCATGCGTATCGACTCAGGGGTGGGGCCAATGAAGGTGAAGCCACTTTTCTCTACCCGTTCGGCAAAGTCCGCGTTTTCACTCAAAAAACCGTAGCCGGGGTGAATCGCCTCGGCGTCAGTCACCTCGGCGGCGGAAATAATCGCCGGCATATTCAGGTAGCTGAGGGTGGAAGAAGCGGGACCTATGCAGACGGCTTCCTCGGCCAATTTGACGTATTTGGCTTCGCGGTCGGCTTCGGAATAGACCACCACCGCTTCTACGCCGAGTTCTCGGCAAGCACGCTGAATTCGCAATGCAATTTCGCCTCGGTTGGCGATCAAGATTTTTTTAAACATGCGCTGTCGTCACTCGATGCGAAAGAGGGGCTGGCCATATTCCACCGCTTGACCGTTGTCAATCAAGATGCTGGTGATGGTGCCGCTTTTGTCTGCCTCGATTTCATTCAAAATTTTCATGGCTTCAATAATGCAGATGGTTTCGCCCTCTTTGACCACGCTGCCGACCTGCACAAAGGGCTTGGCTTCTGGGCTGGCGGATGCGTAATAAGTCCCCACCATGGGCGACTTGACCACATGGCCTGCAGCCGCGACCTCTTCGGCCTGGGTCAAAACGGGCGGATGCATGGCAACAGGTGCAGCCGCCAGCGGCGCGGCGGCAATCCCCGAGGCTTGCGCCACCACGGGCGCACCCACGGGACCCTTGACAATTCGTACCTTGCCCTCGGGCTCGGTGATTTCCAATTCAGACACATTGGATTCGGACACCAAGTCGATTAATGTTTTAAGTTTTCTTAAATCCATAGATTTGATAGCCTTCTGTAGTTAACAGCAGTTAAAGTTTAACCATTGTAAGGATAAGGGCCAAACCAATACCAAGCCTAATTTACAACCAATCGGCCATTTCTTGACTAGATAGTTTTCCTAATTTTTGCACCAACAAGTCGCCCTTGGCATTCAAAACCAAGGTAAAAGGCAAAGAGCCTTCAGAATTGCCCAGTTTTTTGACCAACTCGGTCCCGCCCAAACCCGCCATTCCTATGGGGTAGCTAACGGGGTATTGCTTTAAAAACCGCTTGACAGCGCTGGGTTGGTCAATCGCCAATCCAACAACTTGCCAACTTTTAGGCTGGTTTTCTTGAAAGAAGGCGTTTAATAAAGGCATTTCCTCAACGCAAGGGGTGCACCATGTGGCCCAAAAGTTCAGCACCAAAGGTTTGCCTTGGAAGTCGGACAAGCGCAATATTTGGCCATCCGCTTGGTCGAACTCGGCACTCCACAAATCTTGGCTTGCTTGCGGGTCTAGGGTGCGAGGGCGCAATCTGGACCAATTAACGACTGAGCCAGCCAGCGCGGCCACCACCGCTGTACCCAGCAGGAGTCGGCGCGAACTGCGCTTGGGGGAATCAGGTGGAGATTCTTGCATCAGCAGAGTCTACCAAGCGGCGCACCGCCTCGGTGTTGCCACGCCAGGCCCGACCTTTGTCATCAGGCTGCAAAGCGCCGCGCACATCGTCATAGTCATAGACCATGAAATGCACACCTATTTCTTCATTAAGGACATTGCAACGACTTCTCACGCTCAAGGCATCCACCGTCTCCCCCTTGAAGCCGTTCACCGAACTCACCTCGTAGCGAACGCCTTGGTCTATCAGTCGCAGTTCTGCTGACTTGGAATCGTCACAAAACAACTGAATGTAAATATCAGACAAACGGGTGGCGGTGCCGCGCCAAACCGCGCCACTTAAGTGCGGACGAAACTCGGGCAAACGCAGCATCCACAGCAAGGCCAAAGAACGCAAAGCAGCGAGTTCCAGCGGCTGGGTATCGGCACAAAAAATAGCCACGTACTCGACTACAGCCTCCTCGATCAACTCGTTGCTGGGCAAAGCACTGCGGGCATTCAAGCCCAACTCCCGAACAGCACGGCGTTTGGCAGGCCCGTACTCCAAGCCTTCTTCAACAATCAGGCGAGCGGCGGTGGCAGCGATTTCTTCTTGGCTTGTGTTGCGCATGGGAGGTTATTGTGCCTTTTCAAGGCAGGAGCTTGTAAGCCTGCTTTTTTGCCTCAAGCCAAGGACAACCGACTTTTACAATGCCATTTATGCATATTCATATATTAGGTATCTGCGGCACCTTTATGGGCGGCTTGGCTGCCCTGGCCCGCGAAGCAGGCCACCGCGTGACAGGCTGCGACACAGGCGTCTACCCTCCCATGAGCGACCAACTCCGCGCTTTGGGGATTGAACTGATTGAGGGCTACGGCGCCGATCAACTGGCCTTGAAGCCAGACATGTTTGTGGTGGGCAATGTGGTCTCGCGTGCCCGCTTGCCCGATGGGGCACCACGCTACCCGCTGATGGAAGCGATTTTGGAAGCCGGACTGCCCTACACCAGCGGCCCGCAATGGCTGAGCGACCATGTGCTGCACGCCCCCGAACAAAGCCGCCATGTGCTGGCCATCGCTGGCACCCATGGCAAAACCACCACCACTGCCATGCTCAGCTGGGTGCTTGAGCATGCTGGCCTGACCCCCGGCTTTTTGATCGGCGGCGTGCCGCTCAACTTTGGCGTGTCAGCCCGCTTGGGGTCTTTGGCCCCCAGCCAAAGCCGCCCCTTGTTTGTCATCGAAGCCGACGAGTACGACACTGCGTTTTTTGACAAGCGCAGCAAGTTTGTGCATTACCGCCCCCGTACCGCGGTCTTGAACAACTTGGAGTTTGACCACGCCGACATCTTTCCCGATTTGGCCACGATTGAGCGGCAGTTTCACCAGTTGGTGCGCACCGTGCCGGCCAGTGGTCGTTTGGTGGTGAATGCCGAGCAAGACAGTTTGCAGCGGGTGCTGGACCTGGGCCAATGGAGCGATGTGGCGGGCTTTGGCGCTTCGCCCCATGCCGCATGGCAAATGCGCGGCGAACCTTCAGACTTTGAGGTCTTGCACCAAGGCGCGGTGAAAGGCCGGGTGCAATGGGCCTTGGGCGGGGTGCACAACCAAATGAACGCCTTGGCCGCCGTCATCGCCGCCGACCATGTGGGCGTGGCGGTGGCGCATGCTTGCCAAGCTTTGTCAAGTTTTGAGAATGTGCGTAGGCGCATGGAAGTGCGCGGCACAGTGGGCACAGGTACACAAGCCATCACCGTGTATGACGATTTTGCGCATCATCCGACAGCTATTCGCACTACGGTGGATGGCTTGCGCCGCCAAGTGGGTACAGCACGCATCTTGGCGGTGTTTGAGCCGCGCAGCAACACCATGAAACTCGGCGAGATGAAGTCGCAACTGCCATGGAGTTTGGAGCAAGCCA
>Ga0209617_10001702_pt1 | contig 10286 bp, 10 predicted proteins | sample LakEriepJuly2011_2_FD_187459 | JGI IMG/M metagenome (GOLD analysis project Ga0209617, IMG submission 187459) | Freshwater microbial communities from dead zone in Lake Erie, Canada - CCB epilimnion July 2011 (SPAdes) (version 2) | ecosystem: Environmental > Aquatic > Freshwater > Lentic >... | reverse complement strand
GGCGCCACATACCCAAACTCTATAGCCACAAAGGCCCAGTTCACCTTCCGTTCACCTAACGGTGGGACTCCGTTAATCCGCGCCACCTAGCGTCCGAGCATGCCTTTAATCAGATCAGTTTTCCAGGACGAACTCGATGGCGTTTCACAGACCCTCTTTGAATTAAGTGTGATGGTTTCTGATTCTATGGCAAGAGCAACTAAATCTGTTATGGCTAAAGATTTAAAACTTGCTGAGGAAGTAATTTCATTTGACGAAAAGATTGACACGGTGCAGCACGATTTAGATGCGCGCATTATTGACATTATCGCCAGACAACAACCAGTTGCATCTGACCTTCGAGCGCTAGTTACTGCACTTCGTATGTCGGCAGACCTTGAGCGAATGGGCGACCTAGCCCATCACGTTGCAAAATTAGCGCGCCTGCGCCATCCCGAAAGTGCGGTTCCGGCAGAGCTTCTTCCGATGCTGGAGGCGATGGGAGAGACCGCTGAAAAGATTGCTACGAAAACTGGTGTTGTTATTTCAACTAGAGATGTTGTTTTAGCTGCGCAAGTTGAGAAAGATGATGATGAGATGGACCTGCTTCATCGCCAATTAATCTCAGCGTTGATCGCACCAACTTGGCAACATGGCGTTGAAACAGCGATTGATCTAACTTTGCTAGGACGTTATTACGAAAGATATGCAGATCACGCTGTTTCAGTTGCACGACGCGTGATCTTCTTAGTAACAGGAAAATTCGCTTAAGATGACGACGACTTTGATACCTAGCCCGCGCGAAATCTCTACTGAACCGCGTCGCTCCGATAAAGTTTTTCGCGGAGTAGTCACAACCGGAGGACTTTCCTCGTTATTTATTCTGGGTTTGATTGCTATTTTCCTGGCATACCGCGGATTTGAAGTATTCAGTGAAGAAGGTTTGGGATTCATAACCCAGGCTGATTGGTCAGTTACAATTGAAGAATCAGGCAGTATTGTCGAGAGCAAATTTGGTCTATCGGCTATGTTGGTGGGCACAATTCTTTGTGCTCTAATCGCAGTAGTCATTGCTGTGCCGATCTCAGTGCTTTCGGCGCTTTTCTTAAACTTTTATGCGCCTCAATGGCTGAAGAAAATTCTCGTGGCGGTAATCGACTTGATGGCTGCTTTCCCATCGATCCTCTTCGGTATTTGGGGCTTCTTGGTATTGATGCCGAGTGTTGAGTACTGGGCAAGGTTAATAAACAAGTACTTAGGTTGGATTCCATTATTTGAGGTGAATCCTTTCTACTTCACCCGCTCACCTTTCGTCGCAGGAGTCGTCCTGGCGATCATGATTATTCCAATCATCACCTCAGTTTCACGGGAAATTTTTGCGCAAGCGCCGCTGGACCGAATTCAAGCAGCATTCGCTCTTGGCGCGACTCGCTGGGCAATGATCAAAGCGGTGGTAATTCCGCACGGTCGAAGTGGCGTAGTTGGCGGAGCAATGCTTGGTCTTGGTCGAGCGATGGGAGAAACGGTCGCCGTTTTCACAGTACTAAATATTGTCTTCCAAGTAAATTGGCACATTCTGCTCGGGGCCGGCGGAAACGTTGCCTCTCTAATTATTTTGAAGTTTAGTGAGGCTGGTGACTACGAAATTAAAGCTCTGATGGCAGCTGGGTTAGTTTTATTCTTATTAACCCTTGCCGTAAATGCGATCGCAGATGCAATCGTAAAGTCAACCGGAAAGTCAGGAAAATGAGCACTGCTGCGGTCCCAACGAAGCCGTGGGCGAAGAGCCCTCAAGATCGAATTCTTGGACTCACCTTTTTCCTCGCTGCAATTCTTTTTTCATACTTCTTTGTAGCAGCAACTGAATTGAAGGGAAAGTTAGCTTACGCATTCATCTTCTTTGTTGCCTACGCTGTAATTACCTCAACCCACTCTTTCATTATTCGCGGCCCACAAGCGGCAAAAGATTCTTTTGTTAGCACTTTGGTGGCGCTAGGTGCCGTAGCTACGGTAATTCCGATTGCAAGCATTTTGTTTACGGTAGTCAAAAACGGTGCACCTGGATTGCACCCCGGAATTTTGAGTAATGACATGTCCATGGCTGCGGCCACAGACCCAATTGCAAGTGGTGGCGTTCTCCATGCGATCACTGGAACTCTTACCATGGTGGTGCTGGCCCTAGTAATGAGTGTTCCGATCGGAATTCTTACCGCGCTGTACTTAACAGAAGTTAAAGGAAAATTTGCCGGGCCAGTACGCTTCTTGGTGCAAGCGATGTCAGGAGTTCCTTCAATTGTCGCAGGATTATTTATTCTCTCCGCTGTTCTCTATCCAATAACCAAGGGTTACTCGGCTCTTATGGGTGCAATGGCTCTTACAATTTTGATGATTCCGACAATTGCCCGGACATCAGAAGAAGTTTTGCTGCTGATTCCAAATGATTTGCGTGAAGCAGGAACCGCACTTGGAGGAACGCAGTGGCGAACGGTTGCCATGATTGTTGTTCCAGCTGCGCGTAGCGGGCTAGTGACGGCAATAATTTTGGGTGTAGCGCGCATCGCGGGCGAAACTGCTCCGCTGCTTCTACTCACCGGTGGTGGGGATAAAGTAAATCCGAATCCATTCAGTGGATCAGTCGGGTCTCTGCCTTATTACATTTGGAAAGGATTTAATTCCGGTTCCTCCGATGCGCTCACCAGAGCCTGGGCGGGGCTACTAGTCCTAATGATCGTAGTTCTTATTCTCTTTGTCGCCGCACGTGCACTATCTAATAGAAAGATGTCAAAGTGATCCAAACTCCTGAAAGTGAGAAAGAGATGTCATCAACCCAACCGAGCTCATTAGCCAGCGTTGCGAAAGCAAGAGTTGCGCGGACCCAGGCAAGTACTGCTACAGGTACCGGGCTAGAAGCGCGCGGAGTACACGCGTGGTTTGGCAAGAACCACGTTCTGGCAGATGTAAACCTTGAATTTGCCGCTGGATCTGTCACCGCCCTTATTGGCCCATCTGGCTGTGGTAAGTCAACATTTATTCGAACCATGAATCGTATGCATGAATTTATTCCAGGGGCCGCAATGGCGGGACAAGTTATATTGGATGGAAAAGATGTCTATGCACCCGGAGTAGATGTTACAAAGATTCGTCTGCAAATCGGCATGGTTTTTCAGAAGCCGAACCCATTTCCATCTATGACTATTGGCGAAAATGTGCTTTCGGGTTTGAAGCTTGCGCAGCTTAAAGTCGCGAATAAAGAGGAGTTGCTTGAATCCTGTCTGGTTCGCGCCGGGCTGTGGAATGAAGTTAAAGATCGACTTGATGCCCATGGCGGATCACTCTCAGGCGGGCAACAACAGCGCCTCTGCATCGCTCGCGCGTTAGCGGTGAGCCCTCAGGTGCTTCTGATGGATGAACCATGTTCGGCGCTAGATCCGGGATCAACCCTGCGCATCGAAGAGACAATCCGCGAGTTATCTGATTCTATGACGATCATTATTGTTACCCACAATATGCAGCAGGCCGCTCGTGTATCTGATTACACCGCCTTCTTTTTATCTGATGGCGGCCCAGGCGAAATGATCGAAGTTGCCCGTACGAGCGATATCTTCTCACAGCCAAAGGACCAGCGAACCGAAAATTACGTCACCGGCCGCTTCGGTTAGCCGTTACCTGTTGTTCACCTAATGGTTGAGCAACGTTTCCCCTTCGGGAGTGGTTAGTTCACATTGAGGCCCTAGTTTTCCTCAAAGCACGACACCTATCTCAAATAAGGGGAAAATTAATGAAAGTTTCAATGCTCGCAAAATCTGCAGCAGTTGCACTCGTTTTCGGGTTGGTTGCTTCGACACCAGCTCACGCAGTTGATCTAACCGGTTCAGGCGCTTCATTTCCAAATGCTTTAATCCAAGCTTGCAAGGCTTCATATTCTACTGCCACAGGACATTCGTTTACTTATGCCGATGGTGGATCAGGACCAGGACGCACAGCCTCTGACAATAAAATTGGTGATTTTTGGTTCTCAGATGCGGCTCACGTAGGGGCAAATAAGCGCGCAACTGTTATTCACGCGCCTGTAGTTGCAGCTCCTATCGGAATTCTTCATAATCTTCCATCACGCAAGACGCTAGTCCTCTCAGCAAACACAATTGCAGGGATTTTCGCCGGAACAATCACTAAGTGGAACGATCCAGCGATCGCCAAAGATAACAATCGAACAGTAAACAAAGTAACTTACAAGACCAAAAATGGTGCAATTCTAAAGGACTCAAAAGGCGACCCAATTGTCTTAAGGTCAACTCCAGTAAATGTTAGTTATAACCTTCCAGCCAAAACAATTAAGGTAATTTATCGCTCAGACTCTTCAGGTACTTCTGAAAACTTCACGAACTACCTAAACAAGTCTGCTCCAACTGTTTGGACCAAAGCCAAATCTTCAACTTTTACCAGTTCATTCCCGGGTGTAATTAACTCACCAGAAAACTTGGGACGCGTTGTAGGACAAGCATCCTCAAGTGGTGTTTCGCTATTGGCCGGAAAGACTCCATACTCAATTACATATGCAGAACCAAACTGGGCTGTTCAAAATAAATTGAAGGTTGCAGATGTGATCAATCCAGCTGGTGCCGCTGTTACTCCGACCTCGGTAACCACTTCAGCGTTCCTTTCACAAGGAACTATGGATGCTAACGGAATTGTGACATTCGACTATGCAACTAAAGAGCCAGGTGCTTACACACTAGGTATCGTTTCTTATATGTTGGTTGAAACTGACTACGCAGATAAGACAAAGGGTGCTGCTGTAAAGGCTCTTGCCACTCACATACTCTCACCAGGATGCGCGAAGACTATAGGTGAACCACTTGGATTCTCTGTTCTTGATGGCGAATTCAAGAAGAAAGCCGAAGCACAGATCGCAAAGATTGGTTAATTCTTAACCTATCCACGAGGGGGAAACGGCCAGGGAAACCTGGCCGTTTTTCTTTCCCCTAAACTTATTTAATGCAAATTCGTATGGCACAACCGGCTGATGTCGAAGATATCCATCGCTTGATTTACGAGCTTGCCGTTTATGAAAAAGCGCCAGAAGAAATGGTTGCGACAATTGATCAAATCAACACCTCGCTCTTTAACGCAAGCCCCGTTGCTTTCTGCCACGTGGCAGAAGTCGATGGAAAAGTTGTTGGCATTGCACTCTGGTTTTTAAATTACTCAACTTGGCTGGGCAAGGCCGGAATCTACTTAGAAGATCTATTTGTGCAGCCGGAATATCGCGGCCACGGAATAGGAAAAGGATTTATGCAAACTTTGGCCGCCCTTTGTGTAGAACGTGGCTACGAGAGATTTCAATGGTGGGTACTTGATTGGAATAAACCTTCAATAGAGTTTTATCAAGCACTTGGTGCGGTACCAATGGATGAGTGGACGGTATTTAGGCTCTCAGGGGATGCGCTAAAGAAATTTGCTAGCGAAGGCTAACTACTCGGAAACTTTCCAGAGTTGGATCTGTTGCATAGGCGATGCGAACACCGGCTTTTTGTGAGGTAATCAAACCGTTGACTATCTGTTCGGTTAAAAGTTCACCGGGTGCTACAACGGCAACACCTGGGGGATAAGGCGCAATTAGATCTGCTGATGTTCGCCCAATCGCAGCAAGTGCGCTAACTAGCTCGGTATCTGCAAAGTAGGCCTCGCGCATTGAAATTGCGACCTGCGGGATTACTGACCAGCTAAGTGCGGTGGCGCTCGCGCGCGGTGTACCGGCAACTGACCTTAATATTCCGATCAAGACGCTTGCTAACTTTTGAAAATCTTCTTTGGTATCGGCCAATGTGGCGAGAAATACCAAGGTATCGCGATCAGCCATCTCAACTCGTATACCTTGCTCGATAAGTAGATTTTCAATCTCGACACCAGATGCGCCAAGTTGATTAGCTCGCAGAACAACCTTGGCTGGATCAAAACGACCTTTGGGAAAGTCGCTGGAATTTAAGAAGATAGGCAGTTCAAAATTGGCCTGCACTGCCGCTTTAAATTCAGCGATATTCGTTAGCAATTCGCCTAATAACTCTGGCCCACGCGATTGCAGCAAAGCACGCACGGCATCAATAGATGCCAGCGGTGCACCTGCAGGGGATGTTGTGTGCGTTGTCTCAAAGCTCTGCTCGAGGCGATCGGCGCTAAGTAAGTTGGTGCGGGCAAGTAAGAGCGCTGATGCGCTGTAACCGGGGAGCGCTTTATGAACGCTAGTAATAAGAGCATCTGCACCCAGTTGCATCACGTGTTTTGGCAGGTCAGGATGAAATCCAAAGTGCCCACCCCATGCTGCATCAACGATCACCGGAATTGAACTTTCGTGAGCTCGCTTAATTAAGGGCGCTAGATCAGAAATAACTCCTAAGTAACCAGGTTCGGTTAGCAAAAGCGCAATTGGTTTTTCGGCCAAAGCGCGTTCTAATTCAGAAAGTGGAATTCCAAGTGGTACACCAGTGCTGGCATCAATCTCGGGGGTTAACCAGATTGGTTCCAGTCCTGCCAGCACAAGTGCGCTTAGTACAGAGCGATGTGCGGTGCGACTTAACGCGACTTTATCGCCAGGTTTACCAAGGGCCAGGATTACCGCTTGATTGGCATGTGTTGAACCACCGGTGGAGAATCGCGCAAAGTCTGCTCCCCACAGTTGTGCAGCGAGTGATTCAGATTCCATTAATACCTGATTAGTTAATTTAATTTCATCTAAGCCGCCATAAAGTGGAATATCTGCATCGACTACCGTGCCAAGACCTTGATCGATCTGAGATGCTCGCTGCTTATGGCCAGGAATAGTGAAGGGGGTGAGATTGCCTTCGAAGTAAGCCAGATATGCATCTAGTAGCGGAGCGCTACTTCGCAGCTGCGAGTTGATCATCACATGCTGAGCCTAACTCGTTACGGCGCAGAAGTTAAAAAGTAGGCTCTATAATTTCGCTATGACCGCAAAGGACCCGCTGCCGCAATCACGTCACTTAGCCACGGCTATTCCGGGGCCAAAGTCACTTGAGTTTATTGCGCGACGTAAAGATGCGGTATCTGCGGGTCTGGGCATGGCGATCCCAGTGTTTATCGAACGTGCAGAAGGTGCACTCTTGCAAGATGTAGATGGCAATCGAATTATTGATTTAGGCGCCGGTATTGGTGTTGTAAATGTCGGAAATGCCGCGCCTCGCGTTGTGGAACGTGTAATTGAAGCAGTGCAAGCATTTACTCATACCAACTTCACGACCGCGCCGTATATGGGTTACGTCGAAGTCTGCGAAGCGCTTAACCGCATCACACCAGGTACATTTAAAAAGAAATCTATTTTGCAGAACTCGGGTGCAGAAGCTGTTGAGAATGCGATCAAAATTGCTCGACATGCAACCAAGCGCCCAGCGGTAATCGTATTTGAGCACGCCTATCACGGCCGCACTAATTTAACTATGGCGTTAACTGCCAAGAATCTTCCATATAAAGATGGCTTTGGCCCATTTGCCTCTGAAATTTATCGCATGCCGATGCCGTACTCCTTTCATTACGAAGGAAATCTGGCGACGATGGCGCAAGATTATTTAGAGCAAGTGACTTCAAAGATTGAGAAAGAAGTTGGCGCACATAATGTGGCGGCAATATTAATTGAGCCAATTCAAGGCGAAGGTGGATTTATTGTTCCGCCTAAGGGATTCCTCCCCGGTTTATCAAAGTTTGCTACCAAGCACGGCATCGTATTTATTGCAGATGAAGTGCAGACTGGTTTTGCCCGCACCGGCCAAATGTTTGCCTGCGAAGATGAAGGCGTTGAGCCAGATATGATCGTGACCGCAAAGGGAATTGCCGGTGGATTGCCACTTGCTGCAGTTACTGCGCGGGCAGAGATTATGGATTCATCGCACGTTGGCGGTCTTGGCGGAACTTACGGTGGTAACCCAATTGCCTGCGCTGCAGCGCTCGGTGCGATTGCAACTATTGAAGAAGATAAGTTGGCCGAACGCGCGCTGCATATCGGAAAGATTTTAAGCACTTCGCTAAATGCGCTCGCTGCTAAAAATCCGATAATCGGTGAAGTCCGTGGGCGCGGAGCGATGCAGGCTATTGAACTCGTCGAAGCTGGCACAAAGAACCCAAATCCGGCCGCTATGGCTACCGTGATTAAGTACTGCCAGAGCAAAGGCGTGCTAATCCTTACCGCTGGCACCTACGGCAATGTGATTCGCTTCTTGCCACCGATCGTTATCTCCGATGAGCTCTTGAAGGATGCCCTTGGAGTTCTAGAAGAAGCATTCGCTAGCCTTTAGTGTTTAAATCCACGGAGTTAGATTGACGCTATGGATTTAGAGCTGCTCGTAACCATCCTCGACCTAGCCGGCACATTTGCCTTTGCGCTAGTCGGTGCAAGGATCGCAGCAAATAAAGGTTTGGATTATGGCGGCATTGCATTTATCGCCGCTATCGCATCGTTAGCAGGTGGAACTTTCCGCAACTTGTTGCTGGGCGAACGTCCTCCTTGGGTATTACATGGTTGGTTATTTCTTGGAGTTTTATTGGCAGTTGCCATCACTTTGAGCATCAAGCGCACAACGCCAGTTGGGCGCTTTGTACTTACCCTCGACACAATTGGTCTGGCAGTTTGTTCAGTATCTGGTGCTCAATTCGCACTTACTCAGGGTGCACCATTTGCCTCAGCGGTAATTCTGGGGTTAATTGGCGCAGTCACCGGCGGTTTATTACGAGATGTACTTTGCCAAGTAGAACCGGTACTGCTGCATCGCGAAACGATTGGCACCTCGTGCTTGGCCGGATCCTTGGTTTATGTCAGCTGTGATTACTTTGGAGTAAATGAAATATTGTCGGTTGCACTCGCCAGTGCAGTTGTAATTTTGGTGCGAGAGCTCTCCATTAAATTTGATTGGCACTTGCCTAAAGTCGGCGGCAGATAAAGTTAATTAATCGTGAGATTGGCCAGAGCGATGGGTATAGCGCCCCAAGAATTCCTCTTTCATCTCTTTAAAGGTGCCATCTCGCAAGGCTTGGCGCATCTGATCGACCAGGCGCACGATATATCTCTCGTTGTGAATCGTGGCTAGGGTTGCAGCCAGCATTTCTTTACCGCGGAATAAATGACAGAGGTAAGCGCGGGTGAAATTCTGGCAGGTGTAGCAATCGCAGTTTTCATCAAGCGGACTGAAGTCGCGGATATATGGAGCATTGGCGATATTTATTCGACCAGTAGATGTATAGACCGCGCCAGATCGCGCAATACGCGAGGCAAGCACGCAGTCAAAGGTGTCGACTCCATTTTCTACGCCAACGAATAAATCTTCTGGTGCGCCAATACCCAGTAAGTGCTTGGGTTTATCTTGCGGCAGCGTGCTATTTACCCAACCCACGATCGTGCCGAGTGAATCTTTATCTAGTGCGCCACCGATTCCGAAGCCATCGAATTCGATTCCGGAAGATGACATCGTTCCCAGATCTCCAGCTGCTTTCTTGCGCAGGTCTTCATATTGCGCCCCTTGAATAACGCCAAATAAAGCCTGGTATGGCTTTTCGCTGCGCTCTTCAGTTAAGCGCTTATGTTCATCAAGACAGCGAATCGCCCAGTCATAGGTGCGCTCCATCGCCAACTCTTGATAAGGGCGGGTGTTGTGCAAGGTAGTGCATTCATCAAAGGCGAAGATTATGTCGGCGCCGATTTTATGTTGGATCTGCATTGATATTTCTGCGGTGAAGCGGTGCATTGATCCATCGAGATGAGATTTAAAGGTCACGCCATCATCATCGACGTGTGCCAGCCGCTCTTTATTTCCGGCAATTACTTGGTCAGACCGAAAGGTCTTTGCATCCATCGCCAAAACTTTCTTAAAGCCAACCCCAAGTGAGAGAACCTGAAAACCACCGCTATCGGTAAAAGTTGGCCCATTCCAATTCATAAATTTTGCTAGCCCGCCGGCCTCATCTAAAAGATCTGGACCCGGTTGCAGGTACAGGTGATAGGCATTGGCGAGCAGGGCCTGTGAACCTAGCTCTTTCATCGCCTCAGGCAGTACCGATTTAACAGTTGCTTTGGTGCCCACCGGAATAAAGGCTGGGGTTTGAATTTCGCCGTGCGGGGTTGAGATTGCGCCGACGCGAGCCAGCCCATTTTCAGCGCTCTGCTTTATCTCAAAAGCGAAGCCGTTTGAACCCTGTTTAGACACAAGCGTTATTGTCGCAGAAAGCGATTGAGCAATTAACTCGATCTGTCACCAGATCTCAATCCCTTTGCTCGATCTGTCACCAGATCTCGACGCGCTCGCTCT
>Ga0209617_10001700_pt1 | contig 10294 bp, 5 predicted proteins | sample LakEriepJuly2011_2_FD_187459 | JGI IMG/M metagenome (GOLD analysis project Ga0209617, IMG submission 187459) | Freshwater microbial communities from dead zone in Lake Erie, Canada - CCB epilimnion July 2011 (SPAdes) (version 2) | ecosystem: Environmental > Aquatic > Freshwater > Lentic >... | reverse complement strand
AATACGAAATCCTTCGAGGAATTTGTAGGCCATACAAACCTTAGTTCAAATCAAAAGTTGCAAGCGAAGCATTTATTACTTCCTTTGCCAACAGCTGAATTATTGAATAATCCAAAATTAGGAAAGCAAAACACAGGATATTAATTTCAATATTTAAAAGTTTTATATCTTTGGGATACAAAGGTTTCTGAAAGCGGAATAAATGCGTTAAAAAAGATGAGGCCAAAATTAAAGATTGAATCGGGCCAATTTACTTTTAAATTAGCAGATACAATTTCACCTAAACGCCTTGTTTCAAATAAATGAAGCTTCCATACGTACAAATTTTATGTGCTTGCTTATTCTTGTCTTTTGGCTTCAAGGAAAAAGATGCGATGCCCAAAGGGGTAGCGTTGGAATTAAAGAATTTGCCCAACGAAATCGACTTTAATATTCACGTCAAGCCTATTTTATCTGATAAATGTTTTGCTTGCCATGGCCCAGATAAAGCAAAACAAAAGGCTGGATTGCGCTTAGATTTGCCTGAAGGTGCATTTTCTCGTTTGCCTGAAAGCCCTGGCAAATTTGCCATTGTGCCTGGGAATCTGGGAAAAAGTGAAATGGTTAAACGAATTCTTTCGGTTGATCCTAGCTATAAAATGCCAACTCCTAAATCTCATTTAGAGTTAAGTGCTAGGGAAAAGGCTGTCTTGATTAAATGGATTCAAAATGGGGCGGAATATAAACCACATTGGGCTTTTGTGGCTCCCATTAAGAAGGAAATTCCTGCTGCTACGATTGAAAATAACCCGATTGATTATTTTATTTCAAATGCATTAGCTTCAAAAAATTTAAATTTCACAGCGTTTGCTTCTCGGAATTTTTTATTGCGTCGCTTATCCTTTGACTTAACGGGCTTGCCTCCTACGGTGGATGAGATTGAATTTTTCAAAAATGATACTCGGCCTAATGCCTACGAAATCCAAGTAGATCGTATGTTGTCCTCGCCGCATTTTGGTGAAAAGTTAGCCGCTGAATGGTTGGACTTAGCTCGGTTTGCGGATTCTCATGGCTATACGATTGACCGAATTAGAGACATGTCCCCTTATCGGGATTGGGTGATCCAAGCGTTTAATAAAAACATGCCCTACGATCAATTTATTCATTGGCAGTTGGCCGGTGACCTAATGCCAAATCCCACCAAAGACATGCGGATAGCGACGGCATTTAATCGGAACCACCAACAAAATACGGAGGGTGGAATCGTTGAAGAGGAGTTTCAAACCGAATATGTGATGGATCGTGCCAATACTTTCGGAGACGCTTTTTTAGCCTTAACAACGGGTTGCGCTAGATGCCATGATCATAAATATGATCCTATTTCTCAGAAAAATTATTACCAGTTATTTAGCTTTTTTAATAATGTAAAGGAAGCAGGCCAAATTTCATATAATGATGATATGCCTACGCCAACCCTATTATTGCCGACGGATAAGCAGCAAGCGATCATGGATTTTATTCAAGCTAAAATTAAAACGACGGAGGAAAAATTGCAGCAAGTAAAACCATCGGGCTTTGACGCTTGGTCGAAAGGTGAAGGGCCAACTGTATTGAAAAAGCAAAGTATTCCACAAAATGGCTTAGTCGCTTATTATGATTTTGAGTCTACTTTGACCAACAAGAAAAACGAAAAGGAAATAGGGGTTCTGAAGCATGAGTCTGGGAAGACGGGGGATATTCCTCAGTTTTTGGAGGGTCATTCCGGGAAGGCTTTGGCCTTTGACGGCGATGTTTATTGTGACTTTAACCGGGTGGGAGTATTCAGAAAATCAGAACCTTTTTCGATTGGTATTTGGGTCAATATTCCGAAAAATTTAAAGGAAGGTGTGATCTTTCATAAAAGTAATGCAGAGCGTTTGTACAACTTTAAAGGCTTCCACGTATATCTAAAAAATAATTCGTTGGAAGTAATGATGGCCCATTCAGCTCCATCCAATGCCATTACAAAAATCACTAAAAATGATATTCCACGGGATCGCTGGGTTCAATTGACACTGACCTATGATGGTTCTTCTCAAGCCAAAGGATTAAAATTATACATCGATGGAACTGAACCGGCTATGGAAACAACCATGGATCAGTTGTATAAGGATATTATATTTTATTCAAAACAGGAACCTGGATTGCAAATTGGCGGTTGGTGGCGTGGCTTAGGATTTAAGGGTGGTCGAGCGGATGATGTGCTTGTGTACAATCGAGAATTAAGGCCTTATGAGGTAATGCTAATTGCCAATAAAAATTCATCCGAAAATACTTTTAAGGACCCTAATCATGTATTTGATTATTATGTGACTAACGTAGATTCTTTGTATTTGAAGGTAAAAAATGAGTTAAAGAATTTACGAACGGCCTATTCAGATTCGACAGAATCGACTCAAGAATTAATGGTCATGCAAGAAATGCCAAAACCTAAGAAGGCAAATGTTTTATTAAGGGGTCAGTATGATGCACCTGGAGAGGAAGTATTTCCCAATACGCCAGAAAAAATATTTCCGTACCCAGCAAATTTGCCTAAAAACCGTTTGGGTTTAGCGAATTGGTTAACGGATAGTCGAAATCCTTTGACTTCACGTGTGGCGGTCAATCGAATCTGGCAAAATTTATTTGGAATCGGTATTGTAAAAACGGCTGAGGATTTTGGAAATCAGGGCGAGATGCCTTTTCATCCAGAATTATTAGATTGGTTGGCCGTCAATTTCAGAGAATCGGGTTGGGATGTTAAAAAATTAATTAAGTCGATGGTGATGTCCAAGACGTACCAACAAGATTCTAAGGCTACTCCTGAATTAATGGAACGCGACCCAGAAAACCGAATGCTTGCTCGTGGCCCATCTGCGCGCTTGACCGCTGAAATGATTCGTGATAATGCGCTGGTTGCCAGTGATTTGATCAACCGAGAGATCGGTGGAAAAAGCATGTATCCGTATCAGCCCGAGGGTTTGTGGGAAATAAATAGCCATAAATATAAGCAAGACACAACGCAGGCTATTTATAAGCGGAGTTTGTATGTAGTGGTTAAACGTTCGGTTCCAAATCCCATGATGTCGACTTTCGATGCCACATCACGAAGTTCATGTTTGGTGCGACGCCAAAAAACGAACACACCGCTTCAGGCTTTGGTGGTTCTAAATGATCCAACATTCTTGGAGGCCTCGAAGCAAATGGGGATCAGGATGTCAAAACAAAGTAATTTAAATGCATCCATCAAAGATGCTTATGTGAGGTTGACCGGCCGAGAACCTCAAGAAGGAGAAATTAATATTTTAGTCGAATTGCAAAAAATGGAGTGGGCTAAATTTAAAAAAGCGCCAGAGAAGACAAAGGGTTGGTTATCTGCTGGCATGTCAAAAATAGATTTGAAAGATGTGGATCGGCCTTATGTTGCATCTTTAGCCGTGGTCGCAAATACCATCATGAATTCGGACGCTACGATTACGAAAAGATAAGAACATGGGGAATCATCACGAAGATAATTATCGATTAAATCATCCAGATTTCCGTTCATTGGATCAGGGCTTGGACCGTAGAAATTTTCTTCAGAAGACTGCTATGGGTTTAGGAGCAGCCGCATTGCAGGTGTTAATGGGCGGCCAATCATTGCAAGCAAAATCCATACAAGATCAGATATTAGAATCGCTACCTAAGATTGCACCTAAGGCGAAACGAGTAGTTTATTTATTTATGAGTGGGGGACCTTCCCAATTTGAGACGTTCGACTACAAGCCTAATTTAAAAAATATGTTTGGTGAAGGCCTTCCGGATTCCGTTCGTAAGGGTCAAAGGCTAACGGGAATGAGCGCAAACCAAGCCGTTTTACCCATTGTTCCTTCCCTGTATAATTTCAAACAATATGGGCAAAATAGAACTTGGGTTAGTGAGTTATTGCCCTACACGGCTCAAGTAGCGGATGAATTGTGTGTGATTAAATCCATGTATACCGAGCAGATCAACCATGATCCTGCGATTACCTTTTTTCAAACCGGACATCAATTGCCAGGCAGACCATCGATCGGTTCTTGGTTGAGTTATGGTTTAGGCAGTGAAAATCAGAATTTGCCTGCATTTATAGTAATGGTTTCTAAAAATGCTTCTAAGGATCAGCCGCTATATTCTCGATTATGGGGAAATGGTTTTTTGCCTTCGGAGCATCAAGGAGTGCAATTTAGGTCCAGTAAGGATCCTGTTTTATACTTGAACAACCCGGAGGGTTATGACGGTGAAGACCGAAGGGAAATGTTAGAGTATCTGAAAAAATTAAATCAGGCTCAAAATCAAACATGGGCTGACCCTGAAGTTGAAGCCAGGATTTCTCAATATGAAATGGCATTTCGCATGCAGACTTCGGTTCCTGAAGTGATGGATGTGAGCTCTGAATCAGATGAGGTTTTTGATCTTTATGGACCAGGAAGTAGAGATAAAGGCACTTTTGCCGCCAATTGTTTATTGGCCCGAAAATTACTAGAGAAAGATGTACGCTTTGTCCAACTATATCACCAAGGCTGGGATCATCATGACGCATTACCTAAAAATATAATTAATCAATGTAAGCAGACGGACCAAGCGACCGCTGCTTTGATCCAAGATTTAAAAAGGAGAGGTATGTTAGAAGATACCTTAGTGGTGTGGGGTGGAGAGTTTGGTCGGACCGTTTATTCCCAAGGTAAACTTTCAGCAAATGGCTATGGGAGAGATCATCATCCCAAATGCTTTAGTATGTGGATGGCTGGTGCTGGGGTAAAACCAGGTAGCTATGGCGAAACAGATGATTTTAGTTATAATATTGCGAAGGATCCAGTACACGTGCATGATTTTCATGCCACTATGTTACATCTATTGGGAATCAACCACGAGGAGTTAATTTTCAAATCGCAAGGAAGAAGGTTTAGGTTGACAGATGTTCACGGTAAAGTAGTGAAAGGTGTATTGACCTAATGGATTTATTGATTAATAATCAATAGTTTGTTCATTGTAACATTGGCAGAAATCATTTTAATAATATATTGTCCATTGGGGATTGAATGAATTTTAATTTTTATGGCGTCTTTCGAATTTTGGATGGGCCATGTTCCTAAAACAATTCCTCTTAAATCCGTCAACAGGATTTCGCCAGCACCTGTCTCTTTAAGAATTTCAATCGTCAATTGGTCCCCAATTATCGGATTGGGATAAATGGAAAAACCATTAAAGTTTTCGGGAATATTGAAAACCATTTTTTGAAATTCAGAGAAGCATGAAAGCAGGGGGTTGGATACTAAATCAAAATTTCGCTTAGCCCTTACTTGATGCAGACCATTAACAGCCATTTTCAAAATCGCGTTAGTGTCCACCATTTTTGATGGTCCTACAATCCATTGATAACTGTCAACTACATCGAAATTTCGTGCCTTAATAAAAAAGGTGCCGTTTTTTTCTAGAATTGGCATAAGGGGTAATGTCCGTCCTAATATATATTGCTCAATACTCGGAATAGACCAGCATCCATATTCATTTCTAGTTTTTAAATGGTATTTGCCAGACTGATTCACCTTTATCGAATCACTGGTTTCCCCTGTATTCCATAAATATCCAAAAGCAGGGCTGGTCTTTAATATCACAAAATCCCCAAGGCAAAATTGGTTCGACGGAAACGATTTCGTGACAGGTTGTTTTTCTACAGGAAAGTAAAAGCTAGTGACTGGGTCGCTCGGCGGGGACCAACAATCTACTGAGTCTTGCATGGCGACGGTGTAGGTTTGGGGTATTTTTGAGTAAATAAATGATTGGGTTTCGGAGCTAGACCATTTCCATGACTTTGCATTTTTTGTTGTCTGCAATAAGGTGGAATCTCCTCGGCAAAATCCTGCGTTTCTAATGGTCACTATTTGCGGCTTTGTTGGCGTGGGATGGATAATAATTTTAAGAGGATTCGACCATGCCGACCAGCATTTCCCATCCAACGTTATTTTAGATTTAAAAATCTCCACACCAGCATTTTTCCCAACATAGGACAGATTTTTAGTCGTTTCGCCCATACTCCACAAATATTTGTTAGCATCATTTTTCATTGAAATGAGTAAAGAGTCATTTTGGCAAATGACATTTTTGGGACTAAATAGGAGAGGAGCTTCTGGGGTTTTATGAACATCTACGATGACCTTTTCGCTTCGATAAAAACATCCTGCTTTGGAGATGATTGCTTGGTAAATTCCTGCATTTGCAGCTTCTTTGATGATTGGATTTTCACTATAGCTATGGCCTTCTTTTTCCCAAACATGAAATTGTGAATCCGATGAATAATTTAGTTTAATCTCTATGATTTCGTTTTCACAAACGAAAGAGTCAAAGCTCGATTCCACTGAAAAATTAGGTCTTTTTAAGCCGGGTAAAACTACAAGCATTGGGTCTGCATATTCACCTTCGCAGCTAACGCTTATTTTTGTTTCATTAGGGCTATGAACTAGTAAATCTTCTTCAGGCGAGCGAAAATCAACTCCGCCATTTAAATAATCATATTTTAATGGGACCGGACATCCTTCTACATGCAATAGATAGGATTCTTCATCGCATCTTAATTGTGTCGAATATCGAAGGAATAGCTTTTCTTTTGGAAGAATTATTTCCTTTAAGTCGTATTCCTCAGATTCTTGAGATCCCGCCGCTGGCAAATCACTTGGCGCTTCACTGGGCATCGCAATTACTTCTGGAATTATAGGTGCTGCAGGAGGTAAACCAACAGGTGTTCCCGAGACAGGAATAGGAGGAACTGTCGGTGTAATGGGGTTAACGGTGGCTGGAATACTGACCCTGATGGCCGTTTTAGGACTTTCGCAATTGTTGACTTTTTGGGAAACCCAACGAACTAATTCAATCGCTGAGGTGCCCGTATTAATAGGTAAGGCTACGCTAAGGGTAGTTGCCGTGCTGATTGCTTTTGTATCATTTTCATTTAGGTACCAAATGTTATTTGTACCACCTGTCGCTTTGAAAATAATGCTACTTTCCAACAAGGTGGCCGTTGGCGTACCGGCATTGCTAGGTGCGGCTGGTACATTAAATGCTTGGGCAGATGTACCTAATGAAGGCAAACTTTCACAACCTAGTTTTAGGCAAGTAGCTTTATATATTTTTGGATTTAGATTGGTATGAGTAACAAAAATTTTGGCACCTGTTCCCAGTTTATTTTCATTTTCATCATACCATTGGGTCACATAGGGAGAACATCCGGTTGAATTAATTGATATAGGAGCTCCTAGACAACCCGTATACAAAGAAGATGAATGAACAAGTTGGGGGCTTGATTTTATGGTTAAGGTTACCTCATTGGATGTTCGGGGGCATGAACTTACCTGATTTTCATTGTTCAGAGAACCTTCATTATCATTGTTTAAGGTGATGGAATATTGAATTCTAATTTTAAATCGTTGCCCTTGAAGTGAGCTAGGAGCGTTTAAAATGGTTAAATTTTTTGATTGGCTTCCCTTAAAATTTGCGTCGTCAGAAATATCCGTAAAATTTCCCCCTCCGATAGCCCGCGTCCATTGATATGAAATGGCCTTTGATGCACTTATTTCTTGCATTTGAACTTCTAAAACTCCTGTTCCCCTTTCGCATATGCTGGGATTTACGATCGAGGATATTTTTGTTAGGGTGATTTCAGCGGCTTGTGAATAAATAGTGCATGAATTTAACGTGACTTTAACTCGATATAAAGTACCCGTTGGACTATTGGCATCACCACTTGGGAATATTTGGTACGCATTTAAATTGGCTCCCGAAATGGGGGAATAATTTCCATCTTGAGGCCTTTTTCTTTCCCATTGATAGTTGGATCCTGCCGTGGCTTGGCAGATCATTCGGATACTGTTGCCATCACAATCTGTCTGACTTTTAGGGTGCAGATTTATCGTGGGGCATTGGCCTAAAGCCAAAAAATCAAACAAAATAAAATAGAGCAAAAATGACAATTTCATCAGAACTTCTGGGTTTGAAGTCCTGAAATAAGTCAATAATTGGCCTCGAAATTTTGTTTTAAAATATTGATCGAAAAATGATCAGCTTGCTGATAAAAAAAAATACAAACCCCTGACTAGCAAAGGTTTGTATTTTATCACTTACTTGGTTTTATATATCACAGATTTTTACCGCTTGTTCCAAAGAAGCCATTTTATCTTCTCTTGCCGGTATAAATTCTTGACCTATAAATCCTTTGTATCCTGTATCGTAAATAGCCTTGATGATTGGGGCATAGTTTAATTCTTGCGTCTCATCTATTTCATGGCGGCCAGGAACGCCACCTGTATGGTAATGAGAAATATATTGATAGTTTTTCTTAATGGTGGCAATTACGTCGCCTTCCATAATTTGCATATGGTAGATGTCATAAAGTAATTTAAATTTATTGGATCCAACCATCTCGCATAATACGGAACCCCACTCGGTATGATCACATTGATAATCCTTGTGGTTTACTTTTGAGTTCAACAATTCCATGGAAATCGTGACATCATGCTTTTCAGCCGTTTTCATGATGCGCTGAAGTCCTTTTTTGCAATTTAAAAGTCCCTGCTCATCGCTAAGTCCATCTCTATTTCCGGAAAATGCGATTAGGTTTTTGACACCGGCTTTGGCCGCACGAGGAATCAAATCCTCGTAAAACTCCACTAATTTATCGTGGTTTTGGATCTTATTAAAGAAATTGGGTAATCCCATTTTCTCCGGATATTTACCCCAGCCAATCGCCGCGGTCATATCATGTTTTTTCAAAATATCCCATTCATCCGGACCCGTTAATTCGATCGATGTAAGGCCAATTTTTTTAGCGTTCACAACCAGTTCTTCAAAAGGGATTTTATCATAACACCATCTGCAAGCAGAATGGTTGACTTTTCCTTTTAAATCGGCGCCCACTTGCTTGTCGGCCTCCTTAAAGCGGTGTTCCATCGAGGTGCCTAAAAAACCAATTCCAGCGAGTCCGGCTGAATTTTTCAATAGGTCTCTTCGACTCATGTCATTTTTCATAGGTTTAGTTTTATGTGTTTCTAATTTTAATTTTTCCAAATACCCAATAAAGTAGCTGTTTCAAGCGCCATTTTGGTATTATATTTTCGGGCAATTTTTTTGTATCTAAATAGGTCAATAATCGTTCCAATTAATAGAAATCCTCCCGTAAAAAAATACAGAAGACCAAGCCCAATTCGATCGGTGATAAATCGATGTAAGCCAGCAAAGCCTAAAAAACCGGCCAATATACAAATCAAAATAAGGCTAGTTTCCCTTCTCTTATTTAAATATAGAGCCGCAAATTGCTCTTGTTGGCCTTCGTCCAATCGATCCAAAATTTCTTTTACCGAGCTTGATTCTTCAGTATCTAAATTAGAGAAAAGCGGAATCAAGTTTGTATTCATGTAGGGTTTTACTAAATATTGGAAAGTAATTTTAACACAAAATTTTCGCTTATGCTAAATAACATATTTGGAAAAATTCCTAAAAGAATTGTGATCACACCTAGTGAGTATAAACTGAGTGTTTCTGTGAGCGTTAAATCGCTCATTGACCAATTTGCGTTTAGCGTATAGTGCTTTCCTAAAAATACTTTTTGGAAAGTCCACAATAAATATCCCGCTCCCAATAAAATCCCCAATGCTCCTATAATCGAATAGATTGGATTTAATAATGGGCTCGTGAATGCTCCCATCAAACTGAAGAATTCGCCGATAAATCCTGAAAATCCAGGTAAACCTAAGGAGGCGAAAATAGCTATTCCTGAGATGAGGGTGAAAATAGGCATTTTGCTGGCAAGGCCTGAATAACTGTCAATATCTCGGTTGCCTGTACGGCTATATAAAACACCTGCCATTAAAAATAACATGGCCGATAATACACCATGGGAGATTAATTGGAATATGGCGCCTTGCCAACCTTCTACATTGAATGCTGCGATTCCCAATAACACAAAACCCATGTGCGAGATGGACGAATAGGCGATAAGTTTTTTGATGTCCTTCATGGCTAAGGCATTGTATGCGCCATAAATAATGGAAAGCGCGCCTAATCCTGCTAAAATTTGAGCATTGCCCATCGCCTCTTTAGTGAAAAATGGGATAGCCATTCTAAGCCAACCATAGGCTCCAATTTTCAATAGAATTCCGGCTAATAGAACAGAAATTGGAGTAGGTGCTTCTACGTGGGCGTCTGGAAGCCAAGTATGTAGCGGGACAAGGGGTAATTTAATCGCAAAACCCACAAATAACAGCCAGAATCCCCATTCTCTTCCGCT
>Ga0209617_10001699_pt1 | contig 10295 bp, 9 predicted proteins | sample LakEriepJuly2011_2_FD_187459 | JGI IMG/M metagenome (GOLD analysis project Ga0209617, IMG submission 187459) | Freshwater microbial communities from dead zone in Lake Erie, Canada - CCB epilimnion July 2011 (SPAdes) (version 2) | ecosystem: Environmental > Aquatic > Freshwater > Lentic >... | reverse complement strand
GGTGCCTTCAGCGAGCGTGATCCAGTCCCGATGGTTGTTGCTCGGCGTGGCCGGCACGCTGATGCGGAAGCGCTTCACGCGCTGGCCGAGTGCGATCGGTTCCGCCAGCACCACGCGGTCGAACTCCCTCGAGGGATCGAGCTCGATCTCCATCGACGCCGCGGTCGTGCCGTCGTCGGTCGCCCAGAACGTCGCTGGATCGCCGTCGACCGCCTTGTCCGGCCCGAAGGGTTCGGGTCGAAGCGGCTCGTTCGCGCCGCGAGGCTCGAAGCCGCGGATCGAGTCTGCGGCCGTCGGTCGCCCGCGCGCAAGATCGGTGCCCGGCCCGTACGCGGCATCGATCAGGGCCCGCAGGCCGAGCACCGACGCGACATCGCGCTCATGGATCAGGCCGCGACGATCGACGGGGAAGTTGAGGTGGAAGTTCGCGTTGTGCCCGACGCTCCGCTCCCAAAGGTCCAAGAGCTGCGTGGGGGTCTTGACCTTGTCGTCCTCGTGCGCGTGGTAGAACCAGCCGGGACGGATCGAGACGTCGCACTCCGCAGGGATCCACGACTCGCCATCCTCGTTGCCTTCGGTGAGCGACTTCTGCGGCGGCGGATTGTCGTTGCCGATGCCGTGGCCTTCGGCCTTGAGCATGGCCCAGCAGGTGTCGCCTGCCCAGCCCTGCTCGTTGCCGACCCAACGAATGTCGGGGCCGACATCGCTGAAGATCACCGCATCGGGCTGCAACTCGCGCACGATGGCGCGGAAGCTCGGGAAGTCGTAGACCTGCCGCTTGCCATTGGGCCCCTCGCCGCACGCGCCATCGAACCAGACCTCGAAGATCGGGCCATAGCACGAAAGCACCTCGCGCAGTTGCGAACGGAACACCTCGTTGTATGCCTCGCCCGTGCCGTACTGCGGATTGTTGCGGTCCCAGGGCGAGAGATAGACGCCGAACTTCAGTCCGCCTTCGCGACAGGCATCGCTGAGCTCGCGCAGCACGTCGCCCTTGCCGTCCTTCCACGGGCTCGCCTTGACGGAGTGCGTGCTGAAGGCGGTCGGCCAGACGCAGAAGCCATCGTGGTGCTTCGCCGTGACGACCACGCCCTTCATGCCGGCGTCCTTCATCACGCGGACCCATTGGCGCGCATCGAGCGCCGTGGGGTGGAAGACCTGCGCGGGCTCGTCGCCGTGGCCCCATTCCTTGTCCGTGAAGGTGTTGGGACCGAAGTGGATGAAGCCCGTGAATTCCAGGTCCTGCCAGGCGACCTGGCGCGGCGAGGGAAGGGGGGCGAAGGGGGCGGGTGGCGGGACGGTGATCGACATGGTGAGGAGGGCGCTGATCATGCCACGCGCAGGCTAGGCGATCGGCGTCCTCATGGAGGGTTCGTGACGTCGTGCTCGCGGCAGGCCGGTGGTGTTGCTGCGCACCTGCACTCAGTCGCGACTGCGTACGGGCCTGACGAGCACGCGAGATGCGGCGGTCGTGCTCATGCTCACGACCGTGCCGCCATCGGGCCTGATCCGCATGACGCCGGCGCCGGGTTCGATGGCGACGACCCGCAGCGTGGCCCCGACCTTGAGCCCGCTGGCGCGCAGGAAGCGCAGTGAATCGCCGCGCTGGTCGAGCACGCGCACCAATCGGGCACCATCACCTGTGCCGAGCTCGGACATCGGCATGGCCTCGGACTCCTGCACGGCACCATCGGCACGCGGGATCGGGTCGCCGTGCGGGTCGAATGCGGGACGGCCGAGGTGGCGATCGAGCGCATCGAGCACCATGGGCGAGATCGCGTGCTCCAATCGCTCGGCCTCGTCGTGCACGACCGACCAATCGAGCCCGAGCGTGTCGACGAGGAAGGTCTCGACGAGCCTGTGCCGCCGCAGGATGTCGAGGGCTGCCCGCGTGCCCTTGGGCGTGAGCCGTACGCCGCCGAACCGTTCGTGGCGCGCCAGCTTGGCAGCAACGAGCTTCTTGACCATGCTGGTGGCCGTGCCTGCGGTCACGCCGAGCGCGGCAGCGACCTTGCCGACGGGGGCCTCGCCCGCGGCGGCTTCGCGCTGCACGAGGTAGATGGCCTTCAGGTAGTTCTCGACCGTTTCGCTGGCGAGCATGGGCAAGAGCCTAGCGGAGCGTTGACATGGAGTCATCAAGATCCTAGAGTTTGAGTCGTCAAACTCATGGTTGCCGCCCATGTCATCCTCGTCGTCCTTGCCGCCGTGCTGGCCTGGGGGCACGTGCCGGGAGCCGCCGCAGCGCCACCCTTGCGCGTGGTGGCCACCACCGGCATGATCGCCGACACGGCACGCGCGATCGGCGGGCCCGCGGTGTCGGTCACCGCGCTGCTGGGCGAAGGCGTCGATCCCCACCTCTACAAGGCTTCCCCCGGCGATGTGCGCGTCATGACCGGAGCCGGTCTGCTCCTCTGGAACGGCTTGCATCTCGAGGGTCGACTGGGCGAAGCGATCACCAAGCTGGGTTCGAGGGTGCCCGTTGTTTGCGTCACCGACTCGATCCCGCAGGATCGGCTGCTGCGGCCGGCGGGTGCCGGCTCGGTCCCTGATCCGCATGTGTGGTTCGATCTGGCGCTGTGGCGGTTCGCCTGCGAGCGCATCCGCGATGCCATCATCGAACGCGCGCCCGATGCCGCCGACGGCGTTCGAGCACGATGTGCCGCGCATCTTGAGCTCCTCGACACCGCCGCTCGCCATGTTCAGGCGGTCGTGGTCTCGGTCCCGGCGGATCGCCGCGTCCTGGTCACGGCGCACGATGCATTCGGTTACTTCGGCAGAGCCAATGGGATCGCCGTGCGTGGCATCCAGGGCCTGTCGACCGACAGCGAGGCCAGCCTTCGCGAACTCAATGCGCTCATCGACCTGATCGTCGAGCGCAAGGTGCCGGCGGTCTTCGTCGAGAGCAGCGTGCCGCGCAAGGCGGTCGAGGCGCTGGTCGAGGGATGCAGCGCGCGGGGGCACGCCGTCACGATCGGTGGCGAGCTGCTGAGCGATGCGATGGGTGCAGCCGGCACTGAGCAGGGCACGCATGTGGGGATGGTGGTGCACGATGCCGAAGTCATCGCGCGGGCGCTCGGGGGGAACGTGCCTGCACGGCCTGCTGCGCTCGCGGCGTGGCTCGATGCAGCCGCTGGGAGGGCGCCATGAGCCGATCGGCCCTCGAGTTCCATGGTGTGTCGGTTGCGTATCGCGACGAACTCGTCGTTGAAGGGGTTGATGCGAGCGTGCCCGCGGCATCACTCTGCGCGATCGTCGGTCCCAACGGTGCCGGCAAGAGCACGCTCATCAAGGCCGCGCTCGGGCTTGTGCCCCTGGCATCAGGCAGCGTCAAGGTGCTTGGTGGATCCATCACGGCAGTGCGTCGTGACGTGGGGTACGTGCCGCAGCGCGAGTCGGTCGACTGGGAGTTCCCGGTCAGTGCGCTCGAGGTTGCCCTGATGGGTTCGTATGGCCGGCTAGGGCTCTTTCGCCGACCGGGCCGTGCCGAACGCGCGCACGCCATGGAATCCCTCGAGCAGGTTGGGCTTGCCGCGTTCGCCGATCGGCAGATCAGCCAGCTCAGCGGGGGCCAGCAGCAGCGAGTGTTCCTGGCACGCGCACTCATGCAGCGTGCGCAGCTCTACCTGATGGATGAGCCCTTCTCAGGCGTCGATGCGTTGACCGAAGGGGCCATCCTGCGTGTCCTCGGCGAACTCCGCCAGCGAGGATGCACGATCGTTGCCGTGCACCATGACCTGTCGACGGTGCGCGAGCGCTTCGATCATGTGCTGCTGCTGAACAAGCGGCTGGTTGCGGCCGGCCCCGTGGCTGCAACGTTCACGAGCCAAGCGCTGCAGCGGGCCTATGGCGGTCGCCTGGCCGTGATGGTCGATGCGGCACCTGACACCACGGCCACTTCGGCAGGCCATTGAGATGGCCGAACTCCTCCGACTGCTGTCGCTGCAGGACTCGAGCACGCGTGTGGTCATGCTCAGCACGGCGTCGCTGGCGATTGCCGCTGCGCTGGTGGGTTCGCTCGCCATGCTGCGGCGCCGCGCGCTGGTGGGTGATGCCGTGGCGCATGCATCGCTGCCGGGGATCTGCCTGGCGTGGTTCGTCGCCGGTGACCGAAGCCTCGCCGTGCTGCTCGTGGGCGCGTTTGTCCTCGGACTCGCTTGCATGGGAACCATGGCGCTCGTGCAGCGACTTTCCAAGGCCCGCGAGGATGCCACGACCGCGATCGCGATCAGCGGCTTCTTCGGGCTTGGCATCGTGCTGTCGCGCTTGATCCAGAATCAGCCCGGCGGCAATCGCGCGGGCCTTGATGGTTTCCTCTTCGGCAAGGCGGCCAGTGCCGTCACCAGCGATGCGTGGCTCGTGCTCGTCGTGGCGGGCGTCGTGTCGGCCACGGTGCTTGGCTTGCGCAAGGAGTTCGGCCTCCTGTGTTTCGATCGGGCGTTCGCTGACGGTATCGGGTGGCCCGTGCACCGGCTTGATGCGCTGCTCCTGGTGCTCGTGGCGATCGTGACGGTGGCAGGGCTGCCGAGCGTGGGCGTGGTGCTGGTCGTGGCCATGCTCGTGATCCCGCCGGCGGCTGCGCGTTGCTGGAGCGTGTCGCTCCGCGCGATGCTCGGCGTCGCGGCGGTGATCGGCGCTGCAAGCGCAATCATCGGCACGGGACTCAGCGCAGTGCTTCCACCACCCGGTGGCGCGAGCGGCGGCTGGCCCACGGGTCCGATGATCGTGCTCACGGCTGCAGCGCTCTTCGTGCTCAGCCTGCTTGTGGCACCCCAGCACGGTCTGCTCACGGGGATGTGGCGTCGGCATCGGCTGCGGTCGTCCGTCCAGTCGTCCACCGGGAGCATGCGGTGATCGACCCAGCGCTCGAACTTGCGCCGTGGCTCACGGCTGATGATCTGTGGACGATGGCCACGGCGGTCCTGGCCAGCGTGGCGTGCGGGCTCGTCGGCTGCTGGCTTGTGCTGCGACGACTGTCGCTCCTGGGCGACGCGATCAGCCACGCCGTCCTGCCCGGCATTGCGGGCGCGTTTCTCCTGACCGGCACGCGTGACGTGCTGCCCATGCTGCTGGGCGCGACGGTCATCGGCATCGCCACCGCCTTCTTGTCGTCGGCACTCGGCCGTTGGGGGCGCGTGGACCGTGATGCGGCCATGGGGGTCACCTTCACGTCGCTCTTCGCACTGGGCGTCGTGATGATGTCGCTGGCGGCTCGTCAGGTCGATCTGGATCCGGGCTGCGTGCTCTATGGATTGCTCGAGTTCGTGCCCTTCGACACGGTGGATCTGCTCGGCGTGCAGGTGCCTCGCGCAGCGTCATGGCTCGGTGCCGTGCTCGCCGTCGATGTGGTGCTCATGCTTGCGTTCTTCAAGGAACTCAGGGCAACAAGCTTCGATCCGGCACACGCAGCGAGCCTAGGGATCCGTGTGGGTGTCGTGCACCTTGGGTTGATGGCGGCGGTCGCGGCCAACACCGTGGTGGCGTTCGAATCAGTCGGCTCGATCCTGGTGGTCGCCATGCTCGTGGCGCCCGGCGCCACGGCTCGACTGTGGACCGATCGCCTGGTCCCGATGCTCTGGCTTGCCAGCGCCATCGCCTCGGCGACGGCCATCGTCGGCTATCTGGCAGCGCTCGAACTCAACAGCTCGGCCGCGGGCATGATCGCCACCATCTCGATGTTTGGCTATGTGGGATCGGTCGGGGCCGTGGTCACGATCGGCGCGACGCGCCGTTGGTCCCAGTCGAGTCGACCTTCGCTCAGCGAGCCGCTGCCATGATCCGCTCGACCGTGATGCCGTAGTGCGCGTAGAGCGCCGGCGCGGGCGCGCTGGCACCGAATCCGTCGATGCCGATGAAGGTGCCCTCCGGGCCGATCCAGCGATCCCAACCCAGGCGCACGCCTGCCTCCACAGCGACTCGCCGCGTGATTGCCGTGGGCAGCACCGATTCGCGGTACGCCACATCCTGGGCCGCGAACACCTCCATGCAGGCCATGCTCACGACGCGCGTAGGGCAACCAGCGGCCTCGAGACGTTCAGCAGCCTGGATGCACAGATGCAGCTCCGTGCCGGTACCGATCAGGATCGCCTTGGGCGACGCGCTTGCTTCGCGCAGCACGTACGCGCCGCGTGCACAGCCGGCTGCCGGCGCGAGCGCGGTCCGGTCGAGCGTGGGAATGTCCTGGCGCGACAGCACGAGCATCGACGGGCCGTGGGTGTTCAGCATGGCCTCCCGCCAGCACTCGGTGACTTCGTTCGCGTCGCCCGGGCGCCAGACCTGCAGGTGCGGCATCGCGCGCAGGCTCGCCAGCTGCTCGATCGGCTGGTGGGTGGGGCCGTCCTCGCCCAGCCCGATCGAGTCGTGGGTGAAGACCCAGATGACCGGCAGCTCCATCAGCGCACCGAGGCGGATCGCGGGGCGCGCGTAGTCGGTGAAGCAGAAGAAGCTCGCTCCGAAGGACCGCAGTCCCGACAGCGCCATGCCATTGCATGCAGCAGCCATGCCAAACTCGCGTACGCCGAAGTGGATGTTGCGTCCGCCCGGGCTGGCGGCCTGCATGCCCGATTCGCCGTCGATCAGGGTCTTGGTGCTCGGAGCCAGGTCCGCCGAGCCGCCCACGAGCCACGGCACGCTCTTGGCGACGGCGTTGAGCACCTTCCCGCCGCTGGCTCGAGTGGCCATGCCCTTGGCATCGGCGGGGAAGTTCGGCAGCGCCGCATCCCAGCCTGCCGGGAGCGTGCGATGCGTGATGCCGTCGAGTTCCGCGGCAAGCGCGGGATGCTTGAGGCGGTACGCCTCGTAGCGCGCTTGCCAGGCAGCATGCGCCGAGCGGCCGCGCGCGCCGAAGACATCATCCATGCGCTCACGCACCTCACCCGGCACGAGGAACTGCGCGTCCTCGGGCCAGCCGTAGACGCGCTTGGTCGCCTTGATTTCATCCTCGCCCAGAGGTTCGCCGTGCGCAGCGTGCGAATCCTGCTTCTTCGGGCTGCCCCAGCCGATGTGCGTATTGACGATGATGAGCGTCGGTCGGTCGGTGCAGGTGCGGGCGGCCGTGAAGGCCTCGCGCAGCGCCGGGAGGTCGTTTGCATCGGCCACGTGCAGCACGTTCCAGCCATGCCCCTCGAAGCGCTGCCGCACGTCCTCGCTGAAGGCCAGGTCGGTGTGGCCCTCGATCGTGATGCGGTTGCTGTCGTAGATCCAGCAGAGGTTGCCGAGCTTGAGGTGACCGGCCATGGACGCAGCCTCGGCGCTGACGCCCTCCATCAGGCAGCCGTCGCCGCAGATCGCCCACACGCGATGGGCGATCAGCTCGAACTCGGGTCGGTTGTAGCGCGCGGCGAGCCAGCGTTCCGCCATGGCCATGCCCACGCTCGTCGCGATGCCCTGTCCGAGGGGCCCCGTCGTGACTTCGACGCCGCTCGTCATGCCGAACTCAGGGTGGCCGGGCGTCCGGCTGCCGAGCTGGCGGAAGGCCTTGATCTGGTCGAGCGAGACTGCGTCCTCGCCGGTTGGCTTGCCGTGGCGGTCGAGCTGCTTCACGCCAGCCAGATGCAGCAGCGAGTAGAGCAGCATCGATGCGTGTCCATTCGAAAGTACAAACCGATCTCGATTAATCCAGTCGGGTCGGTCCGGGTCGAAGGTCAGCTCGTCCTGGAAGAGCGCCCAGCCGACCGACGCGAGCCCCATCGGCGCGCCGGGATGGCCCGACTTGGCCCTTTGCACGCCGTCCATCGAAAGGGTGCGGATCGTGTTGATCGCGAGGGCATCGATGGCGGGGACCGAGGCGGGGGTGCCGGCCTTGACGTTGTCGAGCAGCGTGGAAATCGTCATGGTGATCGGAGCGCACTGTACGCCGATCGCTGCTGTTGACGCGCGCGCCGCGCACGCGTCTACTGCCGGGATGAGCCGCCTGAAGTCGATGGCCGTCACGAGCCCCAAGGCCTGGGTGACGATGACGGCGCCGGTCCGGCTCGAGATGCTCGAGGCACTGCGCATGCTGGGCCCGTGCGCGATCGCGGACATTGCCACGATGCTGGATCGTCCTGCCGATGCGCTCTATCGCCACATGGACAAGCTGGTGCGCCTCGGTGTGGTTCGGGAGCTCGAGCAGCGCAAGGCCGGCCGTCGCCTCGAGCGCACCTATGACGTGATGGCTGAGCACCTGCATCCGGGGTTCCGCGATGGCGGCAGCAAGGCCGCAAACCAGGCCTACGACCACACGGTCAAGGTGATCTGCAAGATCGCCGGTCGTGCAAGCCGCGATGCAGCGCAGAGCGGCCAGCTCAAGTTCAGTGCCGAGGCTCGCACACTGGCCGCGCTCGTGCACCATGGTTGGCTCACGCCATCGGAGTTCGCTCGGGCCCGCGAGCTGCTCATGGAGCTGCAGGCGCTCCTGGGTGCTGGCCGCCGACGCCCCGATGCGCGGCTCTACGTCATCGCGTCCATGCTCCTGCCGGTCGTGCGCAAGCGCGGTGCGCGGCGTGCGCGGATCAGCGGCGCGGCCTCGGCGAGCCAAGGCGCCGCAGCCGCGGATGCATCGCGTGAGCGATCGGCACGCCCAGCGCGCAAGCCGCGATCGGGAAGCACCCGTCGCGAGCGGTGACCGCCGTAGGCTGCGCCCCATGCGCGCACTCAGCACGGTCCTGCTCCTGGTCTGCTCGAACATCTTCATGACCTGGGCGTGGTACGGGCACTTGAAGAGGGCAGCATGGACCCTGCCCATGGCGATCGGGCTCTCATGGCTCATCGCGCTGCCGGAGTACGCCCTGCAGGTCCCCGCGAACCGCCTGGGGCATGTCTCGCAGGGCGGGCCGTTCACGGCGCCGCAACTGAAGATCCTGCAGGAAGCGATCACGCTCGTCGTCTTCGTGGGCTTCTCGATCGTCGTGCTGAAGGAGAAGCCGCGCGCGAACGACTACCTGGCGTTTGCGCTCATCCTTGCCGGCGTGGTCGTGTCGATGCTCGGGCGCGATGGTGCGCCGGCCATGCAGGGTTGAGGGATCAGTTTGCCTTGGCGACCACGCGCTCGATCGCATCCCTCGTGGGCATCGACGGGATCGCGCCGGCAACGGTCGCGGCGAGCGCACCAGCCGCATTGGCTCGCGCCAGTGCATCGATCCATGGCATTCCTTCGCTGCGCAGGGCAGCGAGCGCACCCACGAACGCGTCGCCGCAGCCAACCGTATCGATGGCCTCGACCGGGATGGCAGGTCCGCTCAGGAGCGCACCATCCACGCGTGCGATCCAGCCCGCTGCGCCGAGCGTGACCACGATGTCGAGTTTCGGCCACGCGTTCGCGAGTCGACCGAGCGCGGCTTCCGGTTCGCCGATGCCGGTGAGTGCGGCGAGCTCGTGCTCATTCACGAGCAGGCACGAAAGCGCACCAAGATCGATCTGTCGCACCGCATCGCCCATCGGTGCGGCATTCAGCCAGATGCCCATGCCAAGTGCGTGCGCCGTGGCCACGGCATGGGCGAGCCCGCTGCACTCGTTCTGCATGAGCAGCAGGTCGCCGGGTGCGGTGCTCGCGAGGAAGGCATCGATGTCGGCATCGCTGATCCGGCTGTTCGCTTCGGGCGCGATGACGATCGAGTTCATGCCGTCATCAGCGACCATGACTGCAGCGAAGCCTGACATCGCATCACTCCTCGTGACGCATACCGTGTTCACGCCTGCAGCATCGAGTTCCCGAACGATGAACGCGCCCTCGGCACCCGTGCGGCCGAGCATGCGCACGCGCGCGCCACATCGCGCCGCAGCCACCGCCTGGTTCGCGCCCTTGCCGCCCGGGTGGATCGCCGCCGAGCGCGCCATCACGGTCTCGCCCGGCGCCGGCAGCACTCGTACGCGCAGCACACGATCGATCATCAACGATCCGATGACGTGGAGCGTGGCGCCCATGCGGTCAGGCTAGCGCCACGCTGCAGGGGGCTGCTGTCTGGCTGGGACCTTCGTGCTCGGCCGAGTGGCGGCTAGCCTGCCCCGATGCCGATCCTTGCCCTCGCCGTCGTGCTCGTGCTCCTGGCGCAACCGATCGAGGGGCTCGCTGCATCGCCCGTACCCACAGCCGCAGCGACCGATGGCCCGTCTGATGCTGCTGTGGGTCCCGCACCGAGCGTGCCCGGGCTCTCCAAGCCGGTCACGATCACCTTCGATGAGGTTGACGTGCCCACGATCGCCGCGGCGACCGAGACCGATGCCGCGCGGGCGCTTGGGTTTGCGCACGCCACCGATCGATTTGCGCAGATGGACATGATGCGCCGCTTCTCCGCGGGCGAGACCGCCGAACTGCTCGG
>Ga0209617_10001698_pt1 | contig 10298 bp, 7 predicted proteins | sample LakEriepJuly2011_2_FD_187459 | JGI IMG/M metagenome (GOLD analysis project Ga0209617, IMG submission 187459) | Freshwater microbial communities from dead zone in Lake Erie, Canada - CCB epilimnion July 2011 (SPAdes) (version 2) | ecosystem: Environmental > Aquatic > Freshwater > Lentic >... | reverse complement strand
GTGGCGGCGGCGGCGGCGCACCAGAACGTCGGGAGTTTTCCGGCGAACGTCCCTCGTTTCCCCGCGAAGGTGGCGGCGGCGGCGAGTTTCGCGGGGCTCCGCGGCGTGATTTTCAAGGCAGTCAAGGTGGCGGCGGAGGAGATCGGGGCGAGCGTTTTGGCGGGCGTGGCCAACCGGTTGATCGCGGCCCCTACGACAGTCCCTGGTTCTCCGCGACGTTTTATCCGGAGGACACAAGCTTCAGCACGTTGGTGCAGACCATTCGCAAGTCATGCCGGACGATCGAACTTTTTGAAGTTGCGCGCACGGTAGTGGCGAAGGTGGACCGGTTTGTCGTGGTGCTCGCGCGCAGGCCGAACGGCGACAGCGGCGCGCCTGATTCTTCGGGGCGTTCGGCCCCGGCAGGCTTTTATGTGTCGGTGCCGGATGGACTGCCGTTCGAGACCGAAGAGGCGGCGGTGAACCATGTGCTAACGAAGCATCTCGGCCTGTTTTTCGACAGCGCTGAAGTCACGATTGATCCGCCCAAGGGTAATTTCCAAGTCGTCAATCGCTGCGGTGTGACGGGCGAGCTGATCGGGCCGCCCAACTTCCATCGCTACAACCAACTCGTGCAGCAACATTACGCGGCGCGGGTGGACCGGATGCCCTTTGAGGCATTCAAGTCGCGGATCGAGAGCGTGCGTGAACCGGAAGCGATTCAGGCGTGGCTCGACAAGATGAAGAAGACCACCCGCTACACTTGGAAGACGGCGGCCCCGGCGGTCGCGGCGGCGGCTGCCCCGGCGGCTACGGAGTCCGCTGAGGCGGCGCCAGCGCCTGAGGGCGCGGCCCCGGCAGAGACGACGGTTCCTGCTTCGGCAGACGCTCCGGTTGAAACGGCTCCGGTCGTGGCGTTCGATTCTTTTGACGAGGCGAAGGCTCACTTGTTGGCGACCGCGAAGGACAAAGTCATTCGCTCGGTCGAGCAGGCGCGTCTGCATGGCAAGAATCTCGAGTTGCTGCCGCCGGGCGAAATCCGGGCGGCGATCGAAGGAGCGCTCGAGCGTCAACGCCGCTTCCCCCTTGATACGGCGAATGCGTTGCGCGGCCGGCTACGGCGCGAGCATTTGACGATTTTCAAGAAAGGCTCGAAGGGCGTGAGCTACGTGTGCGCCGTGAAGCGGAAATTCCGGGTGCCCGGCCAAGTGTTCTCGGACAGCATCGGGGCGCTGATTTCGTTCATCGAAATGCATCCGATGGTAAAGGTGAGCGAGCTCGGAAAGAAATTCCTCAACGTCCAAGCCCCCCCGCCGCCCGTCGAGGGACAGCCGGCGGTCGATCACGTGCTGACACCCGAACAACGCGAGAAGCTTTCGAAGATGCAGAGTGATCTGCCTTGGCTCGTGCGCGAAGGTTACGTCACGGAGTTTATCGACGGGGCGCTCTACGCGCCGCTGGCGATGGCCGAGTCGAAAAAACGCGAGGTGGAAGCCTCCGAGCATGATCCCGAAAACTTTCCGGATGCTCCCGCGCCGGCGGCGCGCGAAGCGGCCAAGGCGCCCGTTGCGGCCGTTGCGCCGGTTCCGACCGCGGTGCCTGTGGCGGAAGCCGAAGTGATCGAAGCGACCCCGGCGCCGGCCGAGATTGCGCCGACGGTCGAAGTCGCGCCGACGGCCGAGGCGTCGCCCGCGGTGGAGGAGACTCCGAAGTCCGAGCCGCCGTCGGCTCCCGCGGTCTGATTAAAGTGAGCGGCAGCACGGAAAGTTCCGGGGCTGCCGCGGGGCCGGTGCGCGTGAAAGTAGAGAGTTGCCTGCACGAACGCAGTCCGATTTCAGCCGCGATGGGTGGGGGGTGACGTGAGTCGCGATGCAACGGGCTTGAAGCTCGTGGCTGCGCTGGCGGAGAACATCCCTCACCGGATAACTGTGTTGGGCGGAAGCGCGTCGTCGTCGGTGATTTTTGCGGCGTAGACCTACCTGCAGGTTGCGCTGCGCGGATCGGGGATGGCGACGCGGCTTGTGATCCAGCGCAACCCCATCGACGACCTGGCCCGGGCCCGAAGTGCCGGCGCGCTGATCAGCGGAGGCGAATCGTGTGGCGCTCGCCGGAGGTAATGCCGAGGTCGAGGTGGAGCGCGTCGGAGGGTAGCCAATCGGCGATTTTCTCCGGCCATTCGACGGCGAGGCACCACGGCGGATTGAGGAAATCCTCGATGAGGAGCGACTCGATCTGCGCGGCGGTTTCGAGGCGGTAGGCGTCGAGGTGGACGAGCGTGCGGCCGGAGCCGCGATGCACGTTGTAGATGTTGAACGTGGGGCTCGTGACGGGCGCGGTCAGGCCAAGTCCGCGGGCGAGACCTTGCACGAAGGTGGTCTTGCCGACGCCGAGGTCCCCGTGCAGCGCGAGCGTGCAGGTGGCGGGCAGGGCGGTGGCGAACTCCGCGGCGAGGGTTTGCGATTCCTCGGCGGATGTCGTCGTGGCGCCGGCGCGGAGTTTATCGAAGATGTTCATAGCCGGAAAAATCTTCGAGCCGAACGTGGCAGGGGGAAAGCGCGTTTGACCGGGCGAAGTGGCCGATATTCGTCAGGCGCGTGCGGGGAAAGCGGCGGTGCCACGCGCGGGCAAAGGCGACGGCATCGGTGTGAGCCGCGAGGGCGAAGACGAGTTCGTAGTCCTCGCCGTCGGTAAGCGCGGCGCGGAGGTCGGCCCCGCGGCGGAGAGGCAACGCGGCGGGTTCAAGGGCGGGCTTCGTGTGGGGCGGGGTGAGGGCGCCGAGGTCTTTGGCCAATCCGTCGCTGACGTCCATCATGGCGCGGACTTCGGGGCGGCCGGCGAGCCACGCGCCCTCGGCCAGACGCGGGTGGAACGCGAAGTGATGGCCCGAGGCGAGGCTGCGGCCGAGGACGCCGGTCACATAAATCGAGTCGCCGATGCGGGCGCCCGTGCGGGTAACGACCCGGGGGCCGGCCGCGGCGCCGAGGAGAGTAAGACTGGCCGCAAGGACCCCGTCGGCTTGGGCGAGGTCGCCGCCGACGATGGGGACGCGGTAGCGGCGGGCGCAGGCAGCGAGCCCGCGGTAGAATTGCTCGAGCCAAGCGAGGGAGGTATGCGGGTCCAACGTGAGCGCGAGGACGGCGGCCGAGGGACAGCCGCCCATGGCAGCGAGGTCGCTGAGGTTGCGCTTGAGCAGCTTTGCCCCGACGGCCCGGGGCGGGACAGCGGCATCGAAGTGGCGGCCAAAGATGACGGGATCGACGGTGATGAGCTGCGGGCCGCGCGCGGCGGGCAGAACGGCGCAATCGTCGCCGATCCCGAACGGAGCGCGGGGCGACGCCGCCCCGAGCCAGCGGCGAATCGCCGTGATCAGTCTTGCTTCGCCGAAGGCAGTGACGGAGTCGGCGGATTTTTTGGCGAAGGGATGCACGGCCGAAAGAGGTGTGGCGGCGCGCTCAGGTGGTGACGCCGCAAAGGATGAGCACGATGGTGTTTAGGTTGAACAGGCCGTGGGCGATGATGGTGGTGCCGATGCGGCCGGTGCGCTCGTAGGCGAGGGAGAAGATGATCCCGAGCGCGACCAGCGGGGCAAAGCTGGCGAGATTGGCGTGGAGTGCGCCGAAGAGCACGCCGGGCAAGAGCAGCGCAAGCCATCGCGGCGCGCGGGTGCGGGCGTAGCGAAAGATGCCCCAGCGGAAGAGAAGTTCCTCGGTGAGGGGTGCGATCACGGCTGCGAGCACGATCATGCAGGCGAGCAGTGCGGGGGATTTTGCGTTGGCGAAAAGGTCGATCAGATCCTGCTTTTCGGCCTCGATTCCGCAGAGCTGTAACGCCCCCTTCCACACGAGGCTCACCACGGTGAGAACGGGCAGCGCGATCAGAAATGTGGCGAGGCCACTGAGCGCCGGGTGGAGCGTGACCAAGGTTGGTGCGGCGGCAATGCGGCGGCGGAGAATGAGCCGAAAAACGGCGATGCCGGTGAGCATCCCGAATTGGAATGCGCCGCCGGTAAAGATGAGGCGCTCGGTTTGATCGAGGTTGGCCGACTTGAGCAGCTGACCGGCACCGAGTTGGAACAACACTCCGCCCATCACGACGCACCAAATGAAGAGGAGGAAATCGCTGACTGAGATTTCCCATGCGACCAAGCGGGGCGCGGTGCCCTCGGCCCGAGCGGAGGGACTGAGCACAAGGCGCCAGAGGAGCCAGGCGCCGCTCAGGATGAGGGCGAGCTCGATCCCTACGGCAATTTGGGCGGAGAGCTCGGACATACGGGGATCAGTGCGGGGGAATTTAGACCGGCGCGCAAGCGTGCGGGCCGGAGAGGCGGGAAGGGGTGGGTAAAAGTGGGCGGTGCGCTGGAAATCGGGTTAAGACCACGCGATCCACCGCAAAGGGAGGGGCGCCCCGGCCACGCCGGAAGGGATTTACCTCAGCGGATTTTACCGTGATCGAAGACGATCTCGCCGGCGAAGACGGTAGTTTTTACGCGCCCGGTGAGCGTGGTCCCATGCCAAGGGGAGTTGCTGGATTTACTGAAGCCGGCTTTGGCGTCGTAGGTCCAATCTTCATCGGGATTGAAGAGGCAGAGATCGGCTTCGGCGCCGGCGGCGAGCGTGCCGGAGGGCAGGCCAAGCAACGCGGCGGGGCGGCGGGTGAGCAGGTCGACGACAAACGGGAGTTTGAATTTCTCTTGGCGCACCAAAATGCCGAGGGTAACCGGGAGTGCGGTCTCGAGGCCGAGGATGCCGTTGGGTGCGAAATCGAATTCCTTGTCCTTCTCGTAGTCGGTGTGCGGAGCGTGATCGGTGGCGACGATGTCGATGGTGCCATCGCGCAGGCCGGCGATGATGGCGCGACGGTCCTCCTCGGTGCGCAGGGGCGGGTTCATCTTGAAATGGGTGTCGTAGGTTGCGAGGGACTCGTCGGTGAGCGCGATGTGGTGGGGTGTGGCCTCGGCGGTGATTTTCACCCCGCGGGCCTTCGCGCGGCGGATGATGTCGACCGAGTGGCGCGAGGAAATGTGCTGCAGATGGATGTGCGCCCCGGTGTGTTCGGAGAGGATGGCGTTGCGGGCGACGATGAGATCTTCGGCAGCGTTGGGCCAACCGCGGAGGCCGAGCCGGGTGGACATGACGCCTTCATTCATAACGGCGCCGACCGTCATGGAGTGGTCTTGGCAGTGGTCCATGATCGGCAGGTCGAACATCTTCGCGTACTCGCAGGCGCGGCGCATGAGTTCGTTGGACTGGACGCAGTCGCCGTCATCGGTGATAGCGACGACGCCGGCGCGTTTCAGCGAGCCGATGGGCGCCAAGGCTGCGCCTTGCATGCCAACGGTGATGCAGCCGGTGGGGAGGACCCGGATGACGGCGTCTCGGCGCACGGCGTCGTTGATGAACTGGATGGTGCCGGCGTTGTCCGCGACCGGCGAGGTATTGGGCATGCACACGACGGTGGTGAAACCGCCGGCGGCAGCGGCGCGGGAACCGGTGGCGATGGTTTCTTTGTGGGTCTGGCCGGGCTCGCGGAAGTGGACGTGGACATCGACGAGGCCCGGGCAGGCGACGAGGCCGGTCGCATCGATTTTTTTGGCGCGCTTCTTTTCGGCGGCGTTGAAGGAGTCGACGAAGAGGCCGTCGCGAACAAAGACGTCGCCGACCGCATCGCGTTTGGCGGCGGGGTCGATAACGCGGGCGTTTTGGATGTGAAGGGAAGGCATCGCTGGAAGATCGTTTTCTTAATCTTTCGCGCTCCTCGTTCTCCGGTTATCGGGCCGAGGCCTGAAGAAAGAGAAAGCGTAAGAGGAAAGAGAAGGAGAATTCAGGTCGTTGGCATCACAGATTCGGGTTGGCCGCCGGCGCAGAGGAAGAGGACGGCCATGCGGACGGCGATGCCGTTGGTCACTTGTTCGAGGATGACGCTGCGGGGACCGTCCGCCAGTTCGCTGTCGATTTCGACTCCGCGATTGATGGGGCCGGGGTGCATGATGATCGCCTTTGGGTTGAGCCAGCTGGCGCGGGTTTTGTTGAGTCCGAACATGCTCGTGTATTCGCCGAGTGAGGGGAAATGGCCGCTCGACTGACGCTCGTGCTGGATGCGGAGGAGCATAACGACCTCGGCATCCGCGAGGGCGCTGCGGAGGTCGTGAGACACTTTGACGCCGAGATCGGTGAACCAATGGGGCACCAGCGTCGACGGGCCGACGAGGGTGACGGCGGCGCCGAGCTTGGTGAGGGCGTGGATGTTGGAGCGGGCGACGCGGCTGAATAGAATGTCGCCGAGGATGACAACTTTTCGGCCTTTCAGCGTGCCGAGGTGCTCGAGCATCGTGAAGGTATCGAGGAGGCCTTGGGTGGGATGCTCGTGGGCGCCGTCGCCGGCGTTGATGACGGGGATGTCGAGGAACTTGGAGAGGTAGAGCGGTGAGCCGGCGGCGGCGTGTCGGAGGATAATCATATCAGCGCCGAGGGCGCGGATGTTTTCCGCCGTGTCGCGGAGGGTTTCGCCCTTGGTGGTGCTGGAGCTGGCGCCGTCGAGAGAAATGACATCGGCGCTGAGGCGCTTGGCGGCCATGTCGAAGGCCATACGGGTGCGCGTGCTGGGTTCGAGGAAGAGGTTGACGATGGTCTTGCCGCGCAGCGCGGGAACTTTCTTCACGCTCCGGCCAAGGATTTTTTTGAAGGCGGTGGCGGTGGCGTGGATCTGATCGATCTCGGCGCGGGAGAGTTCCTCGATCGTGAGAAGATGGCGGCGGGTCCAGGGCATAATGGAATTTTCGATTTCGTAATTTCGATTATTTGGCGAGCGCGGGGCGGACGGTGATGCGGTCGCGGGCGGGGCTTTGGGCGTCGAGGGTGACAACAACTTTCTCGGCGGCGGTGGTGGTAAGGGTCAGGCCGATGTAATCAGCGGCGACGGGCATGAGGTGGTGACCCCGGTTGACGAGGACGGCGAGTTCGACTTTCGCCGGGCGGCCGTGGTCGAAGAGCTCGTCGAGGGCGGCCTTGACGGTGCGACCGGAAAAGAGGACGTCGTCGATGAGGATGACGTTGGCGCCGTTGACGTCGGCGGGGAGGACGGTGGGCGTGAACTCCTTCGGGATTGGGTTGCGGCCGATGTCGTCGCGGTGGAACGAAATGTCGATGATGCCGGTGACCGGCTTGAGTTTGGGGGCGATGACGGCAAGGCGGGCGGCGAGGCGATGGGCGAGGAGAATGCCGCCGTTGGCGATGCCGAGGAGAATCAGCCGGGAACCGGCGCGGTGCCGGGCGACGATGGACTCGGCGATTTGGTTGAGGGCGGCGTGAATGTTATCGGCGCCGATAGTTTTGGGCGTAGCCACGGGAACGAGTGAGGCGGCGGTGGGAAAGCCGGTAAAGCAGGAAAGCAGCAGGAGCGCGGGGAGGCGCCGAGTATGAGTATTAGCTCATGAAACACGCGAACGGCTCGAAACCCGGAGGATGCGGAGGACGGGGAGGGGGTGGAGGTAGGACAGGGACAGCTTTGACGTTGCGGGCATCGAAGACGCGGCAGCGAGCCGTCAAGCGAGCGACGCGAGCGCGGTCGTTGAGGGCGTTGGCAAGCGGCGAGGGGGTGAGGAGTGACGGGGCGAGGGGTGAGAGGCTGAGGAGAGCGGAACAAGCGAGGGTGTTCAGAGCGAAGGGGCGAGAGGGTGAGGGAAGAGCGAGCCAAGCGAGGGTGAGGCGGGAGAAGTGGCGGGCCCCAAGCCGGCTTGCGGTGAAGAAGCGTCAGGCTGTGAATGGACACGGTTGGAAAGAAGCTGCCTAGATTGACACTGATGCTTGGACGATAGGAAGGAAGGCCAGAGGATGACGATGCTGAGCGACCCCAGCCGAGCAGAGGCGCGAGGCGTAAACACACAGGCGATGAAAAGAAGAGGCCCCCCCACTATCCGGGGGATGATAGCCCTCCCCCCCGGGGCCACTACGATTGGGTGTGTCCGAACTTTTTCATTTTCCCACGCGTGAGCTGATCACGAGCGCGAGCAACGGACGGCTCGACGCTCTGGGGCTGCTCAGCGCGAAACGCGGTTATTGGGCAATCGAATCAGCGCTGCACTACGAGCTCGACGATCCACTTGATGAAGACGGGAGCCAGCTTCGCCGCGGAAGTGCCGCGCACATCCTCGGCATGTGCCGACGACTCGTCGCGCGGTTCGCGTGGGCATGGCTGCGCAAGGCGCAAGGTGCGAAGAAAAATTGCCGCAAGAGCACGCGCGATTTTTAAGCTCATCTCACCGCCCACGGCTTCGTGTGCGTCTTCAAGCTGGTCACTGCAACCACCTCTTCCGCGTGGCTCTCAAATTAGAAAAAAATCGGCCATCTAGGAGTGTCTGTATCACGCGATCGCGCTTGCGCGCGGGCGGAAGAGCGCTCCTTGATGGAGCGTTTGATGCGGTCCACCCCTGATCGAAGCAAGATCCTCTCGGCCCTTACCAACTGGCTCAAGCATCCTGCGCGCGAGCAGGTGGTGCGGGTGCTGGAGGGGAAGCGCCCCAGCGTCGAGCATCCGGCGTTCTTCATGGAGGTGCCCCGGTTGATTGTCGGCCTGGAAGGTCGCGGAACCTTTCTCACGATCGAAAACGATGCCGAGGTGTTGCTCGATCTCGCACCTGGTCAGGTGATGTTTCTCTCGCCCTACACGTGGATTTGTCCACTGCCGCGGGCCCCATATCGTTCGCTCGGGGTTGTCCTTCGTCCGGACTCGACCCGGCTGACCATTCACGCCCGCAGCGCGATCGCGGCCGACGGAACTATTCCGAGCCGCTACGAGGCCCAGTGGCGTACGCTCGAAACGCTCGGTCCGAAGAGCGATCATCTGCTGCAACTCTTGCGCGCCCCCCCAGCTCTCCTGCTGGGGGAGCGGACGTTTACGTTATTGATGGAAGTGCTGCTGGCTGAACTGGCGGCCTTGGTGAAACGCGCGCCTGAACATGAACGCCCCAGTCAAACCGTCCTCTGGCAGTCGGTGTGTGATTATTTGTCGGAGCATTGGTCCGACTCGCAGTTAAGTCGGAAGGAAACGGCCCGTTTCTTCAACCGGCATCCGAATCACTTCTCGCGCTTTTTCCATGCGCATACCAAACAGAATTTCCGGGTATATTTAAACGAGATTCGGCTCGAGCGTAGCCTGCATTTTCTGCGCGACTTGCGCTATAATGTGACGGACGTAGCCAATCTGTGCGGCTTTACGGATGCGCAATATTTTATCCGATGCTTTCGTCAGCGCTTTGGCTTTACGCCCGGCAAATACCGGAATCGTAGGGAGGATTGAGTTCGTCAGGAGTTCGTAGGCCCGCCCGCTCGCTTGTTCGACGCTCGCTCCGACGCTACGTTTTTCTGGTTTTTGTTAGATTATTCGCCTGTGGCCAGACCTCATTTTTCGTTTGGCTTACGATGCTGCCGCTTTTGGTCAACCTCGCTCCACCCCGGCGTCATCCGACGTCATTTCGCTCAACCTGCCGCTCTGCGGTCACATCCCCATGCCGTTGCCTACCTTTTGCCCCCGTATCGTCTTTACCGTTCTCCTCGTTGCTTCAGGTCCATTTGGATTAGCGCAACCGGGAGGAAGTGGCCAGGCGCAAGGACGCTCGGGTGCGACTGAGGCCCGGTCGTTGCCCCCGCACCCTGTGAAGAATCCACAGTCCCGGGTGATGTTGACCGGCGACTGGGTTCCGGAGGATCCGCATCAAATCGACTTCGAACGGTTGCCGCGCCTGCCAGTTCAGCATGCGGTGGTGAGCGACGTGCGGCCACGCAACGGGGTCAATCAGCACAACTATCTCATTCATCACGACGGTCAGTTTTGGGCGATGTGGAGCGATGGACCGGAGATTGAGGACCGAGTGGGGCAAGTGGTGAAATACGCCACGAGTCCCGACGCCATGCAGTGGTCGGAGCCCAAGTTCATGATGTCCTATCCGCCGAATTCCGGGCCGGACTCACCGCATTATAATACCCGCACCCTCCGGGGGCTGCGCTATATATCCCGGGGGTTCTGGATTCGAGAGGGGCAACTGCTTGCCTTAGTATCCCTCGATGAAGCGGCGGGCTTCTTCGGTCCCAGTCTCGAGCTCCGGGCCTACCGTTGGAACAAGCCCGCGCAGAAATGGGATGACATCGGTGTGGTGCAGGATAACGCGATCAATAATTTCCCGCCCCAGAAGCTTCCCAGTGGGGAGTGGGCGATGTCCCGTCGCATGCACGACTACAATACCACGGGCGTGCAGTTCCTGATTGGCGGGGTCAAGGCGTTGGACCAATGGGAATCAATCCCGGTCGTGCGTGGCGCCGGCGGCG
>Ga0209617_10001697_pt1 | contig 10299 bp, 11 predicted proteins | sample LakEriepJuly2011_2_FD_187459 | JGI IMG/M metagenome (GOLD analysis project Ga0209617, IMG submission 187459) | Freshwater microbial communities from dead zone in Lake Erie, Canada - CCB epilimnion July 2011 (SPAdes) (version 2) | ecosystem: Environmental > Aquatic > Freshwater > Lentic >... | reverse complement strand
GCGCGCGTGTCAGCGACGACCGTCGACAGGTGCGCGGCCCACGGAGTGATACGCAAATCCTTGGGCATGCATTGCCTCGCGTCGATAGAGATTTCGTCCATCGAAGATCAATTTGGACGGCATCACGGTCGCGAGCCGGCTGAAATCAGGTGCTCGGAACTCGTTCCACTCGGTTGAAATCACGAGTGCATCGGCGCCTTCGGCTGCGTGATAGAGATCGCGGGCGTGTTCCGCGGCTGGCAACGCCTTGCCGAGGTTCTCGAGCGCCACGGGATCGAAGGCGCGGATCGTTGCACCTGCCGCAAGAGCTCGTTCCATCAGCGCGATCGCGGGCGCTTCACGAATGTCATCGGTACGAGGCTTGAAGGCGACGCCCCAAAAGCCGAGGCGCTTTCCCCGCAAATCCTTGCCGAGAACGCCTTCGACCTTGGCCCAGAAATGAGAGCGCTGCGCTTGGTTTACGCGGTGCACGGCCGCATTCAGCTCGCACTCGAAACCCGCCGCGCGCCCCATCGAGACGACCGCGAGCGTGTCCTTCGGGAAGCACGATCCGCCGTATCCGAGGCCCGGATAGAGGAACTGATTTCCAATGCGCTTGTCGGCGCACATGCCTTCGCGCACGCTGGTCACATTCGCGCCGTAGCGCTCGCAAAGATTGGCGATTTCGTTGATGAACGAGATCTTGCAGGCGAGCATCGCGTTCGACGCGTACTTCACCATTTCCGCCGAGCGAACATCCATCACAAAGATCGGATTTCCTTGGCGCACGAACGGCTCATAGAGGTCGCGCATGACTGCGGCGGCATGCTCGCTCTCAACGCCGCACACGACGCGATCCGGCTTCATGAAATCGTTGATCGCATCGCCTTCCTTCAAAAACTCCGGATTATCCGCGATGTGGAAGGGGATCTTTGTGCGCGATGCGATGAGGTCACGAACTTTGTGGCTCGTTCCGACCGGCACTGTGCTCTTCACAACGACGGTCTTCGGGGCAGCGGTTGGGCCGATGGCTTCGATCGCATCGGCAATGTCCGCGGCGACGCGCAAGACGTACTGCAAGTCGGCGCTTCCGTCTTCATCGCTCGGAGTTCCGACACAAATGAAGATGACGTCCGCGTGCTGATACGCCGCCAACTTCTCCGTTGTGAACGACAAGCGTCCCGCTTGCGCGTTGCGCAGAATCATCTCGGAGAGGCCTGGCTCATAGATCGGGCTCTCGCCGCGACGCAGCATCGCAACCTTCGCTGCATCGACGTCGAGGCAAACGACATTGTTGCCCGTTTCGGCGAAGCACGCTCCTGTCACGAGTCCTACGTAGCCGGTCCCGACCATTGTCAATCGCATGTTCATTTCCTTTCAGGCTCCCGGGGGTCGAGAGGGGACGCAATCTAGCACCCCACCAACAAGATGCGCCTCAAACTCAATCAAGCCGCGCTTGATTGTTGTCATCGCGCCGGCGCGCGCTCCGGCGTAGCCGCCGAGCCCCGACGCAGCGACCACGCGGTGGCAGGGGACCACGACCGGGAGCGGATTTCTCCGAAGCGCTTGGCCGATAGCACGACAAAGCGCGTGTCCGCCGCCGAGTTCATGCGCGATCCAGAGATAGGTCCGCGTTTCGCCAAATGGAACATGACGGGACGCATTCCAAACGTCGCGCTGAAACGGCGTGCCGTTCCCGACGGGAAGCGCATCGAGGCTTGAGAAGTCGCCGGCGAAGTACGCTCGGATGCGCGCGACCGTTTCGAGCGCTGCGAGATCGTCGGTTTCACACGGTGGAGCGGTCGCGCCATCGACAAGCCAGTCGGCGACGAGGTGCCCGTTGCGACGGCCGACAGCAAGTGCGCCGATCGGCGAGTGGACGAGAAACGGGCCGCTGACCGAGACTCGGTCCGGCTGCGCGATCGCGGGATGGCGGCGAGGTCGCGGGGCCACAAGCGCAGCGTAGCGCCGACGCCGTCGTCGACTACTATCCGACCCCATGAGCGCTCCCTCAACTGCCGTTTCTTCAAGCCACGCATCCTCAAGCCACGCATCCTCGCGCCCGATGCCCGCGGGCTTCCCCTCCGACATTCCCCTCGACGCGATGAGCATCGATTTGCTCGCGATGCTCGAGCGCTACGACCCCGCCGCCGCGCGCCTGTTCGCGCAAGAGGCCGAGCGCCAAGCGACCACGCTCGAACTGATCGCCAGTGAAAATCACGTCTCGACCGAGGTCATGCACTCGGTCGGCTCGTGGCTGACGAATAAGTACGCCGAGGGCTATCCCGGCAAGCGTTACTACGGCGGCTGCGAATTCCACGACGGTATCGAAGACCTCGCGCGCGATCGCGCGAAGCAACTCTTCGGCTGCAAGTTTGCGAACGTCCAACCGCACTGCGGCGCGAACGCGAACACCGCCGTCTTCATGGCGATGTGCGAGCCAGGCGACACGATTCTCTCGCTTCCGATCAAGTCGGGCGGGCACCTTTCGCACGGCCTGAAGGTGAACTTCTCGGGCACCTTCTACAAGATCGCTGAGTACGACCTCGACGCGGCAACCGAGCTCCTCGATTACGAGGCCATCGCGCGAATTGCCCGCGAAACAAAGCCGAAAATGATCATCTGCGGTTACTCCGCCTACCCGCGCGTCATCGACTTTGCGCGCTTCCGTGCGATTGCCGATGAAGTTGGCGCGGTGCTCATGGCCGACATCGCCCATATCGCCGGCCTTGTTGCGTCGGGCGTGCATCCGTCGCCGTTCCCGCATGCGCATGTCGTGACGACCACGACCCACAAGACGCTCCGCGGGCCGCGCGGCGGCCTGATCCTCACGAACGACGAAGAGATCGCGAAGAAGGTCGATCGCAAGGTGTTCCCAGGTTCGCAAGGCGGGCCGCTGATGCACGTGATCGGCGCAAAGGCCATCGCGTTCGGTGAAGCGCTGAAGCCCGAGTTCAAGACGTACTGCCAACAGGTCGTGAAGAACGCGCAGGCGCTCGCCGCGGGCCTCGTGAAGCGTGGCTATCGACTCTGCTCGGGCGGCACCGACAACCACTTGATGCTCGTCGATCTGCGCGCACGCTCGGCCGACCTGACGGGTGCCGACGCCGAGAAGTGGCTCGAGAAGGCAGGCATCATCGTCAACAAGAACGGCATTCCGAACGACCCGCGCTCGCCGATGATCACAAGTGGTCTTCGACTCGGTACACCCGCGCTCACCTCGCGCGGCTTGAAGGAAGCCGAGATGGAACTCGTCGCCGCGTGGATCGATCGCGTGCTCGGTTCGTCGGGCGACGCGGCCACGATGACTGCGGTGCGCGGGGAAATCCGCGCGTTCTGCGGAAAGTTCCCGCTGTTCCATTGATCGCCTGACGCCGATTCGATGAGCCAGACGAGCGCGACAGTCCCGGAAGAATGGCGAGCGCTCTTCGAGGGTCGAAACGTCGTCTTCGCAGGGTTGCCGCCGGCACCGCCGAAAGCCGCGAGCCGCGTTGGGAAGTGGGCGTTTCGTGTGGCCGTGATCGTCATCGCGATTGCCCTCGCGATTGGTGCGGGTGTCGGCCTTTCGACCGCCAGTGGCCGATGGTGGGTGGGACTCATCGGATTCGCCATCGTCGCGTGGATCGCGTCGCTGCTCGCGATCGGCATGGTCGGCGCAATCAAGGTCGAGCGTGAGGCGATCGCGAAGCGTCGCGCGCGCTCTCTCATCGACCCGATTGGCCGCCTGCTCCCCGATCGTGGCACGTCGCGAAAGGCGTTTCGCGATCCCGCGAGTTACGCGGGCTTGTTTACGCTTGCGCCGCGGCCCGCGCTCATCTTCGATGTGGCACTCTTTGATCTCATGCAGCGCGACAAACTTGCGAGTTCACTCGCTCCGCGCGGCCGACTGCCCGAGCCCGAAATCCTCGAAACGTCGGCGATTCCTGCAGGAACGTCGTTTTTCGGTCTGATGCTTCTTTTCCAAACCACCTCAATCTGGGCGAAGGTAATCCCCGCGCTCTGGAGCGGCGCGCCGTTGCATTGGTCGCTCTGGTATGCGATTCCGATTTTCGTGATTGGGGCTTACCTCATCGTTCGTGATCCGTGGCTGCGGCGGAAACTCAACATTCCGCGCTTGTTCGGCGCCGATTCCATCATCGGTGCGGGTTGGATCCGTGACGCGAAGGGCGAGGTGTGGACGGTCGATGATTCCATCGTGCTTGTGACGCTCGCCGGCGGCGGCATGGAAGTTCGGCTCATCAAGCCCACGAAGGTGCTGTCGTTTTATCTCCCCGTCATGATGGGGAAGTCAGGGACGAGCCGTTCGAAAAAGGGTGCGGGGTTCACCGGGCTCGGACTGCGGGGTCGGGCGAAGGCCGTCGCGGTCGACGCCGCGCGGGGGGCCGTTGAGGCGGTGGGCATCGAGGGCGACGAAGCGCCCGATGTCGATATGCCGTCGTCGAAAGAGCCGCTGCGCCTCCTTCTTTCGAGCTGGACGTATCCCGAGCCGCGCACCGACCTCGCGATGCGCGCCTGAGGGTGAAAGGGCGCTCGTTCGCCGCGTGTTGTTTCCAACGGCGCTGTTGGGCCGATAGAGAAACTCCATGCACGAACACTCTCAGCCGTCGCTTCCTCACATGCAGGGCTTGGCAGATTCCGCGATCGACGCGGCGTGGGCAATCGTGCCGCCGGACACGGACCTCGAGACGAGCCGGCTGCTGCCGATCGTTGTGGGCGCGCATCCGCGGGCTGAAATCACCGATCGACCGCTTGCGAACCGATTGGTCGCGGCGATTCGTCAATGGCAGCGTGCGAATGTCGCGAACGAGCGCGATCGGTTGCTTCCCATCGTGATGACCGATGTCTGGTACCTCAACGATCGCGAGTTGCTTTTACAGCCGTCGATCGCGATCGGTGAGCCCGGCGCGAATGCGGCTTGCGCCTATTACGGCACGCGCTTGCCGCATGCGTACGTGGTCGATGGGCAGTTGCAGGTGTTCGCGGATCTCGAGTTCCTCGAGCCGAGCGTTGCAATGTGGGGGATTGACGCGAACACGACGCGCACCGCGCTCGACTGGTTTATCGCGCGGCATTTGGCGCGATTTCTTGAGTGTGTGCACGTGGTGTGAAGCACTCGCGCTGAGCGCGCAATTCACACGCTTGTTGCGAATCGTCCGTGCGCGATCGAGTCGGCGATTCCTGCGAGATTCATCGCGCGAAAGGCTTTCCCGAGAAGCAACGCGGCCAATGCGTCGGAGAGGCCTGCGGCTTTCGCGCGTGGCAGAAGGAAGTCGCGATAGCGGGCGTCCGCGGCGAGCGGATCCGCTTTGGCCGTGTCGACGAGTTCCGCCAAGAGCGGCAACTCTTCATTCATACGCGCGGTGAAAGCCGCGAGATGCGTATGCAGCGGGACGCTTCCGCCGTGGGTGAGTACGGCGTTGATTCCCATCGGCAGCGCGCGAAGTCGCGCAAGTGACGTGCGCCACGCAGGGATATCGATATCACTCGGTGGAACGGGGATCGAGATATGCGATGAGCCTGGAGAGATCATGCCGAGGACGTCGCCAACGAAGACGCGATCCATCGCCGCGTCGCTTCGTTCGTGCGAAAGTGCCCACGCGTGGTGGTGTCTCGCATGTCCAAGCGTTTCGATCGCAGACCAGCGGAGCCCGCCGCACGAAACCGTCGTGCCATCATCGATCGCGCGTACGAGATCGGGCGCGATCGGCAGGGGATCGCCGTAATGGCGTTGATAACGCGCGCCGTGAACCGCGCGTGACCCGGCGATCAAGCGCGCGGGATCGATGAGATGTCGGGCGCCGCGCGGATGGACGAAGACCGGCACACCTTCGCGTGCAAAGTGGCCAGCGCTTCCTGCATGATCGAGGTGGATGTGCGTGACAAAGACGCCTGCGAGGTCGCTTGGTCGGACGCCATGTTCGTTGAGTTGCGCGCAGAGTTTGTCGTACGCGACCGCGCAGCCGCATTCGACCAAGACAGGCGCACTGGGGCCAAAGACGAGGTACGCCGATGCGGTGCCCGGAATCTCAAGGTAGTTCGTATCGAGCGTGAACGCGCGCGGCGTGGACATCGGCGCAGCGTATCGATTCAATCGAGCGCGCAAGCGCGGGCTAAAAACAGCGAAAAGTGGCGTGCGGGAGTCGTTCGCGCTCTCGCGGTACGCTGTCTCCATGCCTCGTCCGGCCATTCACTACGTCACGCAGCCGAAGGCTTGGGCAACGATCATTGCTCCAGTCCGCCTTGAAATCATCGAGTCGCTGCGCATGATCGCTCCGTGTTCGATCGCAGAACTCGCGGCGGCACTCGATCGACCTGCAGATGCGCTTTATCGACACATCGCGAAACTTGAACGCGCCGGTGTCGTGGTTTCCGCGGGTATGCGGCACACCGGGCGACGATCGGAACAGGTGTACGACTTGGTCGCAGATGACCTGCGCGCCGCGTTTAAAGATGCAAGTCAGCGCACGGCAAACAAAGCCTACAACGACACGGTGCAATCCATCGTCAAGATCGTGAGCCGTACCTCGCGCGATGCTTCTCGGGCAGGGCAACTCGCTGGGAGCAGCGACGAGCGCGTGTTGATCGGGAAAATCGAGCACGCGTGGCTGACGCACGAAGAGTTTCAGGCGGTGCGCGCGATGATGATGGGCATCAAAGAGTTCATGGACTCGCGCAAGGGTCGCCGCGAAGGTCGCCTGTATTGCGCGGCGTTTTTCGCCCTGCCTGTGACGCGCAAGCGCGGCGCCACCGCGCGCACGGAGCGCAAGGCCGCGAGCGCCAAGCGCACCAAGCAAGCGACGCGAACGGGTCGTCAGGAGCGTGCTGTGCGCAGCACGCGCAAGTCGCGCGACGACGCGTGATTCACCCCGCAGCGTTCGATGCAATCCCATCCCCAGCGGGGGATGCCGCTTTCTCTTGGCCATGGGGCTTGAACTCACCGAGCGAGCCTTTGCCTAGCCGGTCGGGTTGTGCCGCACGCCTCGTGGACGGAACAACGCGGGTCCCTTGCAGAATCTCGAGAAGGTCCTCCTTGACACATGGTACTGTAGACTTTACAGTACTGAAATGCCCGCACCACTTGACGACAAGTTAGAGCGCGATCTCAGCGTCGGGACGGCGTGGTTGGTGGTCTTGGCGACCATCGCCCGTGCAGAGGAAGCCATCCACGGCTACGAGATCGCTCGACAACTCGCGGCGGAAGCGCCGGAGGGGCTCTCCTTCAAGCAAGGAACGCTCTACCCAATGCTTCGCACGATGGAATCCGAAGGTCTTCTGCGCAGCGAACTGGTTCCTTCCTCGGAAGGCCCTGCGCGCAAATGCTTCACCCTTACCGCCGATGGTCGCCGCGTGCTTGTCGCGTGGCATGACACCTGGCGTCGCACCAACAAATGGGTCAATCGAGTCCTTGGAGGCGTTGATGAACTCCGCTGATCGTCCATCCGGCCAAAGCGCGTCTGTTGATCCTGTCCGCGCGTATCTCCTTCAACTCGAGCTTGCGCTTGAGACTTGCGATCCCGCCCTGCGTCACGATGCATTGATTGATGCAGAAGAGCATCTGCGCGCCTCTGTTGCTGCGGGAACTTCGCCCGCGCAGGCGATCGCGGAGTATGGGTCACCGGAAGAAATTGCCGCCGCGTATCGATCGATTCCGACATCGGGTGGTTCGTTGCGGTCATCGATTTCGACGTTGGCGCCTTCGGCGGACAGCCGCTCCGAACCAACAGCAGGCGCGGTTCATGGGGGAGCGAGCGTGTCGAACGTCGCGTCGGCTTCGGCAGTGCATCCTGACAGGGGCGCGGCGTCGTCGCGCTGGCAGCGAATGCGCCGTATTCCTCTGCTTGGAATCTGGTTCCATCCGATCGCGTGGCGCTCGCTTGTCTACTTCGGGATCATTGGCTTCCCGCTCGCGCTCGCCTACTTCGTATGGGTGGTGACCGTCGGGTCGATCGCATTGGGCCTGATGCCGATTTTGATCGGGCTTCCGATGCTGGTCTTCCTTCTTGGGTCTGCGCGCGCACTGAGCCTTTTCGAAGGCAAAGTTGTCGAGTTATTCCTCGGCGTACGCATGCCGCGGCGAACGCAACCAGTCGCGGGTGTCGTCGTGGATGGTGTGGCCGAGGTCAGATTCTGGCATCGGATTTGGAGTTGGCTTCGCGACATCCGCAGTTGGCTCTCGCTTGCGTATCTCGTTGGCAATTTCCCCGTCAGTGTCGCGGCGTTCATTGTGACGTTCACGCTTTCCGTGTTCGGAGTAGTGTTGGTCGCGCTGCCAATCTTGGATCTCTTTGGGTTACCGATCGGAGTCGCGGAGATGGACGACTCGACGCGCATCCAGTTCCTCTTCACCGAAGTGAAGCCTGATGCGGACGGCAAACTTTGGCTGCCGAGCGGAGCCGCAATTCCATCGTTCCTGATTGGGTTCGGTGTGCTTACCGCGACGCTGTGGCTCGCGCGGGGAATGGGTTGGGTCTACGCGCATGTCGTACAAGCGATTCAGGTCGCGCGACCACGGCCTGCTGCGTCGACTCGATGAGTGTTGCCGCGCAGAAGCATCTGCTTGCTGAGGCGAGAGTGACGGACTACATTATTGTCGTTCGTATAAAAAACACAACAGTAGGCGACTTCACGCTCGGTGTTCGAAGTTCCGAGTGGTCGAAGCCTCAAGCGCTCGAAGGGAACGCGAGATGAACGTAAGTACAACGCTCGTCGCAATCGCGATGTGTTGCACATCGTGGGTGGCGGAGAATCCGCAAGAGGCTGCGCCATCATCGATCGCTGCTCCCTCGGCGACCACATCCACAGCGACGAGTGCGCTGCACGCGTGGACGCGACTTTCCACGGAGCCCTACGCGGGGAAGCAAGACGACATCTTCTTCGTCACGCCCGACTTGGGTTTCTACGGCAACGGTGCAGGCAAGATTTTCCGCACAACGGATGGCGGTGTGACGTGGGAGAAAGTCTTCGAGCAGAAGGGGACCTTCGTTCGTTGTCTCGCGTTCACTGATGCAAAGCACGGTGTCATGGGCAACATCGGTCCTGGCTATTTCCCTGGTGTTACCGACGCGACGCCGATCTATCGAACTGAAGATGGCGGAACGACGTGGACTCCGGCGAAATCGATCGAGGGTGCACCTGTCGTTGGCCTCTGTGCATTCGATGTCGTCAAGGTTCCGTTCATCAACGCGGGCAATCTCGATCATCGACCGCGCATCATTGGTGTTGGGCGTGTGGGAGGACCGACGGCGTTCATTTGGTCGGACGATCTCGGCCAGACTTGGAAGCAGGGGAAGATTCCCGCGATTGGCGCGATGGCGTTTGATGTGAAATTCCTCGATGAAAAGCGAGGTTTCATTGCCTCTGCAACGCATGCGGATGTTTCACAAGCGCATGCACTCATTCTTGCAACTGAAGATGGTGGTGCGACATGGAATGAGGTCTACCGCTCCACGCGACCGTTCGAGACGACCTGGAAATTCTCGTTCCCCACGAGCGAAACCGGCTACTGCACTGTGCAGTCGTACAACCCTGATCCTGCGGCATCACAGCGCTTCGTTGCGAAGACGACCGATGGCGGAAAGACGTGGACGGAGATTCCACTGGTGAACGACCACAAGGTTCGCGAGTTTGGAATTGCGTTCGTCGATGCCGAGCGCGGCTGGGTCGGCGCGATGCCGCATGGGTTCACGACAAGCGATGGCGGAAAGAGTTGGTCGCGCGTCAACTTTGGCAATGCGGTGAACAAGATTCGTGTGGTGCCAACCAAGGACGGTGTCGTTGGCTACGCCATCGGTGTTGACATTCACAAGTTGATCTTGCCAAGCAGTGCGTCCGCCGACTCGGCACGCTGAACCCATGGAGTTGGCTGGAACACGCCGGATGTGAACACGCGCGCCAAAAGCACGCACGCCAAGAGCACTCAAGCCAAGAGCACTCAAACTATGAAAATGGAACCCATGAACTCCCAAACCACACATCGCTTCGCGCGCACATCTCAACTCGTTCGTCCGTTCCGCGCGCTTCTGGTTTGCGCGCTGCCGATCTTTGGGCTTTCCGCCTGTGTGATCAACTCGGCCAGCTCGAAGGGGCAGCTCGCGCAAGCTGTCGAGGGTGCGAAGTCCGTGGTTGTCACCACGGAGAATGGCGGCGTGGAGCTGATCCAAGACGCGTCGGCCACAACCATGCAGATTTCAGCCACGATCCGCTGCTCAGCCGACACGATCGAAAAGGCCGAAGCGCGCGTGAAGGCCACCAAACTGACGGCGGTGCGCGACGCGAGCGGTCGTGTGCGGGTTGCCGTTGAGTTTCCACCGCACGAGCCGG